>Ga0100401_1000617_pt1 | contig 28934 bp, 14 predicted proteins | sample CryGeymeta201525_FD_80421 | JGI IMG/M metagenome (GOLD analysis project Ga0100401, IMG submission 80421) | Groundwater microbial communities from Crystal Geyser aquifers in Utah, USA - Crystal Geyser metaG 2015-25 | ecosystem: Environmental > Aquatic > Deep subsurface > Groundwater | place: USA... | reverse complement strand
CTTCGGGAGTCACTTCGGGAGTCACTTCGGGAGTCACTTCGGGAGTCACTTCGGGAGTCACTTCGGGAGTCACTTCAGGAGTCACTTCGGGAGTCACTTCGGGAGTCACCTCCTGAATTACCTCATAAACTGGCACTGGAGGCGGAGAAACTGGCGAGGCCAACGGTGGAGACGATATCGCAGACTCACCAAAGCGATCCTCGGAGACGGCAGTGCCTGAGGTGAAACCTTCAAATCCAGGTCCAAAGCCGGCATCCGGACTATCGGAAATCTCCGATTCACTCGGCGCAGAAAGCAACTGAGCCGCCAATCGGCGGACAGCATTTCCATCGATCCATGGCTCGACCGGGTCCATGATCAGCCGATCTGAGGTTGCCTACCGGGGATACTCAACTTTGCTTCGATTTCAGCGCGCATGGAATCGAACACTGCCAGAGCACCTCTGCCATCCTCCATCACCCCAACCGGAAGCCCTCTTGCACTTGCTTTCAAAAACAACGGGTCCCTTGGCACCACCGTTCGCAACACCAACTCCTCAGGCAGAAGACCCCGCAAAGCCTCCACCGATTCGCGGCTCTCCGGCATATCGTGCTGAACCATCGTCAGGACCACTCCCAGAACCGTCATTCGAGGATGAATCACCCGCAGGCGATTCAGTCCTTCGAGCATTTTTGGCATCGAGCGGATCCCCAATGGCTCGGCCTGTTGGGGCACCAAAACCGCTTCACACGAACAAATCACATCGGCCGTAAGCCCAAAAAGACCCGCCGGAGTATCAATCATGCATACATCGAAGCCCCGCGCCTCAACCGCGCGCAAAAAACTTCTGACCCTGGGAAGGTGCGCTCCAGTGGGGGCTCCACCGACTTCGTAGTCGCTCGCCTGCCCACTCGCCACGAGAGAAAATGTCTCCAATCGCGTTGGCACGAGAAGCTTTTCAAACGGCGTCCCGGGATCCGCCAAATAGTCGTAAAACCCTGACAACAAGCGAGATTGGCGCGTCAAAGACAGGCCAACCGACCCCTGAGGATCGGCATCCACGAGCAAGGTTTTGAGGCCCGCCCGTGCGAACGCATGGGCGAGATTGATTGAGACGGTGGTCTTACCCACGCCTCCTTTTTGACTGGAAACCGCTATGCTTATCACGCTTTTAGCTTAAGGAAATCGCTGCCGCAGCGTAGCTTGAGCTTGTAGGGGCGAAAGCCTTTTCTGCACCCTGTCCCGGGAGGAACGATTTCGCGCCTCTCTCCAAAACTCAGTTTCCATGAAATACACCTTCTCGATCCTTGCAATCGCCACCGCTCTGTCGCTCGTCGGCTGCAAATCTGAGTCCACCTCTGAGGCACAACAAAAGGTCCCGCCGGAAATCGTTCCCGCGATTCAGGAGAATCGCCTCAGCGGTGAACCCAGTGCCTTTCTCGCCACCGCGGCCGATTCCAAGATCAACTGGCAACCGTGGTCACCGGAAGTCCTCGACTACGCCCAGAAATCGCAGCGGATGATTTTGGTGCTCATCGGGTCCGCACGCTACAACGGCTGCTTCGAAACTCTGGAGGCGCTCGACCGCAGTCCGGCAATGATCGAAAAAATCAATAGCTCGTTTGTCCCGGTTCTCACCGACATCGACCTCCTCCGGGAAACCGGGCTCATCGCCTACAACCTGAGCTCAGAATCGCAAGTGCCTGTTTCCTTTCCTTTCCTCATGCTTCTTTCACCAGAGGGCAGCCCAGTCACTTGGCACCCTCTGAGATACGAAAATGATCGGGACACGCTGGCATTCTTCGACAACAGCATCGAGGTCATCGGCCGTCTTTGGAGCGAATCGCCTGATTACGTCAACAACGATAGCGCGACCAAAGCCCAGTATCGGCGGGACGGTCTGCCGGCTCCGGATGAAGAAGTGCCTGAAGTCGCTGAACGCCAGCGGCGCTATCAGGCCGCGATGCGGAGAATCGAAAGCTTCTATGATGACGACGTGAACGCGATGGCTGGATCGGGCGGGCTGTTTCCCCTTGGTGTATTCGACACCCTTGCCCTAGCAAGACACGACCAATCGCTGCCGGAATCCCAGCGCAAAAAGTTTGGTGAGACCCTCGATGCCTTTGTTCAAACGCTATTCAGCAGTGCTATGGTCGACGTGCTAGACGGCGGCATTCATCCAGCACGCATCGGATCATCCTGGAACCTCGTCATGGGTCGCCGCGACTGCTCAACCCAAGCCCGGGCCGCACGGATCTTCGCACGAATGCATCAACTCGACGGCTACCCACGCACCCTCGATGTCGCGATTGGTGCCGCCAAATTTGCCGAAGCCTATTACCAAACGCCCAATGGCCTGTTCTCCCTGAACGAGAAGCCAAACGCGATGAACACCAAAAGCTGGCTCTGGACCACCGATCAGGTGTCATCCGTTTTAAGCGAAGATGAATTCAAAGTCTGGAAGAGCTACTCGGAGCTGAACGATATCGGCAATCTCCCATCGGAAGCGGATCCTAATCGTAACTACTTCCGGCTCAATGCCCTTTGCTCCGCCATCACTCCAGAACAAGTCGCTCAGGCCACCAGCTTCGAGCTTGCCAAAGTGCACTCACTTATCGAATCCGGCCGCAAAAAGCTGAACAAGGCACGTGACAGCCGCGTCCCCCGCCCCGCCCCGGACCCTACTCCGTCCGCACTTGCAAGTTTCCGGATGGCCTCTGCCTATGCCTCCCTCTACACAGCCACGGGTAATTCCGTCTGGCTGGAAAAAGCCATCAATCTCGGCAAGGCATCCCGCAAACATTTCCTCGCCGCCCGTTTCCTCAACGAACGACCTGACGCCGAGCCTGAGGGATCGAGCGACGGACGAGCGTTCAGCTACGCGGTCGCGATTCAGGCAGGAATCGATCTGGGTGCCGTGACCCTCGAGGATGACTGGTTATTGTGGGCACAGGACCTCTCCACCCTGCTCGCCGAGAATTTCGTGACCGATGAGGGCCGGCTTCTTGAAGTTCGCCAAGTTTCGCAAGTCATCGATATCGACTATGAGGACCGCATGATGATCTTCGATGATTCCACCGTCGGCCTCTTACGGCTGAATCTTCAACGCCTGCGGGCCCTAGGCTTCCAAACTCCCCCGAGCCTCTCAGGCTGGTTGAATTCCCTTCCGCCCATCGCCAATTTCCCGATCATCTTCACCGATAGCCTGGTCGCCACCTCCCATGAATGGAACCACACCATGGTCAAGGTCGGCACCAATGCCTCGGAGGAAATGGCCAACGCCGCACGCACTCTCCCGCTTCAACTTTTTGTGCGTCGCAGGGTTGACGACTCAGGAGTAAAAATTCTCCTCCAAGATGACACTGAAATCAGTGCCAGCCAGCCGGAGGACATCAAGAATCTCCTCCAGACCCCATGACAAAGAATATGTTTCACCGATCATCCATGCCGACCATGAAACCAACGACCCTGCTTCTTTTTTCCGCATTTGCCTGCCTCGCACCAGCCGACACCATCCGCATGAGGGACGGCTCCGAACTCGAGGGTGAAGTCGTTTCAGAAAAGGACGATCACTACGTCGTCAAGGTCCAAGTGACCAAAACGATTCGTGACGAACGCAAAATCCCCAAGACGGACGTTCTCGAAATCGTCGCCGAGAAAAAGGATGCCCTCGCATTCGAGGAAATCAAAACCCTCGTGCCGACACCCGACTTACTCACTCTCCAAGAATACGAGCGGCGTACGGCCAAAGTGGAGGGTTTCATGAAGGAGTTTTCCGAATCGAGACTCCTCAAAAGCGCGAACGCACTTCTCAAGGTTCTGGACGACGAACGAAAGGTCGTCGCCGAAGGAGGACTGAAGTTCGAAGGCAAGATGATCCAGGCAAGCGAGAGAGCCGCACACGCCTATCCCCTCGATGCCCAGATCGCGGCATCGAAAGTCGTCGCAGCAGGAAATGCCGGAGACCCCACCCAAGCACTTCGTGCCTGGACTGCTTTGGAGTCCAAGTTCGTTGCGAGCCAGGCTTTCCTCGACACCCGCAGCTATGCCCAAAAATTGATGGTGGCCCATCTCAAGTCGATCGACAACAGTCTCGCAACTTTCGATGCCCGCATGAAAGAACGTGAGGCTGGCCTCGCTCGCATCGATGAGCGAGACCGCGACCGCACCAAAAGAGCCATCGCCGAACAGAGCGCCGCCTACGAAGCCAAACTCGCGAAGGAAAAGGAGGAGAACGTGAAGTGGCCCACCCTGAACCCAAATCACAAGGAGCCCATGATGGTAACGAAGCGACTCCTCGAAACCGAAATCGCCAAACTCGAAAAGCTCGATCCATCCAAGATCCCCGATGGCGACAAGGCCTGGAACGATGCTTGGTCGGTCCTGACCGGTGGAGAAGTCGATCGTCAGACCGGAACCGCTGCTATCTCCGCGGCACGCAGCGCCCGCCTTCCTTCCGATTACATCGCGCTCCTCGAAGCCAAGGTTCCAGCGAAATAAACCGTGGCACAGGCGGCTCGCTGTCGCATCGGTCATCCCATGCCCCCGTCTTCCGGCGAGAAACCCTGCTCCCTGCGTTGACAGCGCCCCCCCATCCACCGTCAATGGAGCCGCATGCAACGCCGGAACGCAAAGCGTAGTCGCTCCACCGCCGAAACCCGTATCGAACTCTCCATCGACCTCGATGGAGAGGGCTCTTCGAAGATTGCCACCGGCATTCCCTTCTTCGATCACATGCTCACCCTGTTCTCCAAGCACGGGCTGTTCGACCTCGAAATCGAAGCCGACGGCGATCTGGAAGTCGACTTTCATCACACCGTCGAAGACACCGGCATCGTCATCGGCGACGCCATGCGCGAAGCCCTCGGTAACAAGCACGGCATCCGCCGCTACGGCTGCTGCTACCTTCCCATGGACGAGACGCTCGCCCGAGTCGTCGTCGATCTGAGCAACCGCCCTCACCTCGAGTTCCGCGCCCCGGTGGATACGCCTTCGGCCCCGAATCTCCCTTTCACCCTGGTTGAAGAATTCTGCCGCGCGCTCGCCTCAAACCTCCGCGCCAACATCCACGTCGAACTCCTCTACGGACGCGATGGACACCACATCGCCGAAGCCATTTTCAAAGGACTCGCCCGCGCCCTGCGCGAAGCCTGCGAAAAGGATGCCCGTGTCAAAGGCGTCCCGAGCACCAAAGAAGCCCTCTGAGTCCGGCATGAAAGTGGGTATCATCGACTACGGCGCCGGAAACCTCCGCAGCGTCGCCAACGCCGTCCAAAGCCTCGGCATCGAACCTCTCGTGTTTTCCACGCCCGATGGCTTCGAGGGCCTCACCCACGTCATCCTTCCCGGCGTCGGTGCTTTTGGCGATAGCATGGGCGAACTCACCCGCCGCAGACTCGACGAACCCATCCGGAAGTGGATCGCCGCAGACAAACCCTTTTTTGGCATCTGCGTCGGCTACCAGTTGCTCTTCGAATCCGGAGAAGAATCCCCCAGCAGCTCCGGTCTCGGGGTCTTCGCCGGCACTGTCCGTCGCTTCCCCGAAGACGGCCGCAAGATCCCCCACATGGGCTGGAATGCCGCCGTCGCCACCACCGAATCCGACTTGGAATGGGACGGACTCGGCCCCTCGCCTTTTTTCTACTTCGTCCACTCCTACTTTCCCGAACCGGAGGATCAATCGCTCGTCGCCATGCGCACCGAGTATGAAGGCATCAGCTTTGCCAGCGCCATTCGTCGCGGCAATCTCCTCGCCACCCAGTTCCACCCGGAAAAAAGCCAGAAGGCCGGGCTCCAACTGCTCAAGAACTTCCTTCGCTAAGCTGAGGTCCCCCCGCGAGCAACATGTGAACAAGTCCCACTAAGGGAATCTCAAGGGCTTCTCTTTCGCCCTGCCAATTGCAGCGTTTCAAACGACTTGTGACGGATTCGTGACTCGCCGGAGAAATCTCCCGCCCAGCTCGATACTCACAGTTATTCACATCGGATTGCTGTGAAAAGCTCGCCAATAAACCTTAAAGCACTAACAATAAATGCATTGTGATATCCTAGACCCTATATTCAGAGATCTTCCCAAGTTATTCACATTTGCATTTTTTGCCCAGACAGGCGCACCCTGGCGGTCGTCTGTGAATAAGGTGCCCCAAATCGCGACGCCCAAAGAATCACATGCAAACCCTGTGAATAACTTGGGGAAAAGCCCCAAAAACTATCTTCGCCGTAGGCCTCCAGAGCCCGAGCCACCTCCCGAAACCCCACCAAACGAGCCGCGAAAAAAACCGTGTATGAGGGAGAAGGTGAGATAGCAGGTAGCGAGAACTAGTGTCTCCCTCTACACGCCCCACAGGGGACTTGCCCCCAAGTCGGCGTGCCCTGCCGGAGGCAATCAACGAAAAAGCCCGCCGGATCACTCCAGCGGGCTTTTGAAAAACGAACAATCTCAGCCTGCGATCAACGCTGCTTGAACTTGCTGGTGCCGTAAACCGCGTCGTTTCCGAGCTCTTCTTCGATGCGGAGAAGCTGGTTGTATTTCGCGATCCGGTCCGAACGGCTCATCGAGCCCGTCTTAATCTGACCACAGTTCGTCGCCACCGCGATGTCCGCGATGGTGTTGTCCTCGGTCTCACCGGAACGATGGCTGAGCACGGCGGTGTAAGCATTTTCCTTGGCGAGCTCAACGGCGTCGAAGGTCTCGGTGAGCGAACCGATCTGGTTCACCTTAACGAGGATCGAGTTGGCCACACCGAGATCGATGCCCTTCTGAAGGAACTCGACGTTGGTTACGAAAAGATCGTCGCCCACAAGCTGCACCTTGTCGCCGATCTTGTCGGTGAGAGCCTTCCAGCCATCCCAGTCGTTTTCGTCGCAGCCGTCTTCGATCGAATCGATCGGGTACTTCTGAGTCAACTCAGCGAGGTAAGCCGCCTGCTCTTCCGAATTGCGCTTGGCACCGCCGTCGCCTTCGAACTTGGCGTAGTTGTAAACGCCATTTTCAAAGAACTCGGAAGACGCGCAGTCGAGCGCGAAGGTGATGTCCTCACCGACCTTGTAGCCGGCTTTCTCAACCGCCATCGAAATGGTGTCGAGCGCATCTTCCGTGCCGGTAAAGGTCGGAGCAAATCCACCTTCGTCACCGACCGCCGTGCTGAGGCCGCGATCGTGAAGCACCTTCTTGAGGCTATGGAAACACTCAGCACCCATGCGGATCGCTTCGCTGAAAGTCGGAGCGCCAACCGGGCGAATCATGAATTCCTGGAACGCGATCGGTGCATCGGAGTGTGAACCGCCGTTGATGATGTTCATCATCGGCACGGGCAGCACCTTGGCGTTTGGTCCACCGAGATACTTGTAAAGCGGGATCCCGAGCTGGATCGCGGCGGCCTTGGCCACCGCCATCGACACACCAAGGATGGCGTTCGCTCCGATGTCGGCTTTGTTCTTGCTGCCGTCGATCGCGATCATCGCCGCGTCGATCGAAGCCTGATCGCAGGCATTCATGCCGCAAAGCGCGGGAGCGAGCTTGGTATTGACGTTTTCAACAGCCTTGAGCACGCCCTTTCCAAGGAACACTGACTTGTCGCCGTCGCGCAGTTCATGCGCTTCGTGTTCGCCGGTGGAAGCACCGCTAGGTACTCCAGCGCGACCCATGGCACCTCCTTCGAGATGCACATCGACTTCGATGGTAGGATTGCCACGCGAATCAATGATTTGGCGGGCGCGGATTTCAACAATGGTGGTGTAGTCCATGATTTCTGAATGGGGTGAGGTTTACGGGTTGTAAGGGGCGATCGATTCGATCGTCCAGATCACCATTTTATCGGTATCGTGATCGCGGATTTCGACTTCATCACCGACGGGGCTTCCGAGCAGCACGGCGCCGGTCTCGGAAAGGTAGGAAACGATGCTTTTCTCAGGATCGGAATCCCAAGCACCGAGGAGTGTGTGAACCGCCGTTTTGCCCTCCGTGTTTTTCACGGTGACGATGGTTCCGATATTGGCCGCTGTCGTATCGGCACCCTTGAAGTCGGTGCCGCGAGCAACCTCAATCTCCTTCTCCAACTCGCTCTTCCGGCGCATCAGCATCTTCTGCATGTCCTTGGAGGATTTGTATTCGAAGTTCTCGCGAAGGTCGCCGTAGGAACGGGCGATTGAGATATCCTTGGTGTTCTGAGGAATCCGATTGCGGATCAGGTCGTCGAGCTCAGCCTGTTTGCGCTCAAGGCTTTCCCATGAAACCACAAGAGCTTCAGGGCGCTTGCTGACTTCACCACTGACGAGTTCCCCCGTTTCCGGACGAGCCTTGATGACGCGGGCCATCAGCGACTTGCGGTCGAGCTCGTTAAAGGTCGGGCACTCCATCAGGCGGCGGCCGAAGTTGCGTGCTTCCGTCGCGCCCATCGAATTGACGAGATCACCCAAGAGCTTTTTGTCGTCGCCAAGCTGTGCCTGAAGACGCGTGGTAGTCCGTGGACCGTCAGCAAGGTGATCGGTCTCAAGCAGCGCCAGAATCGAGGCTCCGACATCGGGACCGAAGACTCTCTTGGCCATGCCGTTGCGCTCGCGGGCAACCCAAACGAGCGCATCCGGACCAAGTGAGCGGCGTGCCGTCGCGGAAATCAGATGATCCTCAAGCGCCTTCATCTCGCCTTTTTCATGGAGCAGCTTGGCGATTTCGGAAACGCCTCGGGAGCCGACGCTGTCGAAAATAGTCGTCAGCATTTCTACCCAGCGATCACCGAAAGCTTCCGGGAAGACTTCGTAGATTGCCCGCTGACGAGCCGAGGGAAGCGCACCGATTTCATCGGCGAGCCTCGATTCCTCGGCAAGCAGGACATTCGCCAGGCGGAGGGCCTCGTCGGAGTGCTCGAGCACGTCGACGGCTTTGATCAGGCCATCGCGCAAGGAGAGCAACTCAAGCACCTGTCCGAGGTGAATGCGGGTTCCCTTCTTCGCTGACTCATCGATCACAGCGAGCAGACGCTTCAGAGACTCCGGATCTTCCTTGAAAAGGGCCACGTCACCAGTGATCGCCTCAAGAGCCTTGGACATGCCTTTCAAGTCACGAGCCGCTTCAAAGTCGGCGACGAGAGCCTGAGCTGGCGTGAGGTCTCCATCACGAAGCATCAGAGCCTCGGTCCGGCGTGCTGGCACAACGACCCGCTTGTTCTCGCGGAGCAAGCGCTTGGCGGCTTCCCACCACTTCTTGAATGCCTTGGCCTCGACCACCGCTCCGGATATCTCCGTTTCCAGAGCATCGACGGTCATGGTTCCACCGTGACTCTCGAGAAGAAGGACCACGAGGGCCACCGGATCGGACTTGGCCAGCTCACGCAGGGACTCGAGCTCCTCGACCTTGCGGGCGCGGAAGTCATTGTCTTCGAGCGGCTCGGTCTTCTGGACCGCGAACTGGAGGTCCATGACCTGTCCGCTACTCTGCTCGAAATCGATCGTCACTTTTTTGGTGGCGAGATCCCAAGAGATCACCTTACCGGCACCCCATGACTTGTGAAGGAGGAAGCTCCCTGGAGAGACCTTGTCCAGACGTTCGGCTACGGCTTCATTGATTCTTTCTGCTTCAAGCAGTTTTTGCAGGTCTGGATGCATCGCGAAGAGGAAATTGCGAACCACTGCGGGAAAACGCAAGGCCCATCCGGTCATTTTCCCTGATAAAAACTTCAGCGCTGACCCTGATCGGCCGGGATGACCACCCTTGGGCGGGGTCGACGAGGCTCCCAACCAGGGTTATTCGCCTTGTAGAGGCTGCGGAACATCGCCCCGATCGAGTGAGCCCAGTCATCCGGCACCGCAAAACGTCCCTCATCCCTCACCGGCCCATCATAAATCACCTTCTGATCGGCACCCAAAAGCGTCACATAGGCCTCTTCCCCCTTGTAAAAGAGCTTCGCAGAGCTGCCATCGGCCCGGGTCAATTCGGCGGTCCGGTCGTGAGGAGTCACTCTGACCTGAGGAATTCCGGGAACTCCATTGGGAATCAGCGGCAGATCGGCTGCAGACATCCCGGCGACCTGGGTTCCCTCGGGAGACTCCCCGAGCACCAGGCTCAGCTCAAGTTTCTTGCCACAGCGAAAGACCGACAGATTCACCTTCTCCCCCACCTTTCGAAGATTCAGGAGCGTGGCAAACTGCGCTTCATTGACCAGCAACTGGTCCTCAAACTTCCAAAGGACGTCATAGCGGCGCAATCCAGCACTCTTCGCCGGCCCACCCTCCGTCACCGATTTAATGAGGAAACCCACGCCATCCGGCACACCTGAGGCATGCGCACGCGTCGCCGCATCGAGACTTCGAACCTCCAGCCCAAGCCATGGCATGGGGGCTGCGACGACGGGAGCCTTCGCCACTTCTGCTGGACTCAAGAAAGCATCATCCGCCTCCTTCTCATCCGCCGCAAGCGGCAGGGACAATAGCAGCAAAAAGAACCATGATAGGACTGCGCGCATACTGAATCTCTTAGAAAGAGGTCACCGGCAAAAGGACCAGCTCGTCCCGCGGAGAGACCACCCGGACTTCCTGGCCCGACTGCTCATCGTGAAAGCGCTCCTCGCTCACCACCTGCACGTGCCACGCACGATGCAACGACCCGTCGGCATCCGCCAGCAGGCCATCGTTCTCCTCAGCGGAAATCACTCCTTCCACCCCTTCAATCAGGACCACTTCACCCCGCTCGGAAAACAGGGTTTCGACTTCCGCGACCACTGGCACCTCGCCCGCCGGAATCGAAACCGCGATCCCTACGAACATCGCCACCGCAGCGGCGGCCGCTCCAAAAACATAGCGCCCCCACTTGACCGAAGTCCGAGGAGCCTCGCCCGCCAGCTCATCGATCAGCGATTCCAGCGCCGCCGATCCCTCCACGCTGAAGGCACATGGCACCAGTCGCTTCTCCAGCATGCGTTCGATGGACTCAGGCGTTTCCATAGCGTTCCTCCTTCACTCGGCGCATGTCATTCGCCAGTTGTTCCAGGGCATACCGGTAGCGGGATGCCGCCGTATTCGGTGAAATGGCCAGCGCTTCGGAGATCTGAGCAAAGGTCAGACCACCCCAAATTTTCATCGTCACCACCTCACGCAGTTTGTCACTGAGAGCCTGTACCGCACGGCGCAGCATCAGCGCCTCCTCATCCTCCTCGACCGCCGGATCCAGCCAGACGTCCTCGAAGTCATTCAGGTAAATGATCGACTCCTCCCTTTTCCGCCGCCGCTTGTCCGAGCGATGCCGATTGAGCCCACAAAAGCGGATCGTTGAAAAAACCAGCGGCAGATCCGGAGGCGTGCCACCCTTTTCCTTCTGCAAGTTCCACAATCGGATGATCGCCTCCTGCACCAAGTCCTCCGCATCCTCCCGGCAGGGTGCCCAGCCACGCGCAAACAAGAGCAGTCGGTGACCATATTCGGACAACCACTGCTTCCACTCATTCGACACTCCTACCTTCATTCACAGGCAAAATGCCGCCAATTCGGTCATTTGTCTGCAAAATCTTTAACAGCCCCAAACTCGAAAACCCTTATCCCCAGCACCAGAAGCCACGGCTAGCCGGAAACCCTTGGTCGCAATCAAATAAGTTTCGACTCGGACTCGCCACTTTGCCCGCTTCATGCTTTTCCTTCCTCGCATGCCTCTCGAAAAGCAACGTCTGGCCGAAGATCGGAACCGCGAAAAAAATTGGAAGCGCTGGGGTCCCTACCTCAGCGAGCGCCAGTGGGGATCCGTCCGTGAAGACTACTCCGCCAGCGGCTGGAGCTGGGGTGCCTTTCCCCACGACCACGCACGCATGCGCGCCTACCGCTGGGGTGAGGATGGACTGCAGGGTTGGTCCGACCGCAAGGGCCGCCTCTGCTTCGCCCCCGCCCTCTGGAATGGCAAGGACCCGATCCTCAAAGAGCGCCTTTTCGGACTCGGCGGCCACGAAGGCAACCACGGCGAAGACGTCAAAGAGTGCTACTACTACCTCGATTCCACCCCCACCCACTCCTACACCAAGGCTCTCTACAAATACCCCCAGTGCGAATACCCCTACATCCAGATCCGGGATGAAAACGGTCGCCGCAGTCGCACCGAGCCCGAACTCGAACTCGCCGACCTCGGTGTCTTTGCCGAAGGCCGCTACTTCGACGTCGTCCAGGAAGTCGCCAAGCGTACTCCCGAGGACCTCCTCTGGCGAATCACCGTCACCAATCACGGCCCCGACCCTGCGGAAATTCACGTCCTTCCCACCCTCTGGTTCCGCAATGTCTGGACTTGGGGAAACGAACGCGAAGAACCCCGCATCAAACCCCGCCTCCAGCTCGACGGCAAACCCGTCCTCGCCAGCCACGAAAAGCTCGGCCATTACCATTTCCACGTCGACTCCCCGAACCTTACCAAGCCGATGCGCTGGTTGTTCACCGAGAACGAGACCAACTCAGAGGTGGTCTACGGCACCAAAAACCCCACCAAATACACCAAGGACGCCTTTCACCGCTTCTTCGTCGATAACGAAAAGAACGCCGTCTCCCCTTCCCCCTACGGCACTAAAACCGCCGCGGCACTCCACTTCGTCATTCCTCCCGGTGAGTCCGTCACCGTTCGTTGCCGACTGAATTCCCTGCGCGAAACCAACAACCTCGTCGGCCTCGATCATTTTGACGAAACTTTCGCCGAGCGGATCGAAGAAGCCGACCATTTCTACCAAGACATCATCCCTCAGGGAACGACACCCGAGGAAACCATGATCTTCCGCCAAGGCTATGCCGGGCTTCTTTGGACCAAACAGTTCTACTACTATGTCGTCGAAGACTGGCTTAACGGAGACCGCAATTCCACCCCACCCGCCGAACGCCTAACAGGTCGCAACCACGACTGGAGTCACTTCTTCGCCCGCGACATCCTCTCCATGCCCGACAAGTGGGAATACCCGTGGTTTGCCGCCTGGGACACCGCCTTCCACATGATCCCCTTCGCCGCCGTCGACCCCGACTTCGCGAAAAACCAGCTCATCTTGCTACTACGGGAATGGTACATGCACCCGAATGGCCAGCTTCCCGCCTACGAATGGAACTTCTCCGATGTCAACCCTCCCGTCCATGCCTGGGCTGTCTGGCGAGTCTATAAAATCTCCGACCCAAAGGGCGAACGCGACATCGAATTCCTCGAACGCTGCTTCCAGAAGCTGCTCCTCAACTTCACTTGGTGGGTCAACCGCAAAGACATCGAAGGACGCCACGTCTTCGGTGGCGGCTTCCTCGGGTTGGATAACATCGGAGTCTTTGACCGCTCCCACAGCCTCCCGGACGGTGCCACCCTGCACCAAGCAGACGGCACCGCATGGATGGCATCCTACTGCCTCGTCATGCTCGCCATGTCGCTCGAGCTCGCATCGAAGAAGCCCGCCTATGAAGACATCGCATCAAAGTTCTTCGAGCACTTCGTCAACATCACCGACGCCATCAACTCGCTCGGCGGCACTGGCCTCTGGGACGAAGAAGACGGATTCTATTACGACAAGCTCATCCTCGACGATGACCAACCCGTCCCCCTGAGGATCCGCTCACTCGTCGGCCTGCTTCCCGTCATCGCCGTCACGGTTCTCAAAAAGAAAACCATCGATTCCCTCCCCGGGTTCCGCAAACGGATGGACTGGTTCCTCGTCAACCGACCCGATCTGCTGAAATACATCAGCGTTCGCAAAGTCGAAGGCGAAAAGAACTCCGCGCGCTGCATGCTCGCGATCCCTACCGACGACCGCTTCCGCAAAACTCTAACACGTCTCTTCGACCCCGAAGAATTCCTCTCGGAGTTTGGCATCCGATCACTCAGCAAGACCCACGAAAAGAACCCCTTTGTCTTCACCCACGGCAAACAGACCAACGACGTGCGCTACACGCCGGGCGAAGCCCCGACCGACATGTTCGGCGGCAACTCGAACTGGCGCGGACCGATCTGGTTCCCGACCAACTTCCTGATCATCGAAGCCCTCGAAAGGTATTATTACTTCTATGGCGATGACCTGAAGTTCGAGTATCCGACCGGGTCGGGAGAAATGCACACTCTACGTGAAATCGCCATCAATCTTTGCGATCGATTGATCTCACTTTTCCTCCCAGACAAAGATGGCAATAGGCCCTGCTTCGGAGACGCCCATCGTTACAGCAAGGTCCCTCACTGGAACGACCTTCTGCTCTTCCACGAATACTTCCATGCCGAAACCGGGGAAGGCCTCGGAGCCTCCCACCAGACCGGCTGGACCTCACTCGTCGTCCGCCTGATCCGCGAGCGACGCGCAAAACTTAAGAGTGGTGACTTCGAACCCGGACGCTAAGCTCTCCCGCAAAAGACTTCACGATCTGCGCCCACTCCCCGCCCTTTTCGTCCCTCCCCTTTCGGTTCTGCCTGCCTTTTCCGCCACGGATCTGTTAGGCAGGTCCGCTCATTAAGAACAACCCACCCTTTCCAGCCATGAAATTTCCTCTGACGTCCCGCTTTTTGACCACGGTTCTTCCCCTTCTCGTGGCCTCGATCCTTTGCCTCGGACAGGATTCGGTGATGGCGACAGAGCCCGTCATCCAACCGCTTTCCATCGCCAAGTTCCTGGCCGACCCGGAGCGCCCGGTGGTGTATGCCATCAACCAAAACGCCAAGGAAACCGGTCAGGTGCTCGAAATCAACCCGCTGACCCGACAGATCGTGCGGGTGGTCAACGTCGGCAAGGAGCCGAGCGATCTCGATCTCACGGAAAGTGGTGATCAACTCGTGGTCGTGAACACCACCGAGCCCTCGCTTTCCCGGATCGATCTCAGCACGTTCACGGTCACGGAAACCATCCCGCTCAGCCAGTTCAGCAACGGCAATGACGATGTCGGGGGACATGTGAAGTGCGGCAAAGGCTCCATCGTCTACTATGTCGACGAGCAATGGGGACCACGTTTGCGTGTTTTCGACACCGCCACCCGCAGCGTGTTCCAGACCTTCAGCTCACAGAATGGCTCATCACCCAATACCAGCAACAACAACGGATATGGGGACATTGGCCTCACTCCCGACCGCAGCAGGCTCTTTGGATGGCGTCAATACGGACCCGCAACAGGGTCCACGAGCACTCATCTGGTCCGCTTTTCCGTGAATGCCGATGGCACCCTCAGCAACTTCGTCCAGAGCTCGGTCTACGATTCGACCATTTACAACCGAGAGCCTGATACTCCCATTCTCTTTTCCCGGGATGGCTCCCGCATGGTGATCAAGGAACGCGTGGTCGATCAGTCCGATTTGAATACGCATCCGGTGATCTATCCGGACGAGATCCATTCGATCTCGCCGGGTGGCGAAATTGCGATCGGCTCGTCCGCGATCTACGCAGGGGGAAGCGGCGAAATCCTGCACACGCTGGCCGCCACCAGCAGTGTTCAGGCCGTGCTGCCGGATTATTCCGCGCTGGTGTATTTTAACAAGTCCACGAAGACCATCGCCTGGCTCAACCTCGTGAGCACGCTCGGGGCCAATCGTCTCGGCTTGGAAATCAAGCCGTCCAACGGGGCCACGGTGGTCCAGCCTGCGGAACTCAAATGGCTGCCGACGACCGGCATCACCCGCTATCAGGTCTATCTGGGCACCAGCCGCAGCGAAGTGGAGGCCGCCACCGTCAGTTCGCCGCTCTATCAGGGTGAGGCGAACGCTATTCGGATGGCGCTCTCCACGCCGCTGACGCTTGGCCAGACCTACTATTGGCGGGCGGCTCCGATTAACTCCGCCGGACAGCCCGCGGGGCCCGGAACCTTGTATTCGTTCACCGTTTCCAGACTCGCCCTCTCCAGAAGCTCGATTGAGGCAGAGACCGTGCAAGGGGTCACCCAGCATCTGGAAAGCATCGCGCTTGAGTCCACGACACCTCAGGCCTGGACCGCAACGAAAAACGTTTCATGGATCCGTTCCGTGACGGCGGGCGGGACCACCCCGGGAACCCTGACGGTCACGATCGATGCCTCCAGCCTGAACGCCGGGATCCATCAGGGTGAGGTCGTTGTCGTCAGCTCCGGTTCCTCCGTGCGCATCCCGGTTTCGCTGAAAGTCCATGCCGCGAATTTCATGATCGCTGAGGCCGACCGCGATCTGCCCTATGTCTATGTCGTTTCCCAGGAAAGCATTACGTCCAACCAGCCGTCCTTCCTGTTGCGCGTGGATACGGACACCAACAAGATCGTGAAGGCGGTGCCGGTGGGAAAATCGGTCACCAGCCTGAGCGTCCACTACGCGGAAAACCGCATCTATGTGACCAACTGGAACTCCGGCCTGCTGCGGACGCTGGATCGCAACACTCTCGAGGAGGTCCGAAATTATCAATACGCCGGCTCCGGCGGCAATGGAACGAACAGTGGCGATGCCTATGTGGTCGCGGCAGGCCGTGCGGGTCGCTTCATCCTCGAGCAGGAAGATCAGTGGATCAATTTTTTCCTGATCGACTCCGCGACCGGCGAAAAGCTGGCGACCAGCTATACCCGCGAAGGCGGCGGGGTGTTCGAACCGACCGGGCGCTTCTACTACCACGGTGAAAACAACTCATCGGGGGCGACGTTCAACAAGTATGACACCGATGGCGACGTCATCACGGAACTCACCTCCAAACGGGTCGAGTCCGCTGGCTACAACGGATCTCGTCTGGTGGCGATCAGCGGTGACGGCTCCCGTGTTTTCTGGAACGGTGGGGTCTTCGATCCGGATCTCAATATCCTGATGCAATTCAACGAGGAAATCGTGGAGTCCACCTACCACGGCGAGATTCTCTTCACCAATACCAAGGCGATCAACGGCAGCAGCAGCCAGACGCTGGCAACCTTGCCGGTGGATACCAAAATCCAGGCGGTTTCCGGCGATCAGAAAAAGCTCTACCTGTTCAAGGGTGCCTCGATGTCGGTGGTCGCTCTCTCCACCATCGCCGTGTTGCCGCCGCGCGGCCTGACTCCCGGCATCGCGGACGCTGCCACCGTGATCGGCACTGCCCAAGAGTTGTCGTGGTCACTGGAAGCCACCGCGCTTTCCTACGATGTCTATTTCGGAGCCACCGCCGAGGCCGTGGCCAACGCCACCAAAGAATCCGGCGAGTTTCTCGGAACCACGACCTCCACCCGCTGGACCGGGGCCCTGCCCGAGCTGGGGCTCGGATCGACCTACTTCTGGCGGGTCGACATGAACGGATTCTCCAGCACATCAAAGGGGAATACCTGGTCGTTTGGCATCGCCACGGTGGATGTGACTCCGCGCATCGTGAAGCTTGCCACACCGCAAGGCTCACCGGTGCCCCGGCAGACGCTCACCATGAGCGCGGCGGCACCGACCGCCTGGACGGCATCGACCACCACCCCGTGGATCACCCTGCGCAATCTTTCAGGAACGACTCCGGGTTCGCTTCAATTCGACATCTCCTCGGATGGTCTAAGCGTCGGCCCCCAGAATGGTGCCATCACCCTCCAGGCCGCTGGCAAATCGTTCACCGTGCCGATTGAATTGACCGTGGTGACCTTCAACCTCACCAAGCTGGTCCCCCACCCCGACCGTCCGGTGGTCTATGGCATCAACACCTCACTGGCTGGTGAGGGATTCAGCCAGCTGTTAGAGATCGATGCTTCCAGCGCCACCATCCTGCGGACACTGCCGATTGGTTTCGCGCCCACCGATGCCGACCTGGACCCGCTCACTGAGCGGCTCTACGTTTCAAACTGGGGCTACTCGCAAACCCGGGTGATCGACGTGGCAACCTGGACCGAATTGCCGTCGCTAAATCTGGGCGACGATGTTTACAAGCTGGAGATCACTCCGAACGGCAGGCTGGTGACGGAAGGAGAGGATCAATGGGTATCAATGCGGCTTTGGGATGCAGCCACTGGGGAAGAACTCGCGACCCAATCGTCCATTCGCGAAGGAGACGGCCAGGCGGATCCGACGGGTGCGTTTTACTATCACAGCGACAACAACAGCTCGGGTGCCGTCGTCGCGAAATACGACATCGCGGATAACAGTTTCGTGAAAGCCATCACCGGTCCGCAGATTGGCTACGGCTCCCGCAATCTGATCCTAAGCGGCGATGGCAAGCGCCTCTTCTGGCTGGGACGGACGATGGATGAAGACCTCAATATCATCACCAACATGCCTTCCAATGCGGAGGTCTATGCGACCAACCACTCCGGGGACCTCGCGGTGGGTGAAAGTGCGATCTGGTGGAGTGATAGCGCCACCCCGGTGACGGCCCTTCCTTTCCTCAGCAAGATCGCAGCTTTTTCCGCCAACGACGCTTATCTCCTGCGGTTCGATCCCACCACGAAAAGCCTGAGTTCCACTTCGGTAGCGACCATCACCGATTTGCCCGGAGCAAATCCCCGCCCGGGGCAAGTGGTCAAAACCAGCCCAGCCCGAATTTCCTGGTCACCCGTGGAGGGCGCGACTTCCTACCGCTTTTTCATCGCGGCCGACGCCGCTGCTCTGGCCGCGATGACCAGCCCGGTCGCCACGCTTACCAACACCTATTACGATTTGCCGTCGCCACTGAGCTTTGGTCGGTTTCATTCATGGAGAGTGGATGCCGTCACCAGTGGCGGCACGATCACCGGAAAAGTGAACGCTTTTGGAATCGAGTTTCCGCAGGCTGCCGCCCTGCCTCAGGTCAGCAATGGTTCCTCCGCGATTGCCGCCTCACTGGCGGATCGGCACTTGCTGTTAGGCTTCCATGGGTTCGCCCAAGTCTATGACTTTGATCCGGCCAGCGGCTCAGCGAGTCCCGTGCAGGAAATCAAAGTTCTCCAAACCGACAATCAAAACACCTTTGAGAACCCCTTTGGACAGGCGATCGCGATGGATGCGGGTATCGCCATCGCCGGGTTTCCCGTCCAGGGCAGCACGGTCACCAACAGCGGTGCGGCCTATCTTTTCCGACCTGGCGATCTTGGCTACTGGAACCACGGGGGAGCACAGGAGTTACCGAATCCTGTCACCAACGACGGCTTCGGCCGCGGTGTGGCTGCCTCTGGAAACCTGCTCCTTCTCGGCACGAACACCATTAACAGCGCTGTCGGACGGGTCGCTGCTTACATCACCGAGCCAGAGGCATTCCGCGTGCAAATCTTCGGTGCCAGCGACGGCGTGGCGCGCGACGGCTTTGGCTCCCGAATGGCCATGGAGGGTGGCCGAGCCATCATTGCCGCACCTGGCAGGGGGGCATCCTACAACCGGATTCCTTGCCTCTACGCATTCACCCGCTCCACCACCAATGGCCGATGGGTCCAAACGCAGAAGATCTCCATTCCCGGTGCCACGAGCTCAAATAACTCCGGTCAAGCCCTTGCCCTTTCGGGAAACCTGATGGCCACGCGTGGCGGCAATGCGGTCGTGGTTTACACCAGAAATCAATCGCAGCAGTGGGTGGTGTCCGCAACGATTGACCGATCCGAGGTAACCGGGAGTTCCTTTAGCTTCGGCAGCAGTCTAGCCCTCATCGGCGATCAACTGTTCATTGGTGATACCGATTCGAGGTATGCCGGAGATACAAGCGGAGCTGTTTTCACCTTCCGCCAGTCCGGCAGCAGTTGGGTCGCCGGACCCGTCATCGCCCCTACCGGAACGGGTTCGGGATTCGGCTCAGCACTCTCAGCGCGCGACCACTGGCTGTCGGTCGCCGGCGGAGGCAACCAGCCCGCAAGGATTTTCCGGATCAGCACCGACGCCAATCAGACGCCGCGTTTTGTCACAGGATTATCGACTCAGGTCGTCGCAGGCCGGGCCATTGCGACCCCGGTGCGTGCCGAAGACGCAGATGGCAACGCGGGACTGGTCATGGAGCTTCTCAAAGGGCCGGCATGGTTGTCCCTCGTCGATCAAGGCAATGGCCAAGCGGTTCTCTCAGGAACACCAGCCAGTGCAGGCGATGAGCCCAGCGAAGTTCAGATCCGAGTGAGAGACGCTGCCGGAGCGGAAGCGCTGCGAACCTATCGGCTCAGCATTCTTGCCGAGACGGATTTGCCGGTCCTCACCACCGAACCCGTGGGAGTCGATTTGGGTGTCGGACAGGAGATGCTCTTGCTCGCCGCCGTATCCGGTACTGGCCCATTTCAATGGCAATGGTATTTCAACCGAGATCCGATCCCCGGAGCCACCAGTGATCGTTTTGCTCTTGGGGAAGTGACCCTTGCCGATGCGGGCAGCTACCGCGTGCGGGTATCCAATGTGGTTGGCGAGGTCGTCTCTGCGGAGGTGACCGCCGCCGTTCGTCCGGCCGACCGCTTTGCTGGTGACTGGCCCACCTTCGGCGGCTCTCCTGCCCACACGGGGCGTCACCCGGCGGCCTTGGAGACGACCCATTTCATTCCCTCGTGGTCCAAGACCGTGCAGGAAGCAACGCCCCTCAACCGGGCGGCCATTGCCGATGGGCGGGCCTTCGTGGTGCCGATCGGTCGATTCGCCCGTGGACTCGCGGCCCAGGCGCTGGACCTGCAAACCGGCGAGTGGCTTTGGTCATTTCCCATCCCAAGCAGCAACTCCAGCAACCCGCCGTCGGTCTATAATGGACGGGTCTATTTCCAGCGGGGCAAGGGCACAAGCGACCCCGTCGGTCCGCAATTATTCAGCCTGAATGCGGAAACCGGGGCACAGCTCTGGGCCGCATCCTTTGGCGCCCAATGGGAATCCTACGAAGCCCCTGCGGTGAGCGATCTCGGCGCCTTCATCAACGGCGGAGCCTATGGAGGCGTGTATGGTTTCAACTTGGACGGAAGCCAGCGCTTCTTTCAGTCGATGGGGCAATACGACAACTGGACGCCGACGATTTCCAGCGAGCGCTTGTTTACCTGGGTGGCGGGCCTTTTCGAGGAACGGAATCCTTTGGATGGAACCGTCCGTTGGTCGGTGGATACCGGCTGGGATTGGCGTGGCTGGAGCATGAATACCGTCTCGGCAGTGACCGGTGACTCGGCGGCTGTGATCAGCACGACCGAGTTGGTCTGCATTGACCTCCCCTCCGCCTCCATCCGCTGGCGGAACCCGACAGCATTCATCGGCAGTCCGGCGATTGGTTCCAAGCGGGTTTTTGCGATCAAGAACAACGCCGTGCTCAGTTATGCGCTTGCCGATGGCAGCCCGGGACCTGTCTATCAGACGACCGCTGAGGTCTCCAGCAATCACCGCTTGATCGACCAGCCGATTATTTTCAACGACCGCCTGGCGATCTCTAACAAAACGAGAACCTGGATCTTCAATCTGGAGGACGGGCAGTTGCTCCAAACACTCAATGCCGGCGGCCGACTCAGCTATTCGGATGGCTACCTGCTCGCCGCTGGAAATGACGGCATCCTGCGCACCTTCAGAGCCCTCCACTTCAATGCCAATCTCGCAGGACTCTCGCTGAGCGACGGTGCCATGCTTCCGGGCTTTGATACGGCCACCACCGAATACATCGCCACCGTGCCGTTCACAACGGAGAGCGTAACGCTGACACCGACCACCGAACTGTCCGATGCGAGCGTCACGATCAACGGCCTCGCGGTAACAAGCGGAACCGCCAGCGCTCCGATCAATCTGGAAGTTGGCAACAACACGCTTACCACCCAAGTCACGGCTGAGGATGGCATCACGACCATGACTTATGTGATCACGCTCAACCGCCTGCCTCTGGAGTTCGTGTTCAATTCCGGCACGGACATCCCGGTAACCGCCAACGGTTTCTCCACCGGCGGCTATGACGTGAACCTTTCCCTCAGGCACGAACCAGTCCCCGGAAGCGTGCTGACAATGGTCGACAACACCGGCCTTGGATTCATGCATGGACGCTTCGGGAACCTCGCACAGGGACAGAAACTAAGCTTGGAATTCGAGGGTCAGAACTATGACTTTGTCGCCAACTACTTCGGCGGCAGCGGCAACGACCTGGTGCTCCAGTGGGCGGCCACCGAGCTGCTTGCGTGGGGAGGCGGCCAATACGGTCAGCTGGGCGACGGCGCTTCCGAGAACCACCTGCTGCCCAACCCGGTCGATGCCTCCGGCGTGTTGGCTGGCAAGACGATCACGGCGGTATCCAGCGGTTACCTTCACACTCTGGCCCTGTGTTCCGATGGAACTCTCGCTGCCTGGGGATACAATGCGCAGGGCCAACTCGGCAACGGCGGCACGGCCCATAGCAGCTTGCCAGAAGCTGTAGATCAATCTGGTGCACTCGCTGGCCGAAGCGTCGTCGCGATTTCCTCCGGGCCATTTCACAACCTGGCTCTTTGTGCGGATGGCACCATTGCGGCTTGGGGATACAACAACCACGGTCAATTGGGCCACGCAGGCCAAGGGGTGAGCCCAGTGCCGGTTCTGGTCGATCCCGTCGGAGCTCTGGCAGGCAAGAACGTCGTCGCCGTTTCGGCCGGAGCCTATCACAGCCTCGCACGCTGCGATGACGGTTCCGTGGTGGGATGGGGTTACAACGACGAGGGCCAGCTTGGCGATGGCACCACCGTCGGCACCACCGTTCCTGTGGCACTGGACATGAGTGGCGCGCTTGCCGGAAAACGGGTGAGTTCTCTCTCTGCCGGCCAATACCACACCCTGGCACTCTGCACTGATGGAACCCTCGTCTCGTGGGGATACAACAAGCACGGGCAGCTCGGCAACGGATCTAACACCATGAGCGAAGCACCGGTGGAGATCGGATCAAAGGGAGTGCTCGACGGGAAAACCGTGACCGCCATCCGCGCCGGCCGAGCCCACAGCCTGGCCCTTGGTGCGGATGGAACGCTCGCTTCCTGGGGAGACGGCCAGCGCGGACAACTCGGGACACCAGACATGACGCCGAGCCTGCTCCCGCTGGCGGTCGATCTGAACGGACTAGATCCGGGCCAGCTGCCTGCAGGCCTTACGGCTGGCGGAGACCACAATCTACTGCGATTCACCAACGGCAGCCTGGCTGCATGGGGGGATAATTCCAAGGGGCAGTTGGGCGACAATAGCACGATCACTGGCCCGGCTCCATTCATGTTTGACATGAGTGCGGTAGCGTCGGGCGCTCGATTCATGTTCCTATCAAACGGAGCCGCAGCCCAACACAGCGTCGCATTGCTCGGACTACCGGCCGCCGAAACAGGAGCCAAAACAGGGCGCTCCGGAGTCGCCAGCGGGGCGATTGATCCCGATGCACTCGCGAGTCTCTTCGAATATGCTTTTGGACCGGACCCCCGAGTGCCCGGTGCCGGGCAAGTGCCGCAGGGAAAAGTCATCGATGATTCGTTTGTGATCCGCTTCATGCAGCCAGCCTGGGTGGAGGAAGATGTGATCTACGGAGCCGAGTGGAGCGCGAGCATGCTGCCCGGGACCTGGACCGACATTCCAGATACTGGAATCGATGGTGAACACATCTTTAGCCTACCATTAAGCACCGCCCCGAAGGCCTTCATGCGCCTGAAGGTCGATCGCCCTCCTTCCCACTAACTCCCAGTCTCTTTTCCTCTCATGAACATTCCCTCCGGCCTGCGCATCTTCCCTGCCCTTTTTTTCGCCAGCCAGTCGATCCAACCAAGCCTCGCCGCGACCAGCCAATACTGGAACCCGGGCGGCGCCGGTGGCGACGGCATCTGGGGCACCACTCCGGGCGACAAGAACTGGAACACCAGCCCCGGCGCGCCTGCGGGAAACACCTTCTGGCAGGATGGCGTCGATGATGTCGCCGTCTTTCAGGACGCCACCGGCGGCATCGTCACGGTCTTCGACCCGGTCCAAACCACCGGCATCATTCAGGACGGAGCCGACTACACCATCAACGCCTCAACCATCACGCTGTCCCCCGACTCCACCGCCAGCGTCCCTTTCATTCAGGTGGACGGAAAAGGGGCACGACTGACGATCGACTCGATTCTCGATGGCAGCTCCGGCCTGACTAAGAACGGCAGCGGCGGACTCGTCCTCACGGGCGACAACCTGTATTCGGGGACGACCGTCGTCGCAGATGGCACCCTCATTCTGGAAGGCTCCCTCACCAGCAATGTCATCAATATCTCAAATGCATCGGGGCTGTGGAACCAGTCAGGCGGGCTTCCGGACGATACAATTCTCACCAATGCCGGTGTTTTGACCATTGCCGGTGTATCGGAAACCATCACCAGCTACACTTCTAACAGCGGCATCCTGCAGAGCTTCGACGGTAAAACCTTGTTTACTACTGCGACGGTCCTTAACGGCGACTCCAAGATTACAAGTTCCCTGCATGCCGACACCTTCGCCTCCAACGGCACCTCATGGATCAGCCAATCAGGATCCGTCACCGCCGGAACCAGCCGCATCGACAGCGGCGTTCTCACACTGGCTGGCACTCTTTCCACTCCGAGCCTGACGATCGCTCCGGGGGGCTCGCTGATCGATTCTGCCACCGGCAGCCTCAATGATGACATGATCCTGACCAACTCCGGCGACTTGCAGGTGGTCGGCCAGCGCGAAACCATCGGCACCTACCGCTCTAACGATGGCACCCTCATGGCAAGCAGCGGCACCTTGGTCGCCAGCGATGCCGAATTGAACAACGGCTCCCTCGTCGCAGGCAACCTCGAGACAACCCGTCTGAACAGCTCCGGCAGCGTCGAAATCAGCGGCCAAGTCATTGCCGACAGCGCACGAATCCGAGGCGGAACCCTGACGCTCAGCAGTGGTCAACTCACCAGTCCCGATATCGAAATCGATGGACGGGGTCACCTGATCAACCAATCAGGCGGCCTCGCCGACTCGACGGTGCTCACCAACAACGGCAGGCTCACCATGGAGGTCGATGACACCGTCACTCGGTATCTTTCCAACAACGGTGAGCTCACCGATAGAGCAGGCACTCTATTCGCCGACATCACTGAACTTACAGGCGATGCCTTCATTGACGGCAATCTCAACACCGGATCACTCGACATCTCCGACACAGGTCGCGGCGCCATGATCAGTGGGACTGTCGTGACCAATCTCGCCGTCGTCAGCAGTGGAAAACTCGATCTCCCAGGACAACTAATCAGCCCGATTTTGGATATCGCCAGCGGTGCTAGAGTCTCCGTTCGAGACGACGGATTATCTAGCAACATGGCGCTGACCAATGCCGGCACTCTCAGTATCCGCACACAGGACACGATCAGCGCCTACCTATCCAATGGAGGCAGACTATCCTCTTACGTCAACTACGAAGGCACCCTGGTCACCACCACCGCTGAGCTTAACAACGGATCCCTTGTCGAAAGCAACCTCACCACCCAATCCTTGGTTAGCAATGGAGCCGTGGAGACCAGCGGCACTACGACCGCCAACACCATCGAGATCGCGTCCGGACAATTGACCAATACCGGCATCCTCGGCACCCTGACTTCCCATGTCAACATCCGAGGTGGAGCTGCCCTCGTCGCCAGCGGCACCCAGCGGTATGATCTGCTCACCAGCTCTGGTCCCACATCCGGGCACTGGATCGGCGATTTGATTAACCCCACGAACATTGCACCAGGAGGACAGAGCGGAATCGGCTCACTCGCTGTCACCGGCAACTTTGCCAACACCTCCACCGCCAATCTTCATTTCGAAGTGGGCGGAATGCGCAATGACCACATCATGGTTTCCGGAAACGCCCATTTCGACGGCGCGCTGGACCTCACCCAGCGTGGCAACCCGACGTTTTCGCCGCTTTCCCCGATCAATCTCGTCAGCGCCTCCAGCTACTCCGGCAACATCACCTCGCTCACCGAGAATCTCGACGGGGCGGTCTGGTTCAACCCCGGAAATGGCAATCTGAACCTACTCGGGAACCTCGCCGGTCCAAACGGCGCGCTCGCCGGTGCCAGTGCCGAGCAGACTTCGACCTGGCTCGCCCTTTACGACGACGTCATTGATCCCGGCACCCGTAATGTTATTAACATCCCAGGCTTCAACCCCGGATACAATCTCACCAGCGGCATCGCCGATGCATCGAACCCTGACCTGCTCTGGGCGCTCGACGCCAGCTTCACACCCGGAGGACTCAACCGGCAGCTGCTCAACCATCTCTCCCCCGCTCCCTACGCCGGACTCGCCGACTACGCGGTGCAGGCCAATCGCAGCCATCAGCGCAGCGCACTCACTGCGCCCGCACTCGCCGCTCCTCCTGCCAAGGTCCACACCAACGCCAAATCCAGCGCCAAGGATGCCATCTTGGCCAGCCAAGCGCCCGCGTGGGAACTCTTCGCCGCGACCGACTACTTCACCGTTGATAGCGGCAGTTCGATCAATGCCGCCGACTATACCCTCAGCAGCTGGGGATTCCTCGTCGGGGCCCGCATCGCGCCGCGCAACGGACTGAAAATCGCCGCCTACCTGGCCCTCGACGAGGGAAGCGTGCAAGGCTCGCTGATCGATGCGGACAGCACCGGCTGGTCGCTCGGCTTGATCGGCGACCTGATCATCAACGAAGCCAGCCAGACTCGTCTCACCGCAGGTATGTCCTACGGCAGCTACGGCTTTGATGGCAGACGCACCAGCGCCTCCGCGACCAACGCCGGATGGGCACCCGGACTCGTTGGCTTCTCCGATGCCGACTCCGACGCATTCGAAATCTTCGCCACCATGGAGGGCAGGCTTTATCAGACCGAGCGCTTTCGTCTGACTCCCTCCGTCGGCCTGCATTTCACCAGCGGCTCGGTCGATTCCTTCAGCGAGTTCACCGCGACGGGTCCCGGATCGCCCATCGCGCTCCAAGTAGGCAGCAACAACCACCAGTCCGGCCTCGCCGAATTCAGCCTGCTTGCGGAAGCCGACATCACCAGCCAGCTCCTCGTTCAGGGGAACATCGGCATCAATGCACGCCTCGGAGATGATGGCTACACGCTCAATGCTCGTTTCACTAGCGGTGGCCGCCCGATCTACGCCGGAGTCGACGGCCTTTCCTCGAGCTCGGTTTTCCTCGGACTCGGAGCTGTCTATCAGGTCAACCAGGATCTCAGCGCCGGGATTTTCTACCGTGCCGAGTTCCGTGACGAAGCCCACACCCAGCAGGGATTCTCCCTGAGCTCAAGCCTCCGCTTCTAACAAAATCACTCGAAGGGTGGCGGAAACGGCGAATCACTCACGATCCAGTCCATGTTCTTTTCCGCAAAGGTATTCAGCACCCACTCGCTTGAAATCAGGGCCACCAGGTATCCGTTGGAATCACGCACCAAGGTGACTCCCATCGACATCTCCGGACGATCATCCTCCTTCGTTTCGCCCTCCTTTTTCTTCAACCAGCGGGCAAGCGACCACGAGCCATGTTCAAGCCGCGTCTCGGCATCATACTCACCCTGCAATCGATGCTGAAGCACCTCAAACTGGAGTGGACCCACCGCCCCTAACAGCGGCACATACGCCCCCACCGCTTCGATCGGTGTGAACTCCATCACCACCCCCTCCTTGAGCATCTGACTAAGCCCGGCACGGAAGCGCTTGAACTTCGCCGTGCTCGCATTGTTCAACCACGCAAAGCACTCCGGAGCAAAGCGGGGGATCTCATCAAAGCTCAGGCTTTTCTCTGTCGAAAGCGTATCTCCAATCAGGAAATCGTGATTGCCAACCAAGCCGGCCACATCGCCCGCAAAGGCATCATCCACCGTTTCCCGGTCCTGCGCGAAAAGCCTCATCGAGTTCGATAGCCGAACCCTATCGCCCGTGCGGGTGTGATAGACATTCATGTCCCGCTCGAACTTCCCGCTCACAATCCGCACGAAGCTCACGCGGTCGCGGTGCTTCGGATTCATGTTCGCCTGGATCTTGAAAACAAAGGCCGAGAACTCCGGCGACTCCGGCTCGATCGTCTTGCCCGCACTCGTTCTCGCCGCTGGTGGTGGAGCCAACTCAATGAAGCGATCCAACAGAAGCTGCACCCCGAAGTTGTTCGCCGCACTACCAAAGAACACCGGCGTCAACTCACCCGCCGCCACCGCCGCGAGATCAAAATCCGCACCCGCACCATCGAGTAACTCCAACTCCTCGGTCACCTGATCATAGACATCCGAATCAAGCTTTTCCCTCACTGCCGGATCACTGATATCACTTACTTCTACTGCCGCCTTAAACGCCCCCCCAGGAGTCCGCTCGAAAAGGTGCACCTGCTTTTTCTCACGATCGTAAACTCCCTTGAACCGCGGCCCATCACCCAACGGCCAGTTCAGCGGGAACGCATGGATCCCCAGCACGTTCTCAAGGTCATCCAGCAACTCAAGCGACGGACGAGCGGGCCGATCCATCTTGTTCATGAAGGTGAAAATCGGCACCCCACGCTTGCGGCAAACCTCGAACAGTTTCCGCGTCTGAGCCTCGATCCCCTTACCCGCATCCACCACCATCACCGCCGCATCCACCGCCGTCAGCACCCGATAAGTATCCTCCGAGAAGTCCTTGTGACCCGGCGTATCAAGGATGTTGACCACACAGTCCTTGTAGTCGAACTGCAGCACCGTCGAACTGATCGAAATCCCCCGCTGCTTCTCCAACTCCATCCAGTCGGAAGTCGTCGCCCGCTGGTTCTTCCGCGCCGTCACGCTGCCCGCCAAATTCAGAGCCCCTCCGTAGAGAAGAAATTTTTCCGTCAGCGTCGTCTTCCCCGCATCCGGGTGGGAAATGATCGCAAACGAGCGCCGACGAGCGACTTCGCGCTTCAGTTCGGCAGGAGTAGCAGTCGATTCAGCCATAAGCGGCCCGAGGGCGTAGGTGATGCCCGCCCCTCCATCAAGGCAAACCCAGTAGCCCCCCTGAAAAGGAGCGATCTGCGATGGATGCTTCGACTGCGGCCCGGGCGACAGCGGCGGTATCGCCTGCTGCCCCTGCGATGGATGCGACTGCTGCCCCTGCAACTGATCAATCCCGACGCCTAAGGACCCGCTAAACAATAAACTACCGATTTAGTTTGGGAAAGTTAAATAGTTTTAGTATGGTTTTGGCATGCCGAATCCACAAGAGGTATCGCGGCTCCGTGCCAAGT
>Ga0100401_1000616_pt1 | contig 28957 bp, 17 predicted proteins | sample CryGeymeta201525_FD_80421 | JGI IMG/M metagenome (GOLD analysis project Ga0100401, IMG submission 80421) | Groundwater microbial communities from Crystal Geyser aquifers in Utah, USA - Crystal Geyser metaG 2015-25 | ecosystem: Environmental > Aquatic > Deep subsurface > Groundwater | place: USA... | reverse complement strand
GTTATTGAATTACAACATGTTGCGTCACACCTTTTCAAGGTATTTATTTTATTTTCAATGAATGATTCATACGCAGGCTGCGACGTGTTTTCGGTCGGTCAGCGGCTTTTCGAATAGGGTCAGACTACATCGCCTTGGATGATCCTGTGGCAGCACGTCGCTTGGTCCGAAAAGTCTTTAAAAAAACGGATCTATTAGAAAACTTTCCTGAGATGTGTCCGGTGCCCCATGATCTTCCAGATTCGAGATATCGTCACCTTGTTGTTGGGCCCTTGAGGATCTTTCATCGGGTCGCAGGAGATGCGGTATTCATCGTCTGCGTGATGCGTTCCGAGCGGCATCTTGGTCTGAAGGATCTTGAAGGTCGGGAGGATTGACCGGAGAAACGTGGAATCAAAAAGGGCGCACCCCATTGGCCCGCCCTTTCGAATGCTGATAGGCGAACTGAAGTCCGCGCTCTGTTAGAGTCCTTAGGCGAACGCTGCCGCGATCCGCTTGCAGACTTCCTCGACGTTGGCGAGGGAGTTGAAAGCGGAGATGCGGAAGTAGCCTTCGCCGGCGGAACCGAAACCGGCACCGGGGGTGATGACGACGTTGGCTTCGTTGAGCATTTTGTCGAACATGTCCCATGAGCCGACACCTTCCGGGCAGCCGACCCAGACGTAGGGCGCGTTCTCGCCGCCGAAGACGGTGAGGCCGGCGCTCTGGCAGGCTTCGCGGAGCAGCTTGGCGTTGGTCATGTAGCCTTCGATGAGGGCGGCGACTTGCGCTTTTCCTTCCGGAGAAAAGACGGCGGCGGCTCCCTTTTGGACCGGGTAGGAGGCACCGTTGAACTTGGTGGAATGGCGGCGGCTCCAGAGTTGGTGAAGCGGGACGCGGGTGCCATCGGGCGTGCTGCCGGTGACGGTCTTGGGGATCACGGTGTAGGCGCAACGCACGCCGGTGAAACCACCGTTTTTCGAAAACGAACGGAATTCGATGCAGCAGTCGTGGGCACCTTCGATTTCAAAAATGGAGTGTGGGATTTCCGGGTCCTGGATGAAGGCTTCGTAGGCGGCGTCGAAGAGGATGATCGAGTCGTTGGCCTTGGCGTAGTCGACCCAGGCCTTGAGCTGCTCGCGGGTGGCGACGGTGCCGGTGGGGTTGTTCGGGAAGCAGAGGTAGATAAGGTCGACCTTTTCCTTCGGAAGATCAGCGACGAAGCCGTTTTCGGCGGTGCAGGGGAGATAGACGAGGCCGGCGTAAGCGCCGTTGGCGTCGCCTTCCCCGGTGTTGCCGGCCATGACGTTGGTGTCGACGTAGACGGGATAAACCGGGTCGGTGACGGCGATGGTGTTGCCGGCACCGAAGATGTCGAGGATGTTGCCGGTGTCGCACTTTGAGCCATCCGAGATGAAGACTTCGTCGGCGGAGATGCCGAGACCGGCGAATTGGTTGTCGACGATGGCCTGGCGGAGGAATTCGTAGCCTTGCTCGGGGCCGTAGCCTTTGAAGGTAGCGCGGTCGCCTTGTTCATCGACGCCCTCGTGCATGGCCAGGCGGACGGCTTCGGGGAGCGGTTCGGTGACATCGCCGATGCCGCAGCGGATCAAGCGGGCGGTGCCTTCGGGGTTGGCATCGGTGAAGGCTTTCACCCGGCGTCCGATTTCAGGAAAGAGGTAGCCAGCTTTGAGTTTGAGGAAGTTTGCGTTGATCGAGGCCATGTCGGCGGGACGTTTAGCGATGCTTTTCGCGCGGGGCAAGCCTGGGAGTTTTCAAATCAGTGTCGGATCGACAGACTGGCGATATGGGCTTAGGTTTCTGGCCGAATGACTTTGGCTGAGCTCGGATGGAGTGAAGAATTTGAGCGGGAATTTGCACCGCATCGGGCGCGTGGCTGGGTGCCTGGGCGTTTGATCCGTGAGACGCCGATCAATTACAGTGCCTTCATCATCGATGAGGAAGGCGAGCTGGAAGAGCTCGATCTGGTGCTTGGTGGGAAGGTCTGGCACGACGCGCCGAACGATGCCGAGCTACCGGCGGTTGGGGATTGGGTGGCGATCGAATATGGGAATGAAGACGTCGACCACGTGATCCGGGCGCGGCTATCGAGGCGCTCGTGCTTTTCGCGGAAGATGCCGGGCAAGACGACCGAGGAGCAGGTGATCGGGACGAATGTAGATGTGGTCGCGGTGGTGACCGATCCGGGGCCGGACCACAATCCGAGGCGGATGGAACGGTATTTCACCTTGATCGGTCGCAGCGGGGCGAAGCCGGTGGTGCTGATCAATAAGAGCGATGCCTTTCCGAAGGAGCAGTGCACTGAGGCTGCGGAGGAGTTGCAAGTACTCTGCCCGGAGGCGGACATTCATATTACCAGCGCGCTGAAAGGTGACGGGCTGGAGATTCTCAAGTCCTACCTCAAGCCGGGAATTACGATGTGCATCGTAGGTTCGAGCGGCGTGGGGAAATCGACTTTGGTCAACAAACTCTACGGCGATGACTGGCAGTGGGTGAGCGAGGTGAACGACGTGACGGGCAAGGGCCGGCACACGACGACGACGCGTGAGCTGGTTCCTCTAACAGGCGGTGGGATGCTGATCGACAATCCCGGGATGCGGGAAATCCAGATGTGGACGGATGAGAAGACGCTGCGGGATAGTTTTTCCGACGTCGAAGCGATCACCAGCCAATGCAAGTTCCACGACTGCAAGCACGGCACGGATAAGGGTTGTGCGATTCGGGCGGCGGTGGAAGCGGGGGACTTGGATGCCGAGAGGTTGGAGAGCTTTTTGAAGCTTGATGATGAGATCGAAGAGCTGGTGCGGCGGGCGAAGAAGCGCCAGATGACCACCGAGCGCCGGGCAAAGCGGAACACGCGGATCAAAGCGCGGAATTTGAATGACCGCATCGAGTGGGAGCGGGAGCAGCGCGGGGAGTGGCGCTAGGGTGCTGGGGGGTGCTCCCACGACGGCGTTTGCCATGGGCGTGGTTCCATGTATCTTCGCGGGCATGAAGATCCTTTTTACTTGGTTGGCATCGATGGGATTGGCTTTCGCTGAGGCTTCGGTGGTGAAGGTGGAGGAGGCCGAGAAGCTGATCTCCGAGAAAGTCCAAGTGCTCGATGTGCGGACGGAGGAGGAGTGGAATGAGGGGCACATCGAGGGGGCGGTGAGGGTCGATTATTTGGAGAAAGGATTTGCGGAGAAAGTCGCGAAGGCGGTGGATCCGAAGAAGCCGGTGCTGGTCTACTGCCGGAGCGGTGGGCGCAGTGGAAAGACTACGAAAGTATTGAAAAAGCTTGGTTTTGTCGAGGTTAAGGACCTCGATGGGGGAATTACGGCCTGGGAAAAGGCGGGAAAAAAGGTGGTCAAATAAACAGTGTCAGCGCGGTCTTCGATCTTGATTCCTTAAGAAAGCCGAAGTATTTCTTCTCTCGCGCATGGCGGCGAAGAAGAAACAGATCACCTTTGGGTCGAAGACGGGGAAGAACCGTCGTCGCACCCGACCGCCGTTTTCGGAGGTCCTGAAGCTCGCGGATGCGCGGGCGCGGGCGACGGTGAATCGTCCGAGCAACCGTCGCGCTCAGAAATCGGTACGGGCGGCGATCGCGGGGACGATCGAGCTGGATGACACGCCGGGGCTGAGCTTGCGGATGGGTCGCTGGCTGCTTGGTGTGTTGCTTTTGCCCTTCTGCGGGGTGACGAGTTGGACGTTTTTCAGCCTGTTTTCCGATGTCACGCTGAAGCACGAGTTCTGGCAGACGAGCGCGTTCTGGTATTTCGCGACGGGTGGGTTGCTGATGACCGGGTGGTTCGCGACGGGGCTATTGAAGGACCTATTCCTCTACCTCTACGTGCTCGGTCATGAGCTGACGCACATCGTTTTCATCTGGATGTTCCGCGGAACGGTGAGTGACTGGGGGGTGAGCGTGGAGGGCGGGTATGTGACGACCGACAAGTCGAACATCGTGATCGCGCTGGCGCCGTACTTCGTGCCGCTGTGGGCGGCGTTGGTGGTGGCGGGCTTTGCGGTGGCGGGCTATTTCGCCGATCTACCGGGGGCGGCGATGAAGTCGCTTTTCGGGCTGCTCGGATTCCTCTGGGCCTTTCACCTGCTGTGGACGCTGTGGATGATTCCGCGGGACCAGCCGGATCTGAGGGAAAACGGCACCTTTCTTTCGCTGACGATCATCTATTTGGCCAACCTGCTGATCCTGGTGGCGCTGATGTGCCTCGCTTCGGATCACATGAGCTTCCGGGGCTTCGCAAGGGAGTGGTTGGCGAATGCGCGGGAAACCGGTGAGGGTATCGAGCTGATGCTCCGGCGGGTGATGAGGTGAAGGGTGGCGCTTCAGTTCATTTCCTTCACTCGATAGTATTTGGCATCGCTCTTGGGCTCTGAGTCGCGCCATTCGACATGGTCGGATTCCGCCCAGAAGATTGGTCCTGCCGAATGCCATGACTTTAAATCTTTGGAGTATTCGACCTCGTAGTTCCGCCCCGATTTGGTCGGAATGTTGAGAGAGACCGGTAAGTTTTCGTCGAAAGCAATGCGCATGATCTGAGGGGATGGAGATGGTGAAGCGGGCAGGTCGGAATCTGGCAGGATTCCGAGTTCGATTTGCGGTTGGATTAAGAGGTCGGAGCGGTCAGCGAGATACTGGAGTACGACGATCCGAAAACCTCCCGCTCGGATCCCTCCGGAAACATCAAGTTCTCCGGTGGCAGTTCCATTGTAGAGCGAGACACCGGTTATCAGTCCGTAGGGGGTGATTTGGAAACCCGTTAGATCCCATAGTGAGTTATTATGGATCACCGCTAGTTGAAAGTAGATGCCAGCGGCCTCGTCATAGGCGACGCTTGTGACCGCACCCAAGGAGAGATCGGATGGAGTGAGTTGGATTTCGAAGGCACCGGCATCAGGCTTCGGTCCAGCTCTTCTGGCGAAGCCTATCCCGCGTTGATCATACGGGGGAGAGCCTTCACTGGTGGGAAGCCCGAGGTCGAGGGCTGGACTTGTTTTCAAGATCGGGATGGTGCGGGTGAATCCTCCATGAAATCCGAGCTCGCCGAGCTTGGGATCGAGTGGGCTTTCAGGGGTGCCGGATAGGCTAAGTGGGTTGAGCGGGAAGATCGAAGCCCCGGACCTTTCTTCGAAGAGATTGCCTCCTGCATCGAACTCTGTGGGATTAACGAGTTTGATCCCACCTGAGTGAGCGGTGAACAGGCAGTTTCTGGCGATGACATTTCCTGAGACGGCGCGCTGGTTGTGAACAATCGTGCACGAATCAAGCAAGAGGGATCGTGATGATGAAATAGCGGTCTCGCTGGTGTTAGAAGCGATCGTGCAGTTGCTTAAAACCGGAGGAAGCCCGTATCTGTTTTGGATCGCATTTCTCGATGATCCGGTGATCAGGCAGCGCCTTATTTGAATGGGGGTTTTCAGGCTGTAGAGTTCGAGAGCTGTGGTATTGCCAATGAATTCGCAGTCCTCGATGATGAGTTCACCACCGTATCTTATCGTTTCAAGGGCGGTGTTGGCATTCCGAAGGATCAGTTGCCGGAGCTCTACTTTCGTTCCACGGGCCTCGAATAGATTGATGCCGTTTGCATTGATCGTCACTCGGCCCGGTGAGGATGGTCCTTCGATGAGAAGCTCATCGCTAAGATCAAAGTGTTTGCCGAGACCAGTCGGATCAAGATTTATAGTGATCGGCGCAGCGGAAAATGGAGCGCTTTCCGAATCGGAGAAGCGGACGGCTTGGAATCCAGGAAGGAGGTTGGCGTTTTCAATGGCAAGTCGGAGAGAGCCTTCACCTGATGAGAGGGTGTTGGTGACAGTCGTGCCATTACGTGTGATCACGAAGCCAACGCTGGATTGTAAATTCGCCCCGGTCCGCAAATACATGGATGTTTGTGCTTCGGCCCAATCGTCGGAAACCGCACGGACTTCGAATTCAGCGTTGCGGCCTCCCACTGGAATGGGGATCGAGAAATACGGAGTTGGCCCAGCCTGGAAAGGAACGATTTGGCCGTTGTGGACGATTTGAAAATCATGAGTGTCCACCGGGCTTCCGTCTTTTGTGGAGAGATAGATCTCGGGTGAGTATCCGGAAAAGCTTCCGTCCGTGATGCGGACGGTGGCTCCTGGACCGGCCTCGGTGATACGAGTCTTCAGAACATCAAATTCTAGATAGGCCCCGTATCCGAAGGGTGGGAGCACTCTGCCGTGGAGGATGGGGATCGCGTAGTTTCCGGAAACGCGGAGGGCTAGCAGGTTGTCATCGGCGCTCAAGAGCTTGCCGAGATGGTCCGTGAGATCAAACGAGCGAAAACCGAATCCGTCAGCTGTAGGCATCTCGTCGGCTTCCATTTCCAAGACAAGATCGCCATTGAGATAGGCAGTAACCGCTCCGCCGGAGTGCTTCAAACTAAGTTGAAGCGTAGTCGGCATGAACGAGCCAACTTTGAAGACCCCACGCAAGTGAATCAGCGAAAAGTCGAGGATGCTAGAGACTTCGGGGGAAATTGAGCGAGGCCCGAATCCGCTGTTGGCGACAGGCCAGTCCAAAGTCGCGTCAGGCGTCATCCAATTGGAAGGAACTGAGGAATACGGGCGGTAGGCGACGGGATCGCCGTCTCCGACAAAGATCATGGCTGGCTGAACCTCCGCACCGACGAGGCTGGTCAGAAAACCCAGGATGACCGAACCCAGGCCTCCCCGTAAAAGTTTTAGGGGTCGCTTCACGGGGAGAATGCTAGCGAGGAGAGCAGAGTGGGCAAGACCGATCCAATTAATTGAATGATCGAGTGGAATCTCACGGATCGGATACCCGCGAAGGTCGAGAGATCATGATCCAGCGGGTGTTAGAGTCGAAGAGTCGACCTCCAGGTGTCACGATGGCACCGAAGCGATTCATGATGGGCTGTTGGCCAAATTTTCTACACTTGAGCAAGAAGGCTCCAAGGCTTTCCGTAGTTTAGCCTTCCGATCTCCAAAGCCACCCTTTCCCAATGATCCCACGCCCCATTCTTCGTCTGCTCACTCTGCTGTTGAGCGTTTCACTTGTTGATGCTGAGTCTCTTCAATTCAAAGGGACGGAAGGCAAGCCCGGCAACGGCAAGCACATCGTTCTGCTCGCGGGTGATGAGGAGTATCGTTCCGAGGAGTCTTGCCCGATGTTGGCGAAGATTCTTTCGAAGCATCATGGCTTCAACACCACGGTCCTGTTCTCGCTGGATGCTGAGGGGAACGTCGATCCTAACCATCAGAAGAATATTCCCGGAACGGAGGCGATCAAGACGGCGGATCTGGTGATCACCGGTCTGCGGTTTCGCGATCTACCCGATGACCAACTCCAGCCACTGGCTGACTACTTGAACGCTGGCAAACCGATTTTTGGTTTTCGGACCTCGACGCATGCCTTCAAGACGAAGGGCAACAAGCTGGGTGGAATTGATTGGTCGAACTTCGGGCCGATCGTCCTCGGTGAGGGCTGGGCTGGCCACTATGGTCGGCATGCGGTTGAAGGGGCAAGGGGGGTGGTGAATCCTACCCACTCGAAGCATCCGATTTTGAATGGCGTGGCTGACATTTTCGCGGAAAGTGATGTCTATGGGGTGAACCGAGTCACTGATGAGAATGCGACGATCCTGGTGCGCGGTGTGGTGACGGCGACTCTTTTTGCTGATTCGGCAGATGTCCCGGGCAAGGAGCCTCAACCGGCGGTCTGGGTGCGCAAGTATAAGACGCCGAATGGCAGCGAAGGCACGGCAGTTTGCAGCACGATGGGTTCCTCCTGCGATCTCGACAATGAAGGCTTACGTCGCTTGTTCATCAATACCGCCTTCTTTCTCACCGGGGTGGAAGTTCCGGCGATGGCGGATGTGAGTTTTGTCGATCCCTTCGCGCCAAGCCGCTTTCAGTTTCTCAATGACAAGGGTTACTTTAAGAAGCTTGGTCTCAAGCCGACGGATTTCGGATATGGCAAGTCGCCGACGACTGCGGCGCCTGTCTCTGATTTGACGGGTGCGAAGGGGAAGGAAGGAGCACAAAACGCGGCGGAAGGACCATCGCGCTATGCCGACATTCCCGGGCCAAAGATCATTTCTACGATTACGCCAAGCAAGGTGCAGCAGGAGAAAGGGGAACGTCCGAAATACTATCAGCCGAAAAATCTGAGTGGTGTCGCCGCTGCACCCACCACTTTGCCTCTGACTCCGGAGAAGGGAGAGAGCCTCGTGCTGTTAGGAAACTCCCTCGCCGAGCGCATGAATCAGTTTGGCTACTTCGAGGGACTCGTTCATGCGAATTTTCCAGATAAGGACATCACCTTTCGTAATATGGGATTTTCAGGGCATACGCCTGCCTTTCGTCCTGAGGCGGGGAACAGCAATCCTTGGGCGTTCCCGGGTGGCAATAAATTCCGTCCGGATATTCTGAAGCATCTTGGAAATGGGCACTACCCTCACCCCGATGAATGGCTGACGATTCTCAGTGCTGACACCATTGTGGCGTTCTTTGGTTTCAATGAGTCGTTCGCGGGAATGGAGGGATTGGAGAACTTTCGCGGCGAGCTTGCGGGCTTCGTCGATCACACGCTGAAGCAGGGATACAACTACCAGAAGGCTCCGCGTTTGGTGCTGGCCACTCCGACGGCTACTGAAAACCTTCCGCAGTATTCATTGCCGGATGCGGCTCCGCGAAATGAGGTTCTCGCGGCCTATGCGAAGGTTGTGAGAGAAGTGGCGGCTGAGAAGAAAGTTGGCTTTGTCGAGTTGCTTGAGCCATCGAGCAAGTGGTCGAACTTCACCATCAATGGCGTGCATCTCAATGACTCCGGGTATGCCCAATTGGCTCCGGTGCTGTTCGAGCAACTTTTTGGAAAGAAGGCGGAGAAGCAGCCAAGTGCGGTCCTCAAAGAGGCGATCAAGGACAAGAACTGGTTTTGGCACAGTGACTACCGGATCGTGAACGGCGTGCACGTTTATGGCGGTCGCTGGTCACCCTTTGGCAACATGAACTATCCGGAGGAAATTGAGAAAGTCCGTCAGATGACCGTGCTTCGCGATCGGGAAATCTGGGCGGCGGCCAAGGGCAAAGATATCAGGCCTGATGATGGGATGACCCGTCCCTTGACGAAGATTGAGACGAATTACCGTCCGAGTGAGAAGAATGGAGCACTGAATTATCTGGAAGAGGCCGAGGCGCTCAAGAAGTTCACGCTGCCGGAGGGCTACAAGGTCTCGACCTTTGCCACGGAAGCGATGTTCCCGAATCTTGCGAATCCGATGCAGATGCGCTTTGATAACAAAGGACGCCTCTGGGTTTCGACGATGCCGAGCTATCCGCACTACCGTCCCGGTGATCCGAAGCCCGACGACAAGATTCTGATTTATGAAGACAGCGATGGGGATGGTCGTGCCGACAGGGAAACTGTGTGGGCGGACGGGTTGAGTATCCCGATCGGTTTTGCGTTCAGTCCTGAGGGTGTTTATGTGACCGAAGGATCACGACTTCTTCTTCTCAAGGACACGAATGGTGATGATCGGGCTGATACTCGGGAGTATGTCCTGGATGGCTTTGATCCGCATGATTCGCACCATGCCATTTCTGCCTTCGATGTGGATAATGGTGGTGGGATTTTCATGTTGGAAGGCGTCTTCCTTCATTCGCAGGTTGAGACACCTTACGGTCCGCAGCGGACGACGGCGGCGGGAGTCTGGAGATGGGATCCGCATTCATGGAAGTTGGAGCGCGTCGTGCAGACGGCTTTGGCGAATCCTTGGGGGATGGCTCACGACGAGTATGGGCAGAATATTTTAAACGACGCTTCGGGTGGTAGTCAGTATTGGGTTGGGGGTTACAATATCAAGATGCCACACGGAGCGGAAATGCCGAAGGTGTCAAAATTCAACTACGAACATCACATTCGCCCGACATCGGGTAGTGAGTTCATCTACTCCAGTCACTTCCCGGATGAGGTTCAGGGTGATTACATGTATGCCAACACAATTGGTTTCCTCGGTATCAAGGAATACAAGGTGGTGGAGGATGGTCCCGAGATCAAAGGGGAGCACCGTCAGGATCTGATCAGCTCCAGCGATGGGAATTTCCGCCCGGCAGACCTTGAGTTTGGTTTCGATGGTTCGCTCTATTTCCTCGATTGGCATAACGCGCTGATCGGTCACATGCAGCACTCCGCGCGTGATCCGAACCGCTCACCGAAGTATGGTCGGATTTATCGCATCACTTATCCTTCGCGGGCATTCGCGACGACTCCGAAAATTGATGGAGCATCGATTGAGGAGCTTTTTGAGAATATGAAGCTGCCGGAACTTCAGGCACGCAAGCGGTCGCATCTGGAACTACGTGGGAGGAAGAGTGATGAAGTGATGGCCGCGGCTTTGAAGTTTGCGAAAGACAATGCTGCCGACGAGCGCTTGGTGCTGGAGGCGCTGTGGGCGACTTGGGGACAACACAAAACTTCGCCAGAGCTGCTCGACGGGTGTTTTAAAGCGAAGGATCACCGGGTCAGAAGCGCGGCGACCCGAGTTGTTAGGCATAGCCTTCATCTGCTTGAATCTCCGGAGAAGTATCTTCTACTTGCGGCTGAAGATGAAGATGCCCGGGTGCGGATTGAGGCGCTTTCGGGGGCGAGCTGGCTTGGGGGTGCGAAAGGTGCGGAAGTGCTGCTCACCGTGGCTGCGCATCCTCGTGAGAAGTGGATCAACAACTCGTTGAATTCCGCGATTCAGCTCCTCAAGTCGGATGTCGAAAAGCTGATCGCGGACGGTGGCTTTGACGGCGATCTCATTCCAAGTCTGAACCTTCTGTTGGCAGGGACTCTCAAGGGTGCGGAGCTTGAACGTAACTACCTGACGCGCTCCGAGTGGAAACGGGCGAAGACCGACAAGGCCTTTAGGAAGACCTACAATTTTGGGAGAGAGGTCTTCGGTAAGGAGGGATCCTGCATCATCTGCCACCAGGAAACGGGTGAGGGTTTAAAAGACATTTATCCGCCCATCGCGAAGAGCGAATGGGTGACCGGTGACAAGGACCGTTTGATCAAGCTCGTGCTTCACGGTTTGTGGGGGAAGATCGAGGTGAATGGGGAAGCCTACGATCCGGCGAAGGGCGTGCCGCCGATGACGGCGGTGGGCGCGATGTTCGATGATGAGGAAGTCGCGGCGGTGCTGACTTATGTGCGGAACAGTTGGGGCAATGCGGCTTCTGATGTGAAGCCGGAAGAGGTGAAGGCGGTCAGAGCGGCGACGAAGGGTCGGACGATGTTTTATACGCCGGAAGAGCTGCTTGGTGAGCATCCGTTCCCGGCAAAAAAGTGATGGCGGAAGAGAGGGCTCTCAGGCTGAGGCGATGGGGTCGGAGGGCGGCTCGTGGATGAGGGGCAAGAGATTGGCGTGGGGACCGGTGAGGGTGGGATCGGTGGCGATGACTTCGTCGGCGTGCGCGCGGGCTTCGCGGAGGAGCGCGGTGTCGGCGAGGAAGTCGGGGAAACGGAGGTCGCCGAGGCCGCTTTGCATGGTGCCCAAGACATCGCCGGGGCCACGCAGGCGGAGGTCTTCTTCAGCGATGACGAAGCCGTCGCTGGTCTTGGCCATGACTCCGAGCTTTTCCATGGCTTCTTCACTTTTGCCGTCTGTTAGAAGAATGCAGTAGCTCTTGTGTTCGCCACGGTCGATGCGACCGCGCAGTTGGTGGAGCTGGGCGAGGCCGAAGCGTTCGGCGTGGTTGATGATCATCAGGTTGGCGTTCGGGACATCGACGCCGACTTCAATGACGGTAGTGGCGACGAGGACGTCGATTTCGCCATCGCGGAAACGGCGCATGATGGACTCCTTTTCCTCAGGATCGATTTTGCCGTGGATAAGGCCGACTTCATATTTGGAAAGTCGTTTCTGCCATTTTTCGTAGGCGGCGGTGGCGGACTCGGCTTTGAGTTTTTCGCTTTCTTCGACGAGCGGATAGACGAGGTAGGCTTGGCGCCCGGCGTCGAGCTGGTCTGTGACGAATTTGGTGAGGTCGGTTTGTTTGGGTTTAATGCGCAGGGCGGTGAGCATTTTTCCGCGTCCGGCGGGGCGTTCGTCGAGCATGGAGACATCGAGGTCGCCGTAGATCGTCATGGTCAGCGTGCGCGGGATCGGCGTGGCGGTCATGACGAGGACGTCCGGGCGGGTGCCTTGGGCGATGAGGCGTCCGCGCTGGATGACGCCAAACTTGTGCTGCTCATCGATGACGATGAGGCCGAGGTCCTTGAAGGCGACGGCGTCGTAGAGTAGGGCGTGGGTGCCGATGATGAGTTGCGGTTCGCTGGCGAGGTCGATGTGAGAGTTTTCCTGGCGGTTGGCGGTGCGCAGGGCGATGCGGATTCCGAGGGGCTCGAGCCATTTCCTGAAGGTGAGGTAATGCTGCTCAGCGAGGATCTGGGTGGGTGCCATGAGCGCGGCTTGAACGCCGGAATCGACGGCGAGAAGCATGCTGGCCATGGCGACGAAGGTTTTGCCGGAGCCGACGTCGCCTTGGAGGAGTCGGTTCATTGGGCGGGGCTGGCGGAGGTCGCCGATGATCTCTTTGATGGAGCGCTTTTGGGCACCTGTTAGATCGAAGGGGAGACTTTCGTAGAAGGCTTTGAGCAGGGCGGTTTTTTTGCCGAGGACGCGGCCGTTTGAGAGGATGATGCGTGAGCGGCGCCAGACGACGTTGAGTTGGAGGGCGAAGAATTCTTCGAGGGCGAAGCGGCGTCGGGCGGCTTCGGTTTGCGCGATGGCGTCGGGGAAATGGACTTCGCGGTAGGCTTCGTGGCGCGGGTAGGTTGGGTCGGCATCGAAGGCGGGGGCGAGGGTCGAGGGATCGATGTCTCGGAGGAGGAAGTACTGGATTTCCCGCAGTCGGCGTTGGGCGATGCCGGAGATGTTTTTGTAGATGGGGACGATGCGTTCGAGGTGGATTGAGGGGCCGGTGTCGTCCTTGATGACCTCGAACTCCGGGTGATCGATGACGATACGGCCTTGGAATTCCTTAGGCTTTCCGTGGAGGATGACTTCCTGGCCGGCGGCGAGGACTTTGCTGAGGAAGGGCATGTTGAACCAGCGGCAGGTGATGGTGGCGGGGCCGAGGGCGGGCTGGCCGGAGGCGTCGGCGACGATGGCTTCGTAGAACCGCGAGCGGCCACCGAAGCGGTTGCGGGTATCGATGACGGTGCCGCGAATGCAGATTGGTGGGCCGTCTGGAGCGGCGGGAAAGGCATCGAAGCGGCGGCGGTCTTCGTAGCGTTTCGGGAGCCAGTCGAGTAGCTGCCGGGCGCTGCGGAGGCCGACTGAGGACAAGGAAAGGACTTCCTTGGCGATAAGGAAGTCGCAGGCGGCGAGATCGGAGTCGGCGGGGATCAAGGGGAAAGGGGAAAGGGGGATCAGTCGAGGAGTTCGAACTGCCGGGTCGCGCTCATGCGAAGGACGTGTTTTCTGTTGCTGTTTTCTGAGGTCCATCGTCCGGCGAGGCGTGCGTGTTTTCCCTTCATGCTGCCGAGGGTGCTGAGATCGAATTCTTCCCAGTCGGAACTGCGGAACATGACCCAGAGGAGCTGGCCGCCTTTGGTCGTCTTGACTTGAAAGTAGTGCGATTTGCCGGAGCCGCTGGATTCCGTTTGAAGGATTTCACCTTCGATCGTCGCTTTTTCTCCGAGGGTGATGAGGGCGTTGCCTTCCGCTTGGGCGGCCATTTCCGCAGCTCGGCGGTTCATGGCTTCGACGGCGGACTCGGGGGCGGCTTGCTTTTGTGCGGGAGCTGCGGGCACGGGAGCGACGTCGACGGTGGGCGGCTTGGAGCCAGAGGAAGCTACGGGGTCTGCTTCGGTGGTTTTCGCTTGAGCTTCCTGCGTGGGCTGCTGAGCGGCCTCTGCGACCTGAGTTGAGGTCGCGGGTGGAATAAAGTGCTTCCATGCAAGGATGCCGGCAGCACTGAAGGCAATGAGGCTGGCGAGGACCCATGGCCAGATGACGGGCCGATGGACGAAGACGACCTGCTGTCGCGCTACTGGGCTGACGGCGGGTGAGGCAGCCGCTTGTGCTGCGGAGGCTTCGACGATGGTGGCAGGTTCGTGGAGGGCGGCTCTTGCCTGGGCGAGATTCCAGACGTCGGGTTCGTCGCGCAGGGTTTTCACCCAGGCACCAAGACCGGCACCGGAGTTTCGGGAGATGACTTGGCCGCGCCATCCGCAGAGGTCTTCGACCATTTCCAGCAGTGGTTTGAGAGTCGAGCGGGCGCTGGAGTTGCCGAGCCAGCGGGTTGGGCAAATCCAGAAGGTGAGGGGTCGATCGGGATCGTCGTTGGAAATAATGATCGTGGTGGGATCGGTCTCGACCCAAATGGCTTCTTCTCCAAACGCTTCCGAGAGGATTTGCGAGGTCTCCAAGGCCACATCGGCGAGCGTGCGGACGGACTCGGGACTGAGTGGGCCGTCATTGAGACGGAGGCTGAGCATTTCACCTTCGAGCCACTCGGTGACGAGGAAAGGCATGCCATCGACGGGGTCGGTGCCGCCATCGACGACCTTGCGGAGTGCCGGGTGGGTGATCTGTTTGAGGCGTTTGACGCCGACATCGTAGGCGATTCTTTCCTCCTCCTCGAGTCCGCCGCCGTTGGGCCCAAAGGGGAAGAACCTGCGGAGAACGACTTCTTTCCCGGTTTGGCGGTCGCTGGCGTGGAATGAGACGCCGCTGCGGTCTTGGCCGAGGATGTCGAGGATTTCGTAGCGGTTGGTCACTGGCATGAGCACTATCAGAGTAGGTGGGGGGTCGGCAATGCCGTGGAGGGGGTTTAGCGGTCAGCATGTTCTTTTTCCGTGATTTTCCGGCGAGTCCGGGCTTTCCTGCGCGCGCCCGGGGGTGACTCCGGTGCTATTGATCCGACTATGTCTACCGAGCTTACACGCAATTTTTCGATCATCGCCCACATTGATCACGGCAAGACGACCCTGTCTGACCGTCTGTTGGAGTTCACCAGCACCATTTCTGATCGCCAGAAACAGGACCAGCTTCTGGATGCGATGGACTTGGAGCGCGAGAAGGGGATCACCATCAAGTCGCACCCGGTGGCGATGAAGTACAAGGCGAAGGATGGGAAAATCTATCATCTCAACTTGCTCGATACTCCGGGTCACGTCGACTTTTCCTACGAAGTGGCGCGCTCGCTCGCTGCCTGTGAAGGCGCGATCTTGATGATTGATGCGGCGCAGGGCGTGGAGGCGCAAACGATGGCGAACCTGCACCTCGCGTTGGATCAGAATCTTCTCATCATCCCGGTGCTCAACAAGATCGACTTGCCAGCGGCGGATGTCGACAAGTGCAAGCAGCAGCTTGAAGACATCCTCGCGATTCCTGCTGAGGACGCGATTCCTGCTTCGGCGAAGAACGGCATCGGCATTGAGGATATTCTCGAAGCAGTGGTGGCACGGGTGCCGGCACCGGTTGAGAACCCGGACAAGTTGCTGCGTGCAACGGTGTTTGACTCGATTTACGATGCCTTCCGCGGTGTGGTTTCCTACGTGCGGGTTTTTTCGGGATCGATTCGGAAAGGCCAGCGCATCAAGCTCTTTGCAACGGGTAAGACTTACGAAGTGAAGGAGTGTGGGGTCTTCACTCCGAAGATGAACAAGCGGGACAAATTGGAAGCGGGTGATGTGGGTTACCTGATCGCCAACATGAAGTCGGCGGATGAGGCGAAGATTGGTGATACGGTCACGGATTCCACCCATCCATGCCCTGAAGCGCTTCCGGGTTATAAGGAGATCCAGCCGATGGTGTTCTCCGGCATCTATCCGGTGGATTCGTCCGACTACGAGTCGCTGAAAATGGCGATGGGCAAGCTGCAGATCAACGATGCGGCGTTTACCTTTTCTTCTGAAAGCTCGACCGCGCTCGGCTTCGGTTTCCGCTGTGGATTCCTCGGGCTTTTGCACATGGAAATCATCCAGGAGCGCTTGCGTCGTGAGTTCAACATGGATGTCATTTCGACCTATCCTTCGGTGATCTACGAAGTGACGAAAACGAATGGCGACCAGCTGATCGTGGACAACCCCGCGATGTTGCCGGAACAGCAGGTGATCCAGGAAATCCGGGAACCGATGGTGCGGATTTTCATCATGATCCCGGGTGAATTCATCGGCGACATCATGGCGCTGGTGATGGAGAAACGTGGCGAAGTGACCCATACTGAGACGATTGACCCCACGCGTGTGATGCTCACGGCCGAGCTGCCGCTGGCTGAGATTCTGGTGGATTTCAATGACCGGATGAAGTCGATGACGCGGGGCTACGGCTCGATGGACTACGAGCACTGCGGTTATCGTCCGGCGAAGATGGTCAAGATGGACATTATGATTGCGAGTGAACCGGTTGAGGCCTTCTCAACGATCGTGCATCGCGACAAGGCGGAGGGCTACGGTCGTGCGCTGGCACTTCGCTTGAAGGATGTGATTCCGCGGCAGCTTTTCGTTGTTGCGATTCAGGCCTGCATCGGTGGCAGCATCATTGCCTCGGAGAGGATCTCTGCGATGAGTAAAAACGTCACCGCCAAGTGTTACGGCGGCGATATTTCGCGCAAGCGCAAGCTACTTGAGAAGCAGAAGAAGGGTAAGGAGAAGATGAAGGCCTTCGGCAAGGTGAACATCCCGCAGGATGCCTTCATCAAGGTGCTGAAATCAGGTGACTGAGCCTCCTTCTTAGCGAATCTCTTCAGAGCCGAAGTAGGGGACCAGAGCTTCGGGGATTTTGACGGATCCGTCGGGCTGCTGATACTGCTCTAACAGGGCGACGTAGAGGCGTGGAAGCGCAGTGCCGGATCCGTTCAGGGTGTGGCAGAAGCGGTTTTTGCCGTCGGCGTCCTTGAAACGGAGCTTCATGCGGCGGGCCTGGTAGTCGGTGAAGCAGGAGCAGCTCGAGACTTCGAGGTACTTGCCCTGGCCGGGTGCCCAGACTTCGATGTCGTAGGTTTTGGCCGAGGAAAACCCGATGTCGCCGGTGCAAAGTTCGATCGTGCGGTAGTGCAAGCCGAGTTTCTCAAGGATCGCTTGGGCGTGGCCTAACAGGTTTTCGAGTTCGGCGAAGGATTGATCGGGATGGACAACCTGGACGAGCTCGACTTTGTCGAACTGGTGCATGCGGATGATGCCGCGATTGTCACGTCCCGCGCTGCCGGCTTCACGGCGGAAGCAGGGGGTGTGGGCGCAGAGTTTGATCGGGAGATCGGACTCGGCGAGCAGGGTATCGCGGTAAAGGTTGGTGACCGGCACCTCGGCGGTGGGGGCGAGGAACATCTGGTTGCGGCCGTCTTGGTCGGCGTCGGTCCCATACATGTCGTCCTCGAACTTCGGAAGCTGGCCGGTGCCTTCCATACACTCGCGTTTGACGACGTGCGGGACGTTGACTTCTTCGTAGCCGTGTTCGCCGCTTTGGGTGTCTAGCAGGAAGTTGATCAGCGCGCGTTCGAGGCGTGCGCCTTTTCCTCGATAGACGGCGAATCCGGAACCGGCGATGCGAGTGGCATCGTCGATGGAAATCATGCCGAGAGCTTCGGCGAGATCGAGGTGGTCCTTTGGTGCGGTGATGTCTGGCTTTTCACCCCACTCGCGGACGACGGGGTTCGAGTTTTCGTCGGCACCGACCGGGCATCCTTCGTGGGGGACGTTCGGGATGTTGAGAAGGAGGTCGCTTTGTTGGGCGGCGGCGGTTTCGGCTTCGACGTCGATGGCAGCGATGCGTTCGTTGATGCTGCGGACTTCGGCTTCGATCGCGGAAGTGTCTTCGCCCTTGGACTTGCGCATGCCGATCTGCTTGGAAGTCGTCTTGCGTTCGGACTGAAGCTGCTGTTTCTCGGTCTCGGCTTTGCGGCGGGTTTCGTCGCAGGCGAGGACCTTGTCAATCAGGGTCCAATGGTCGCCACCGCGCGCCTTGAGGCGTTCACGGATGGCGTCGGTGTTTTCACGGATCTCGCGAATATCGAGCATGGCGGGGAGGGACTTAGTCCAAAGGACCCGGAAGGTCCAATGGTAAGACCGCAGAGTTTAAACTTGGTGGGGCGAGCTCTTACTCGTCTTCGTTGAAGTCCTTTTTGCTGCCTTTGAGGATCTCGAGGCGCTCCTGGATGCGGGAGATGCCTTGTTCGGAGCGGTCGATGACTCGGTCGTTCTTCGAGTTTTTGGCGAAGCCTTCGATGATTTCGATCGGCCATTCTGAGGTGGCGATCTGGACGAGTCCGGAAATCATAGTGTCCTGTTCCTTTGGCGTCTTGGCATTTTCCGCGAGGCGTCTCCAGAGTTCTTCGGTCTTTTTGGCGCTGCGCTTGCGCTTGTCATCCATGAGGAAAACGTAGCCGGCGGTGAAGGCTTTCGGACGAACGGTATCGTCGGACTGGGCTTCGAGGAACTCCATGAGGGGCTCGAACATCGAGTCGTCCGGCCAGGATTTCATGGCTTCGATGGTGGCGAGTTGGTCGAGCTTGTCCCCGTCTTCGAGGATCCCTTCAAGGACTTCGCGGGAATTCGAGCCACCGGCCACGCCCAGCAGGCGGATCATGGTGCGACGGGTGCTGTCGTCGACCGCGTCGGCATAGGCTTTGGCGAGGGTCTTACCCCATTTTTCACGATGAGCGGAGCGTTTGAGAACGCCATCCAGCGCGCCTTCAGCAGCCTTGCGGATGACGTCGGACGGGCTGAACTGAATGATGTCGATGAGGACGTCGATTTGGTCCTCGTCGGCCATTTCGGTCAAGGCGGTAATGGCGGCAGCGGCGACTTGCTCGTTCTGGGTGGTTTTTGAGTAATTCAGCAGGTAGTTGATCGACGATGCATTCGCGCGCATGCGCAGCACTCGGCTGAGCAGGGAAATGCGGATGTCATCGTTGAGCGCTTCCTTGGTGGCGAATCGAGCAATCGCTTCATCCACGTCCGTGCCGTCGGTGCTCTGGGCAATGGCGAGGGCCTTGTAGACGGTTTCCCGCGAGGTGTTGGCACCGGTGCCGACCGAATCCAGGAGGATCTTCAAGTCGTCTTTGTTGACGGGAAGTTCCTTGGTGGTGGTCATGGCGGTCATGGCGACCAACTCGTTGTAGCGTTTGTTGATCTTATTGGTGCCGAGCTTGGTGACGATCATCCAGCCGACGAGCAGGATGAGGAAGCCCAGGACGCTGAAAATCACGGCTTTGGCACTGCTGCTGAGGCCCTTCGGTGGAGTGGCGCTATTGCCGATGCTGGTATGACCGAAGCTGCTATGCTCGGCAGGGGCGGGCTCGGTGGCAGGAACGGCTTGCGCACTTGGGCTCGCCTGAACGGCCGGAATCGCGGGAGCGGTTGGCACGGCTTGAACAGGTTTTGCCACGGCGATGCGCGGGGGCGGAACGACCTCTGCCGTTGGTGGGGCCTGCGCCGTCTTCAGAGGAACGGTAGGAATGACCGATGCTGCAGGGGGCGGTGCGTCGGGGGATGCCTCTGCGGAAAACGAGGCGATCGTCTGCTGTGCGGTGGTGTGCAGGCTTGGTGGGGCGTCTTCGGGTGGCTTGAGCGGTTGCGGCATGGTCTGCGTGGCCGGCGGTGCGGGGCGTGGGTCCGTGGCGAGGCTGGGGGCGACAGGCGCTGGGGCAACGGGCTCCGCGCCAGGAACGAGCAGGCGGGGTCGTTTCGGTGCGGGAGGTTGGGGGTCAGGAGTCATGGGTTGAGTCAGGGGGACATCAAGCTGGATGAAAGACTGGAGGGCCTCCCGGGTGTTTTCGGGGCGGTCTTCGGGCATGCGGTTGATGTGCCACATGATCCAGTCACAGGCCCAACTCGGAATGTCAGGACGCAGTTCCGAAAGAGGAACGACGCGATGCTCAAGGTGGGCGGCCATGACTTGCTGACCGCTTTCACCCAAGAAGGGCATCGTGCCTGTGAGCGCAAAGTAGTAGACGCAACCGATCGCATACATGTCGGTGCGTTTGTCGATTTTCTTCCGCTCGAACTGCTCGGGTGCCATGAAGAAGATCGAGCCGTAAACGGCATCGCCTTCAGTGACATCCTGAAACATCGGTTCGGCGGCAAACTTGGCGAGGCCGAAGTCGACGATCTTGACCTGAAACTTTCCGGAAGGAAGCCAGTTGAGCATCAGGTTCGAGGGCTTCAGGTCGCGGTGGACGAGTCCGAGGTCCTGAGCGGCGACGAGCCCTTCCTGGACCTGCATGGCGAACTCACGGAAATCCTTCCAGGTGAGTGGCGCGGATGATTCGATGATTTCATCGATGGTTTTGCCTTTGAGCAATTCCATCACGACGAAGGGGCCGTCATCGTCGGTGCCGACATCGTAAATGGTGACGATGTGCGGGTGCTGGAGGGCGGCGAGAGCACCGGTCTCCTGGGTCATCTGCTTGGTCGCCTCTTCGTTGTGAGGCTCGTCTTCACTGATGGTGATACGCTTGATCGCGACTTCCCGCTTTAGAGTCTTGTCGTAAGCCCGGTAAACAGCTCCCAGACCTCCCTGGCCGAGCTTACCCCGAATTTCGTAGCGGTCCTGCATGATTGATTGCATGAAAACTGGCGCTCTAAGGAGGATGGCGCAACGAAGAATCGCGCGAACCTAGGAGGCGGCCCTGCGGATGTTCTCTTGTCGCCAGTGAGTGGGGGAGTTTCCAACAATGCGGGCGAAGCTACGGTTGAACTGTGAGAGCGATTGGTAACCGACGAGAAATGCAATTTCGGAAACACGCATTTCCGGTCGCAGCAGTTCCTTCTTGGCCCATTCGACACGGCAGCGGTTGACGTAGTCTGTTAGAGTGAGACCAGTGGCTTCTTTGAAAAGGCGGCAGAAGTGTGATTCGCTCAGCCCTGCTTCACGTGCGACTAAACCGAGTGGCAGTGGTGAATCGAGGTGCTCGTGGATGTATTTGCGGGCCTTCGCAATGGCGGCGGGTTCGCTGCCTTCCTCGATGATCGCGAGGGATTCGGCGTGTTGACCAAGTTGGCCGGCAAAGCTTTCCAAGAGGGTGATCATGCTGGCATAGCGTTCAGGCTCGACGGTCCGGGTTTGGAAGTAGGCTTCGCGAAGCATGGTTTCGGTTTCCTCGTTGAGGGAACGACGACCGAATTTGCCAAGAAAATCATCGAAGTTCTTTTCATCGGGAACTTTCGAAAAGACTTGTCCGGTTCTTAGAAAGCCGATGGTGGTTGCGCCCATCCGCACAGGGACGGCGGTGGAGGTCAGACCGGCGAAGCAGTGGCAGGACGACGGCCCTTTGACTTCGGCTTCTTCCATGAGCCTCCGGTTCGTATCGACGCAGGCGCGGCAGGATGAGGCGCAGAGGTTGAGCCTCTCGCAGAATGGGCTACGATTCACGGCTTGGTCATCGAGGCACCACTGATCAGGATCGGCACCGACCAGGCGGAGAGGCAGCCCTGTGGCTGTCCGGAATGCCTGCTGATAGTTCTTGAATGCGTCAGAAGCCTTCAGTCGCTGGTGAAGGTTGGCTTCGAATGCTTTGGCGGAGTCGCTCATATCTGGGCAGCAGCGTAGAAGCTGTGTGGGATATTTCAATACTGAGACGACAAACTGTGGATATTATCTTGCTTGCTGACAAATGGATGGCGTGATTCTAGGATTCGTGGCGTATTTGTAGGTAAATCGTTGAATTCCTGCGCAAAGGTGTCTTTGGTTCTTGGTTTGGGAACGGGCTTGTGCGGGGTAGCGGCGATGAAGGCATGGCTGTCGAAGGAGCAAGCGCTGTTGAATGAGCTTCGGGCGATCGGTCTGATGCTGGATCAATCGATGCTTGGGATGGATCTTGAACGCTGGAACTTCATGCCGGTTCGATTGGCAAAGAGTCGTTCGGAGGCACATGTCGCCTCACCGCCCGCTGTTTTCCGAAGTGGATCTGAAGCCGATCAGCGTGCCTTAGGCATGCTGACCAGCACCACGGAGAGGATCGAGGAAAGCGGCATCAGAATGGCGGCGAGCAGCGGGCTCATGTGGCCGGTGAGGCAGATCGCGACGGCGCTGAGATTGTAGACCAGGGCAAAGGAGAAGGCGTTGCGCACGCCGCTGGCCCGGGCATCGGCCGCAGCGAAAAGCGTGGTCAGGAAACCGAGGCCGGAGCCGAGGGTGTAGAAGTCGGCTTTGGACTCTAACAGCGAGCGATCCACAACGGGTGTGCCGGTGACAGCGGCGGCATCGAAGGCGAGCGAGTCGTTGGCGCCATCGCCAAGATAGAGCGTGTCACCATGATCGATTTCTTCAACCCGCCGGGCCTTTTCACTCGGGTCGAGTGCGCCGTGGGCATGGCGATCGGCGATGTCGAGTTGCTCGGCGAGGGTGTGAACTTTTTCCTCGGTATCTCCAGAGAGGATCCAGAGCTGGTGACGGCGGGCACGAAGCGTTTCCAGCGCGGCGGCGGTGCCGGGGCGCAGGGTGTCGCGGAAATGGAAGGAGGCGATGCGTTGGCCATCGCGGCAAAGGGAGGTGGAGCCGTCGGCAGGATCGCCGGACCAGCCGCCCTTGCCGAGGGTCCAGCGGTGATCGTTTTCTGAAAAGGACACTCCCTGACCAGGGTGATCGGTGATTTCGATGTTGGAGTTGTTAGAAAGTAATCGCTGGCCGCGTGCTCCGAGGGCTTCGAGCAGGGTGCGACCGATCGGGTGGAGCGAGCCAGCGGTCAGGCGGGCGAGTGCGAGGGCGGCATCGTCGGCCAGAGAAGTGACGCTTTCAGGAGAAAGAAGGACGGGTCTTTCAAGGGTGAGCGTGCCGGTTTTATCGAAGATGACGTGGCGGACGTTCCGCAGCCGTGCCCACAAGGTCGGGCTCCGGACGAAGGCACCGGCACGTTCAGCGCGGGCGGCGGCAAGGTCATCGGCGAGCGGCACCGCGACGCCGAGGGCGCAGGGGCAGGAGACGACAAAGATGGAAATCATCGCCTGCACACCGGTGATCGGCTGACCCACGATGATCCATCCGATCAGTCCCGCGATGCCGATAATGATGACGATGACGAGGTAAACGCGCAGGAGTTTTTGAAGGGTGGGCGAGGAACGTTCGGAGTGGTCCTGGGCGGTTAGGCGCTGAAGTAGGGAGTCCGCCCAGGTTTCCTCGGCGCGAAGTGTGAGGGCCTTGCGGGAAAGGAGGATCGCGCCGGCAGGGAGCCGCGTCCCGGCGTTGACGACCACTGGTTCGGCTTCGCCGTTGATCCATTCGAGCGAGACCTCGGCTGCTTCGGCACTGACGGTCGAGGCGACGGGAATCGCGCGTCCGGGATCGACTTGGAAACTCAGGCCGGGCGTGATGGCATCGAGTGGGATCGATTGTTCGCCGCAGGCGACGCTGTTAGAGAGTGGTGAGGAACGCAGCAGGCGGCGGCGGTTGCGATCGACGGCGGCGGTCTGGAGAAAGCGCCCACCGAGCATGAGGAAGACGAAGGTGGCGACAAAATCAAAGTAGCGTAGGCCTTCGATGTGCATCGCCCAGCCGGCGATCGATCCGGCGTAAGCGGAGATCAGGCCAAGTGCGATGGGCAGGTCGATATGGAGGCTGCCAGCGCGCAGCGAGCGCCATGCACGGTCGATGAAATAGCCTCCGCCCACAAGCATCGCGAGCGTCGCGGAGAGGAAGGCGATCAGCCGGAATAGCCCGGCGAATTCGAAGTCCTCGGGCATGCCGAGGTAGGTTGGCAGCGAGAAGCCCATCGCATTCAGCGCAAAGGCACCGCAGAGACCGAGCCGCGCGGCGAGGCGTCGGCGTTCGTAATCCGGTGCGCCGTTGGTCTGGGCTCCCGCGACGTAGCCGAAGCGCGTTAGTTCTTTCAGGAAAGCGGGCACATCGCAGCTCCCCGGCTGCCACTCGAGGTGGAGCCGACCGCTCGCCGGATGCGCTGCCGCGCGGATCGCGCCGGGGTGGTTTTCGAAAAGCTTTTCCACCAGCCACACGCAGCCGACGCATGAGATGCCTTCCAGCGAGCAATCCATCGCCGCCGAGCCACCTTTGGTCTCGGTGAGTTCCTCGGCTTTCGCGACGAGCGGCTCCGCCCAGGAAAAATCGTGTTCTTCGAAAGGCCGCGAACGTACCGGCGCGGTGGCGAGCCCCTGCTTGAGATCGTAAAAGCGATCGAAGCCGCTATCACGAATCATCTCCGCCACAAACTCACAGCCTTTGCAGCAATAGACTGCGTTCTCTTCCGTCGGGGAAAAGGCCGTGCCACAGTGTTCGCAAGTCGCCATGAGTTGGCGGAAGATGCCCCGGAGTCCCGCGCGTCGCCAAGCGGGGAATCTGGATTGCTTGGCTTATCTCGCTATCTCCGGACTAAAGGAGGAACAACGAAATGGCGCGAAACGACGCGAAATCTGAAGCATTGATAGAGAAGCTGAGTCTTTGGCATTTCTCCTCCAAAAATTTCGCGCCGTTTCGCGCCGTTTCGTGCGATTTCGTTGTTATCCATCTCTCTGCAATGGAGGCACCGCCGTTGCTTAAACCGATTCTATTTGTCGGATTCCCGGCACCGCGACAGCCTTGCGCCATGCCTGAGGCGGTTTTGAAAGAGAAGTTCGGGCACGGGGAGTTTCGTGGCGGGCAGAAGGAAGTGGTCGAGGGCTTGCTCGCCGGGCGCTCAATGCTGGCGGTGTTTCCCACCGGGGGTGGGAAGTCGCTTTGCTACCAGCTTCCGGCGCTGATGATCGAGGGCGTGACGTTGGTCATTTCCCCGCTGATCGCGCTGATGAAGGACCAGGTCGATGCGCTGCGCGCGAAAGGCATTCATGCGGCGCGCCTCGATTCAACGCTCAGTCAGGAAGAGTATGGCGAGGTGATGGAAAGCCTGAAGGTCGGTTCCCTGAAGTTGCTCTACGTCGCGCCAGAAAGACTTTCGAACGAGGGCTTCCGCCATCAGTTGAAGCGCTTGAAGATCGGCATGATCGCGATCGATGAAGCGCACTGCATTTCCGAATGGGGTCACAATTTCCGACCGGACTACCTCAAGCTCGCCAAGGTCTGCCGCGACCTCAAGGTGCGCCGCGTGCTTTGTCTAACAGCAACTGCGACGCCCTCCGTTTCCGCGGATATCCGTCGTGAGTTCCTCATCAAGAAAAAGGACCACGTCCAGCTTTCCTTCCATCGCAACAACCTCGACCTACGTGTCACGCCGCTCAAGGCGAGCGAGCGGATGAATCATCTGCTCAAACGGATTGAGGAACTCGATGGCGCGGTGATTGTTTATGTGACGCTTCAGCATACGGCGGAATCGGTGGCGACTTTCCTGAAGCGCAAAGGTGTCTCGGCGCAGGCTTACCACGCGGGATTGCCGCCGGAGTTTCGTGTCGAGGCTCAGGAAAAATTTATGGCGGGCGAGACCCGCGTGATCGTCGCGACGATTGCCTTCGGCATGGGGATCGACAAAGCCGACATCCGTGCGGTCTTTCACTTCAATCTTCCGAAATCGATCGAGAACTACTCGCAGGAAACCGGTCGTGCGGGGCGCGATGGACTGGAGTCGACCTGTGAGTTGCTCGCCTGCGGTGATGACCTGGTGACTTTGGAGAACTTCACCTATGGCGACACGCCGACGCCGGCGGCGGTGAGGCACCTGGTCGATCACGTGCTGCGCATCGGCAGCGAGTTCGATGTCTCGGTTTATGAGCTTTCGACGGTGAATGACATCCGCCCGCTGGTGGTCACAACCTTGCTGACCTACCTCGAACTCGAAGGCGCGATTGAAGCGACGCGGCCATTTTACTCGACCTATTCGGTGCGCTTGATCCGCGACATGGAGAAAATGCTTTCCGGCTACGATGCACGGCGGAAGAGCTTCCTGCGAAGAATCTTCGCCGCCGCGAAAGAGGGCAGGAGTTGGTTGAACTTCGATGTCGGCAAGGTCGCGATGGAGACCGGCGAAGACCGTGATCGGATCGTCAAGGCCTTGACCTATCTTGAGGAAGCCGGAGATGTCATCATGAAGAAATCCGGTGTCCGGCAGGGTTATCGATTGCTGCGGGATGATCTCGATTTGCGAGAGCTCGCCTCCAATTTGGATGAACGCTTTCGTTTGCGCGAATCAGCCGACCTGGAGAGGCTGAGTCAGGTCGTGGCTCTTGCTGAAACCAAGGGCTGCCTGACCGGCTTTGTGACCAAGCACTTTGGCGAGAAGCTGGCGAAGCCCTGCGGCCATTGCGATCGATGCCGTGGCGTGAAGCCGAGCCCGATTCCGCGCTCCAAATGGCCTGCCGTTGATCAGGAGCAACTGATAATGATCCAGAGTCTACGTGCCGAAAAGCATGCGGCGTTGAAAACGGCGCGTCAGCTCGCCCGCTTTCTTTGTGGAATCTCCAGCCCTGCCGCCCAGCGGGCCCGTTTGACTCGCCACGACGCTTTCGGCCTGTTAGAAGGCACGCCGTTCGCGGAAGTTCTGCGCGTGGTGGAGACGATGATGGTTTAGAAGGTGGCTCTGAAATCGGAAATCGGAAATCGGAAATTTGAAATTTGAAATTTGAAATTTGAAATCTGAAATCTGAAATCTGAAATCGGGGGGGAGTCATTAGCCCCATTCTGGCCAACATCTACCTTCACTTTGTGCAAGACCACTGGATCAAGCGCGTCGTGGCCAAACACTGTCGCGGCAGGGTGCATTTTATGCGCTATGCCGATGATAGCGTGGTGTGCTTTGAGCATGAAGAAGACGCCCGAGCCTACCTGAAAGCCCTCCCGAAGCGGCTGGGGAAATTTTCCCTCCAGCTCGCCGATGAGAAAAGCTCGCTGGTAAGATTCGAGCGTTGGAACCCGGAGCAAAGCGGGAGGTTCACCTTCGTGGGCTTCGACTTCCACTGGGCGAGAAGTCGCAAACACAAGCGCTACGCCTACGTGAAACGAGTGACTAATAAAGCGAAATTCCGGGCCAGCCTACTACTACGGAGTGCGTGGAAACTCGCGAATGCTGGCGAAGTATGATCTCAAGGCAAAGCAGATCCTCTTCAAATGGCTCAATCGACGGAGCCAAAGACGGTCCATGACCTGGACTCAATTTGGCGAACGGTTGGAGCATTGGGATCTGCCCTTGCCGAGGATCGTGGAAAAGCCCGTGCAAGCGAGCTTGGCAAGTGGAAGGAAACCTGCATGATCGAAATCAACAAACAACCGGACCCCGACGTTGCTCTGACTGCGCGTCCTGCGAGGAGCCCGGTGCGGTAGTTCCGCACGCCGGGATCTGCGAGGGGGGCACCGAGTGATCGGTGTCCCTACCTCAATCGTTTCATTCACAGAGGACTTGCCCCCCCTTTTTGGCTCCAGTGCATGCTACGCGCCTGTAAACCGATGATCACGGCCCCTTGAGCGCTGTGGCAATCCGAGCTTGTGAAAACAGGCGCAAGCTGCAAAATTCCGAGCAGCGCTGCGAGAAATCGTGATGTGATATCTTTAACCTTGGCCTCAAAGAATGTTATGAAATTAAGCCTACTTCCAATTCTTGCAATCGTCCTGATGGGCAGCCTGTTCTGCTCTAGAAGCGCTGCTCAAGAGTCTACGGCTCGTTCCTCCCATATTGACATTGAGTTTGTGATCGAGCACCAAAGAGACGGGAAAACGCGTGGTTCGGTTGCTCATCCCCGGAACACCAAAGAACTGGAAGATTCTCCTTTGGTCCAAACGTTCACTGGCTTGAATGGACGCTCCGCGGTCGTAACAATTGGCTACGTCGGCTATGCCGGTTTCCAGGTGGCTGAGGCTGCGAAGGGCGTGAAGATCAAGCCTGGGCACGTGTTTGCTGTCCAAGTCTTTTCCGGGGAGGACGGCGTAACGATCAAAACGGCCAAGGAGAATACTTCAACGTTGGTCATTTACCACGGGCCGCCCCAAGTCATCTATAAGAACGAGATGGTATCAGTCACCATTAGGAGAAAGGAGGAGTGACCAAGTGAACTTCCCCCTACATGGTGTCGTCGAATCAGGGGAGGGCTGTCGGTCATGTTGGCCCGCAGGAGATAGCGGTCTTCCCGCCGCCTCGCCCAAACGGTCGACAACGAGTGGCACGACTTCTGGCTGAACCTCAAGGAAGGCGACGACTTGTCTGGCGGAGTCGGCCCACCAGGGCTCGGCGGAGGCATCAGGATCGATCCGGTCACGAAAGCAATCCCCATCACTAGGTCAATCAGCCACCGGGCGCTGCCAATCCCGCCGCCACGTCGTGAAAAAACACCATGAGCTTGATGTGTTCCGCATGCTGCGCCTGAAGCTCGAACTGCGGTGCCTACTGGGGTCGCTGGGGGATTCCTTGCATTTCGCGGGCATTCAAACATCACATCCGCCATCATCCAGCCTTGTCTCCGGCCACCTCTGCCGCTATTTCTCCGCCCGCATCAAAAGTGCCCGTAGCTCAGCTGGATAGAGCATCCGCCTTCTAAGCGGACGGTCAGTGGTTCGAATCCACTCGGGCATGCCATTGATATTCAGTTAGTTAAAATAAAATTCCGCCTAACAGAATTCTGAGTTACTGCCCCTCATCTGCCTTTATTTTCTGAGAAAGTTCCAGTATCGACGCACCGAGTTCATTCACGACAGTGCCACCAACAGTAGATCGCCTCGTCACCGGTTCGCCCCCGAAGCGCACTCCGAGTTGTGTCTAGGCTTGTGAAGAAAAGGGTCAGGAAAGAATGGCGCGGTTTTAAGCCGGATCTCGGGATAAAAAGGTCGCCGGAAATCCGCCGTTCCGGTGAGATCCTGTGTGACCAAAAACCAACCGTTCCTGAGCGGATTTCCGACGCAGATTTGTGGCAGCATGCGCCGGCGCTTGCAAGATGTTATCGCTGGCAAACGTCGCAGTCTCACGGAATCATCCATTGCCACCGATGCAATGCAGTTCTCCCATATTCTGCCCGCCGACTTCCTTCATGGACTCTCGGTATCTCAAAGAATCCGACAGTATTGCAACGTCGTCGTTTTCTGGGCATGGCTCGCCCAAATTCTTGAAG
>Ga0100401_1000615_pt1 | contig 28969 bp, 27 predicted proteins | sample CryGeymeta201525_FD_80421 | JGI IMG/M metagenome (GOLD analysis project Ga0100401, IMG submission 80421) | Groundwater microbial communities from Crystal Geyser aquifers in Utah, USA - Crystal Geyser metaG 2015-25 | ecosystem: Environmental > Aquatic > Deep subsurface > Groundwater | place: USA... | reverse complement strand
AGGTTCCGCGACATCGAGGAACTCCGCCACAGGAATAAAGCTTAGCTTGCGGCGCAGAAAATTGCGCGAGTCCGTCCTGGTGTCGAACTCGGCGATCAAGCCTTCGACGAAGACGATGTCCACCGGGCGCCCCATGACGAAAATACGATTCGTCCGGGTATCGGGAACGATCTGAATCGGAACGTCTTCCGCAGCGTTCCCCGCACCCGTTCCGGTTGCGGCTCCTGTGGTAACAGGAGCGACAAATCCCGGAGTCCCCGGGGTCGGTGTGGGCGTACTCCCCACGCGTTGCAAGCCCGCCGATCGCTGACTCTGCTGTTGCGTGCCCAAGAGCTCGTTCAAGGTCTCCGCCAATTCCTCAACATCAGCGAACTGCACATCAATGAACCGAGTCGCCACCGAGCCCGAGACATCGATCTCATCTTTAAGCTGGATCAAGCGGCGGATCAGCGAAGTCTTTTCCGTAATCACCACCGATCCCGCATTCGGGACAGGAGTGATCGACCCGTAGGCACCCATCTGGCCGACAATGGTCGTGAAAGTGCGAACGATTTCATCCGGCTTGATGTGCTGGAGATTCATCACATAGGAAACCACACGGTCGTCATTTGGCAGGTCCGCCTCATCAATCACAACCTCAGGCCCCTGACCAAGATGATTGGCTCCAGCCGTTGCCAACACCAGCACATCGTGGTTGGCCAAATTGACGTCGGGCACAAAAATAAAGCCCTGAAGCAAAGCGGCTTTCTTGAGCAACTGAGCGGCCAGACCATAGGTCAAAGGAGCCTGCTGGATGAACCGGACCTCCGCAACGGAGGCCTCATTGCTGACGGTCACTCGACGACCGGTGTATTTAAAATAGAGGTCGGCCATTTGATCACCCGTCAGCTTCGGATAGATGATGTTGTCATTGATGACCTGATTCGGATCGGGTGCTGCCAGGAGACGCGCAGGCACGGGATTAGCGATAGGATTCGCCGCCGGATTGGCAGGTGCCGCGTTGTTGGCACTAGGAACCACACTTTCGATTGGGGCCGGAGCATCCGGTGCCGGCGGCACTTCCGGAATTCTCCGTGGCTCCTGAGCGGTAAGAACCGCAGTGGTGGCGAGAAAGGAAAGAAGGTATCGGTACATGAAATCAGATCGCTTGAACAAACAGGGGCTAACGAAAGAAGTTTTGGAGAGCATTGAGGGTTTCCGGAACATGGAGAGAGAAAGAAACATGATCTATTTCTTTGGGACAACCACCCGAGGTCGTGGTGTGCGGGTGCCCGGGGGCGTCGGCGTGCCGGGCGTTGGGAGCTTAACTCCCGGGTTAGGCCTCCCCTGCGGCGCTGCGGTTGGGGCGGTCTTTACGGCTAGCAGCGTTTCATCGAATGAGACGGTTCCCGTATTCGATCCGTTCCTCACCGTGACGACAGCGTCCCGCCATGAACCGGTCGGCCATTTGACATCAATCACCTCAAACTCGTTTTTTCGGCCGGGATAGATGACCACTCTGTCGTCCGGCTTCTTCTTGTTGAGAAGGATGGCGTAGTAGCCGTCCTCAAGCTTCGAAATACCGCCGAGCGCATAGTCCTCGAGAGGGTTGGCCTGTTCCTCGATGATCGGATCGGGCTTTGTCGTAAACACGGAGTTGATCCACAGTTGGGAGTAGCGGGTCAGCGTGGGCTGCGCGGGAGCGCCGGCCGAAGCGGCTGCGGCGATCCCAAGCCAGAGGGACATGGTCATGGATGACTTCATTCTGATGCGATGGCTGGAACGAACCACTGCTCAACCTGCACATTGGCATCGATCAAGGTGTCGTCCTCACGGTTTGGGTTCAGGCGGATTGCGGTGATCGCACGAAAATCTCTCGGACTGTGGAGTCGGACCAGCCATCGGTAGAGCGCAGCTTCATTTCCGCTCACGGCAATTTCAAAGCGAGCCCGGTTGTAGTACACGCCACTCTCGTCGTTATCGAGAATCTTGGGTCGCACCACCGTGAGCCCGGCCCGGGTTGCTTCCGTAGTCACGAAATTTTCCAACTGCGACGGCACCAGCTCACCTTCCTTTGGATCGGGTGTGTTGTCCTCAAGCCAGTCGATTTCCTGGCTGAAAACCTCCTTGGAAGACTGAGCTGCATCGGCAGCCTTCAAGACGACTTCCTGCTCCTTGATCTGCTTTTGGACTTCAAGCCGCTTTTTCTGCAGCCACTGGAACCCAAACAGGTTCGCCGCCGCAAAAATTGCGGTCACGAAGAAGATCAGGAGCTTTTTTTCTCGGGAACTCATTGCGGAGGTATGAACGAATAATGCCGATGGCGGATGCTTTTGTCGCTTACCAGTGAATTCACTGACTGACAGGACGGGGACGGTTCCCGGTGAACCGGAACTCCCAGCCCTTCGGGGTTTTCTTAGGAGCCTCATTCTCCCACTCGAGCCACGACAAGTCGGCGGTTCTCTTGAGAGCAAAGGAGAAGGCATTGACGGGCGCAGACTGAGGCGCTGCGCCGGTCAACTTCACGCCATCAGGCCCGATATCCGCGATGGTCAGGCGGACCCCGCTGTTTACCGGGATCGATTTGGCGATGTTCAGCATGATCTCAAGTGGCCCCTGTGAAGCCTCAACCACCGGTTCAAGCTCGTCCCACTTGGCCATCTGGGTTCCATACTCACTGGCGATATCTCGAACCTGATCGGCACTCTTTGCCAGTCGATCACGCTGCTGCATGTCCTGCCACAAGCCAAAGAACAACCAGCCAACGACCCCGAGATAAATCAAGGAGACGGCAGCGACTCCCGCATAGATCTGGTTCCTTTGCTGACGCTCGCGACGAGCGGCACGCACGTCCGCCGGCAGCAATCGGCTTTCCGGCCTGGGAATCACCGGATCAGGACGGCGCTCGACCACGGCAGTCACTCCAAGCCCCTCCGCCAACGCACCAGCCTCACCCAACTCACCCTCCGGCGGCCAGACATGCACGTGCTGTGGCGTGATTTTCAGTCCCTGAAGCCCCAACTGCCCGAGAGCCAGATGGATTTCCCGGAGGAAGTTCACGTCGGGCACTTTCCCTTCGAAAGAGGTCGCCTGCGCGTAGAGCAGCTTGCCGCCGGAATGAATCGCAAAAACCCAGCGACCGAGCTCTTTCCAAGCCGTCACCGCATCTCCATCCGCCTTGAAGGCACGCGCCGAAAGATCGAATTCCTTGGGCGTCCGCAGGGGCAGCTCACCTTCGCTTGGATTCTTAAGAACGGCATGAAGAAGTACCGTCGACTCCTCCCCCTCGGTCACAACAAAATGATCGCTCAACTGCCCGGCCATCGGGTCCGGACGAATCCCAAGTCGCTCGGCATGCATCACCGCCAGATCCTCAAACAAGGACGGATCGGTGCTCGGAGCTCTAAAAGGAAGCGTGTGGATCGCCTTCACCGGGAAGAGCATCGACAAATCGCCGCTCGGCAAGTCGCCCAGCTCGCCGATCATCATCGGCCCCCCTTCGGAAAGCCTCACAAAGCCACCCTCGGGGACATGCTTCCACAACTCCCAGCCAGCAGGACCGGGGACCAGTAACGATATTTCAGGCTGCTTGCTCAAGGGATCACCTCCTCAGTTCGTTCAAGGATTGCCGGCTGGCCGGTCCGATTTCGCACCACAAGTGTGATTTTACGTCGCGAGCCTGTGGCCTTGCCGACGCTTTCAATGCGGGTTGTGGTATCATTTATGGTAAAGCGAGCCAAAATATCGGGGCGGAGATTGGGGTCTACACCGAGAAGTGCAAGCGCTTCCTGTAACGACCTGAAGGGCGTGTCATCGTCGGTATCACGAATTCCATCGGGACCTCGCACCGTTTCGGGAATGATCGTTGCGGCCTCGGGGGTCACCTCGGCAGCCACGGCAATCATCTCGGGATCTGCCTCATTGATATCAAGCCCACCGGAACTCCAAATCGTGAACCAGCTCCGCCAATCCGGCCGATACGCTTCAACCAAGTCCATCCCCCGCACCAAACGCATTTCCTCAAGGTTATAAAACGGACGATTGAACGGCTGATTCACCCTACCAGCCTCCTCGTAAGCGGCAACTTCTGCACCATTCAGCGTTTCTTCGTCGTCAGGATCTACCCAGTCGGCCAAGGCATCGACCACCGCTGCAGACTGATCAATATCGAGCCCCCAGTCGATGAACATGCTCTTGAGCAGGTTCTTGTCCTCCTGCGAGGCCAGAATGTTGATGTTGAATTTTCCACCCTCTGAAACGAGCTTCACCTCAAAGCCTTCGTCGTTTTCCTCCGACCACTGACTGAGAATCGGGTCACCGCGCTCAACCGCAGGATTGGCTCCAAGGGCGATCCCCATTTCGGCGAGTTGTTTCGCACGAAATCCATTGATTTTGGCCGAGGCGACATCGAGATCGAAGGCCACCACCTTGAGCGCCGCCACGGAGGCAAGCGCCAGAATGGCAATCAGCCAAATCACCGCGACCAAGGCCGAACCTCTTGGGTCCTTGGTTTGAGTTCTCATCGCTGGCCTCCTCTCTGACCACCAGTCGGTCTTCCTCCACCCTGTCCCGGACGAATCTGAGGCGTGCCGCCGGGCAAAGTCTGAGGCCCACCATCCTGCCCTGGCTGAACGGCCCCTCCATTTGCAGTATTCCCCCCAGTTCCGCCTGCGGCCCCCTGCTGCATCATCTGGCGAATCAGCACCTCCGGGTTCTGCTTCGGCGTAATCCAGAAAACGTGGCGGATCGGATCGGCAAACTGATCGCGCATGTAGGTCAGCTCCAACTGCAATGGCAGCCGACCGGCGATCTCCCAGTCCGTCTGCCACTCGTCCATGCTGCGACCGTCAAGCACCTGCCAGGCGAAAACCGCGACGTCCTCCATCAGCACCACTTCGGCAAATGGCTCTTCATCGCCGATCGGAGCATTGGCACCGACGCGTTGGGTTTCCTCCAAAATCTCGCCCTCGTAGTATCGCAGAACGATATCATAGAGCCTGTCTCGCCCACGAACCGTCGAAAGTTGAACCGACTGCGCGATGCGCTCGTTCCCTCCCCAAGTGAAACTCAAGGGTACGTTCTGAATCGTTAGATCCGAACTCACTTCACTCAGAAGATTACTCCCGGCATTGTCCGCCAAAAGCTCAAGCCGCGCATTCCCGGGTAGCGAGGCGAACATCGAATCCAGCAGCTCAAACAGTGCGGTATCGATACTCTCCTCGTTCTGTTTCTCCACCACTGTCCGCCCCAACGCAATGTTCTGTGACGCCACAGCAAAGATCATTCCCACCAGCAAGGCGAGCAGACCAATCGCCAGCACCAACTCGAGCAAGGTGAAACCGCCACGAACGACTCGATATGATCCGGGGATTTTCATGGCTGATAAAGTCGACCGTATCTCCAGGTCTCGGCAGTTTCCTTGTTCCACACGCCGTCCTCATACCAGTTCGCCGCTACTTCAATCCGGAACATCTGCTGGAGCAGTTGACCGTCCTGGTTCTCCAACTGATCAAGAATCTCGATCGTCGTATCAATCTCCACGGGAGCGGCACCGATTTCCTCACGCAGCGCAAGCGTCGTGGTCCCCTCCTCCAAAACCGGCAGGGACAGAGCCTCCCGTAAGGCACTATCGAGGATCCGTGTAATCTGCATACGCCTCTGAGCCAATGACGCCGCGTCTGCGGTTTTCGCCAGCGCCACCGCAAAACCCGTCGCCGCGATCGCAAAAATCCCGATCGCCAGCACCACCTCCATCAGGAGGAATCCACGGAACGCTCGGCTGTGGTAGTTCGTCTTCATCGGATTTCAGATTCAATCCCCGCAACGGAGGCGGTTAGAGGGTGAAACACGACCTCCACCCAGCTCCCATCGACCTCCACCCGAAGCCCTACGGGTTCGCAGATGCCGCTCGGATCAAAACGCCACACATGCCGGTCACGAGTCGTTATCGGAATCCAATCGGCCGTCGCCCATCGCTTCAATGAAATCATCATTTCCGGATCCGCCGTCCACGAATCGCGAACGGGTGGCTGATCTGAGGGTTGATCAATTTCGGACTCATTCTCGAAGTTAAAACTCTCCGAGTAATCACGTCGTTCCTCGATCGAAGCCAGCACATCATCCCGATCACCCGGATCTAAGACCGCTTCGGCATATGGCATCAGGCTGACCGTCTTGTCGCTAAACTCAAGGGCGTAAGGCCGCTGCTGAAGTGTCGCGATCGTCCGCGCCCTCTTTGCCAGCACTTCGATGTCCTGATAAGCAGCCGTTAGCCGAGCCTCATCACGATTGAAGTACATCGCAGCAAGCCCGCCGCCGACGATCATCACGGCGATTGAAAGCACCACGACGATCTCCAACAGAGTGAAGCCTCCTCGCCGAGCCTTACTCGTCCTTCTGGCTGCTGATATCATCTTCGTTGCCCTCGATTCCGTCGGGTCCGGTGCTGATGATCTCGAACATCGTCGAGTCCTGCGAACCCGGATACTTGTAACCATACGGATTCTGCCATGGATCGGTCGGAACGCGGTCCATCAACTGCGTCCAACGCTTGGCCGGCGGCGTCGTGTTTGGCTTCTCAACAAGAGCTTGCAGACCCTGCTGGGTCGTCGGGTAGCGCCCGTTGTTGACCTTATACAGCCGCAGCGCAGCGCTGAGCGAATTGAAGTCACCGCTGACACGCTGGCGGTCAGCACCTCCGCTGACCTTCCCCATCACCGTGATGGCACCACCGATGATCACGGCGATGATACCGAGCACGATGACCATTTCGAGAAGCGAGAAACCCGCACGGACACGACGACGATTGGAAGAATTGAATTTCATGGATTTAGGATGACCTGTTCTTGGTGGGGAAACCCTTACGCCTCAGAGAACCCCGTGCGAACCAAAAGTTGTCGGGAAAATCAGGAAAACACGCTCAATTCTAAAGAAATTCGGCGTTTAGCCCCTCCACAGACCTCATCGACACCCCAATTTCAGAAAACAGCCAAAAAGCGGCGCACAATAATCTTGGCGAAATCCGCTCCTTGCCGCTTCCCTTCCCCCCACATGAATAAGGTCCTCATCATCGGAGCCGGCGGAGTCGGCAGCGTCGTCGCCCACAAATGCGCCATGCTCGCCGAAGTCTTCGGCGAGATCACCCTCGCTTCCCGCACTGTTTCCAAGTGCGAGGCCATCGCCGCCTCGATCAAAGAGCGCACCGGACGCGACATCGCCACTTTCCAGGTCGATGCCGACAAGCCACCCGAAACCGCCGCCCTTATCCGCAAAGTCGGGGCCACCCTGCTCATCAACGTCGCCCTGCCCTACCAGGACCTCACCCTCATGGACGCCTGCCTTGAAGCCGGCATCGACTACCTCGACACCGCGAACTACGAGCCGAAGGACGTCGCCAAGTTCGAATACTCGTGGCAGTGGGAATACCAGGAGCGTTTCGAAAAAGCCGGCCTCTCGGGGCTGCTCGGCTCCGGTTTCGACCCCGGCGTGACCAACGTCTTCACCGCCTGGGCGCTCAAGCACCACTTCGACGAAATCCACACCCTCGACATCATCGACGTCAACGGCGGCGACCACGGCCACGCCTTCGCCACCAACTTCAACCCGGAAATCAATATCCGCGAAGTCACCGCCGAATGCCGCCACTGGGAAAATGGCGAATTCGTCGAAACTGCCCCGATGTCCAAGCACCAGGGCTTTACCTGTCCGGAAGGCGTCGGCAGCTACGAAATCTACCGGATGTATCACGAGGAACTCGAATCCCTCGTCAAACACATCCCGACCATCAAGCGCGCCCAGTTCTGGATGAGTTTCTCACCGAACTATCTCAAGCACCTTGAAGTGCTTCAAAACGTCGGTATGACCCGCATCGATGAAGTCGAATACCAGGGCCAGAAAATCATCCCCCTCCAGTTCCTAAAGGCTGTCCTCCCGAACCCCGGCGACCTCGGCGTCACCACCAAAGGCCGCACCTGCATCGGCAACGTCATCACCGGCATCAAGGACGGCAAGGAGAAGGCGATCTACATCTACAACATCTGCGACCACGAAAAGTGCTTCGAGGAAGTCGGCAGCCAGGCGATCAGCTACACCACCGGTGTCCCCGCCATGATCGGTGCCAAGCAGATGCTCACCGGCGACTGGAGAAAGCCCGGTGTCTGGAACATGGAGCAGCACGACCCCGACGCCTTCATGGCCGATCTCAACATCCACGGCCTCCCTTGGACCTGCATCGAGCTCACCCCCGAGAAGGCCGCCACCTTTACCGTGGCCTGACCTTCAAGGAGCACGGGCGTCCCACCAGCATCATCAACCCAAGCGAATCCCTGCCGCAGAAGTCCACGTCCCGACCGGATGAATCCCCCCCTCCCCATACCCGCCATTCTCCGACACCCCGTCCTCTACTCCACCTCTCCCAGTTTGCGAGACGCCCTGTGGCTTGCGTGATTTTGTCCCTTCGGGACCTGCGGTGTCGCGCGACGCCTTCAGGACGCACGCTGTGCTTGGCAGTCTGTGTACGCTTCAAGCATGCTCATCCTTTCTTGAGGATTCCAGTTGGTCACGCGGGCACGGTCGCATCCCGAGGTGAAGCTCATCGCCTGCCAGGAACACATTCGTCGTGGCTTTCCGGACACGCTCAAGTCCGGCCCCTGCCGCGACGCGGCGCTAATCATCCGCCTGTTCAAGCAAACTCAGCGACCCTGACCGGGCAGGCGCTGAGCTACGCGCTGAGGCACTGGGAGAAGTTCGCTCCTACTAGCGACTTGCCGTTGTGTCCTTAGCGGTGTTGCGTTTGAGGAAGGAAGCTGACTCACCGGCAGCCCACTCACGGTAAGCCTTGTCAGCGATGACTTCCATCTGACCAGCCATATTGCCGTGACCTTCGCCGCAGAGCTGCCCGCAGACCACGGAAGTCTCAAGCTTCTTGTTCGGCGTGAACCACATCGGAATCTCGCGGCCAGGAATCGCATCTTGCTGAATCCGCATCGGCACGATGGCGTAGTTATGAATCACGTCGTTCGAAGTGATGTTTAGAATCGCTGGACGCCCGACAGGAATTTTCAGAACCGAGCTCGTGAAATCATCGAGGCCGTTTGGATCATCGAGATCGATCCCCGCATCAGTATTGCCTGTTTTGAGAACATGATCGATCCGACCGAAGATGCCGTCCTCCCCTGGGTAGTGATAGGTCCAGCCAAACTGATAACCGATCACACGCACCCGGACCGGATCACGCTCTTGAACCGTTTCCCAAGTGTCCGTGCGGTCTCTCCACAAAGGAAAGGCAAAGCCAAGAAGAAGCACCGCTTCCAGAATCACGATACCAACCTCAATGTGACTTGAAAGATGGCTTTTAACACCGCTATAGCTTGCTTTCGGGTTAGCCGACTGACGAAAGCGGACAAGACAGAAAAGAAAGAACAGCGTCCACCCGACAAAAAGTCCAATCATCAGCCAGTGTACCACATCGATAAGATGATCGACCTGGCCACCGTGGGCGGAAAAGTTATCGGGTATACCGAGGAATTTCGAGGGACTCAGAGAGTTCATGGAGGGTAAAATGGAAGTCAGCGAAAATAAGGAATCAGGCGTTGGCGTCGAAGTCGTCGCACAAATCAGGGTCAAGCGTGGAGTCACTGCGCCGAATCAAACGGACCATGCAGAAAACCACACCGCCGAGCATGGGCACGATCACCCCAAGCATGAAAAGAATCGACCATCCGGCCGCATTCCCGTCTCCGCGGAAGTTATTTGCGCAGGTGGCGCAGGCAATCAATGAATCAAGCATGGCTTAGAGGAGGATGTTGCGGGCTTTCCGATAGAAATAGACGCCGTAAACCGGCATGCCTAGGGTTCCGATGGCACCGATCACCCCAAGTGCGGTGATCACTCCGGTGCGATCTGCGGCGAAGGCGAAGGACCATACTGCGAAGAACGCGCAAAGCAGGGTACAGATCGTGACGAAAACGATATGGAAAGCGCGGAGTGACATGACGTTAAGAACTTACAGACCAATCAGCTTCAAGCAACCCGGCACAATGACTCCACCGGTATTGAAGTTGTCATAGTGGATCGGGTCGCCCTTTGCGAAGAACACCAGAAACGCGAGGAAGAATGCCATGACCAAGCTGAGCACAAAGACTCCATAGACCCAAGCCTTCTCATGATTAAGGTGCATGAAAAAATACATGACCAAGCCGACCTTGAACGACGCGATGCACAGACCGAGAATCATGTCGGCGGTATCAAAGCCGTGCTTTCCGATATCGAGCCACGGTACGGTCGCCACAGCGACGGTGACAATCGTGCCAATGAAGAGGCACAATCCAATCATGAGGTAGAGCTTCTGCGATTTCTTGATCGCTTCTGGGGTGTCGGCCATTGCTTAAAGGGATTGGGGATTGGGAAAAGGGAATCAGGAAACTCGTTGAATCACATTAGGTAGAAGATCGGGAAGGCGAAGATCCAAATAAGGTCGACGAAGTGCCAGAAAAGGCCGCCGACTTCGACTCGATTGGCGAGCCACTCGGGGTTGGAAAGATACATTTTCCGTCCGAAGAACAGGTAGTAGCCGAGAACAATGGCACCACCGATAACGTGGAGACCGTGGAGACCGGTGATGGTGAAGTAAATTGCGTAGTAGGTGTTCCACTTCGGCTTGAACTTGGAGTCCAGCATCACCATCTCACGGGGAATATGAATGGCTGGGAACTGAGGCTTCGCCTTGTCGGCCATCCGGGTCGTATAATCGGGTCCCTTGAACTGCTCGACAAGAGTCATGCCGACTTTAGGCGCCGCATACTTACCCTTCACGATCTGAACATCGTCGAGGTTTGTCTGCATGTAGTAGGCGATTTCCTGCCAACCCATGCGGTAGCGATCCTTGTGAGTCGGTTCACGCCCATGGGTTGCAAGCTCCTCCTCGAGCTGACCGATCACCTTCTGGTGCTTCTCCCAGAGCATGGCCACTTCTGGATTTTCCTTGATGAGCCAACTGTTCTCAATGGCGATCACAGGATCCTGACCTTTCTCTTCCGCCTTCATCGCGAGGTGCTGGAAGTCGATGCCATCGACATAATGGAAGGCAATCGAGCTATCTTCATATGTTCCTCCAACGACCGTGCCGTCACGGAGATTGATGGAAGTAGCGTTCGGATCGAACTTCGAAATCACGTCATAACTGCTGAAGCGGACGGTGAAAGGCTTATCAATCGTGAACGCTGCGGTGCCCTGCTCTGGAAGCGCAATGTCAGCGTAGTGAACTTTTTTTCCACCGATCTCCAGCATCACCTTGTTGAGGTCCACATCGGTCGCCATGCTCGCACGTTTGCCAGCCTTCCAGCGGACGTAGGCAAGCTTGCGCTCATCAGGACCAAGCTCAAGCCCCTTTGGGTAATCTGCGGCAAAGGCCCCCTCACCCAATCCGTCGTTCGCTTTCACCTCAGCCCATTTCTGGTCCCAGGCTTCAGAGAGGAAGTCCGTGCGCCAGGCGGCATTCTGATTCCGATTTGCAAGGTGGGCCTTTCGAATCTTGGTGATCAAATCATACGAAAGCTCGGTGCCCCTCTTGAACACCTTGCTCTCATCCGGCTCATCGCCCTCTTTATTGAAATCGATATCCTCACTGAGAGTGATGGCCGAACCAGCGCGACCGGCATCCTCCACCATATTCTCCAACCACGGCTTATAGGCGCGGAGCACATCGAAGGTGAGCAAACTCGCTGCGATTTTGTAGTGATTGTCTTCGATTTTGTTTCCATCGGCGTCCTTCACATAGTCCGGCTCACCTTCATGGCCTTCACCGTGACCGCCCTTGGTTTCATAACCCAAGTGACCCTCCACCACCGAGTAATCAATGAGGCGTGCCGCCTGGTGATGGAACTTGACGCTGTATTCCAATCCCTTGAAACACATGAAGATAACGGCACACGCGACAGTCGTTCCCATGAAGATCTGGAAACGACGCCATTCGCGCATCTTGAGCGACGCCCATGCAAACACAACGGTCACCGAGGAAGCGATCAGAATGAAAGTGTTGATCAGGCCAGGAAGCACGGGAAGGGTCCGCTCCGGCCATGGGTAATCCGCGCCGATACGCAGGAAGACATAGGCTGAGAAGAAGCCACCGAAGAGCATGACTTCCGACGCAAGGAACAACCAGATGGCGATCTTCGCATTGAAGAGACCAGTGTCCTTACGCGGCGTAACAATATGGGGAATTTCCATTTCCTGAGAAAATATGGGCGGTGATCAGTGAGGGGCGGGGGTGCCTGGCTGCTTTTCGATTTCCGGTTTGGGCTTCTTCGGCGCAATCCACTGAGGAAGGTAGTCGTCATCACAATCCGGGCGGCTGTATTCGTAAGGGCCGCGATAGACAGCGACATCGAAGGTGAAATTGCCATGGCCCGGAGGTGTTGGCGTAGCCCACTCGAGTGTGGTGGCATTCCAAGGGTTGTCGCTTTCGATCTTACGACCGGCAAAGGTGCTGATTACGAGGTTGATGAGGAACGGCAATTGAGCCAAAGCCATCATCCAAGCCGCGTTCGACATCAGGATGTTCAGATCGATGTGCTCGGCAACGGTCGAACTAAAGATGTTCGTGCTATCTGGCGACTTCGCGAGGTAGGCGTCACCGCCATTGTACCACCGACGGTGAAAGCCTGCCATTCCCTGCGTGAGCATTGGGAAGAAGATCAGGTTCATGCAGATAAGACTCGGCCAGAAGTGAAGGTGGCTCAGCCATGAACTCATATAGCGTCCCGTGATCTTGGGGAACCAGTGGTAAATCCCAGCAAAGAGGCCGAACAAGATACCCGGGGCGACCACGTAGTGGAAGTGGCCAATCACATAGTAGGTATCGTGAAGGTGGGTGTCGGCGAGATTGAATGCCAAGGGCAGACCGGTGAGACCACCGATACCGAACATCGGCAGGAAGGCACAGGCCCAGATCATCGCAGGGGTGAAGCGGATTGAACCGCCCCACAGGGAGATGATCAGCGAGGTCAGGAGCACCACCGATGGAACCGAAATGAGCACGGTTGTGGTCTGGAACCAGGTGGAAACCAGCGGTCCCATGCCGGTGAGATACATGTGGTGAGCCCAAACGATGAACGAAAGGAAGCCAAGAACGAGCACGCTGTAGACCATCGCCTTGTAGCCCCAGAGCGGCTTGCGTGTGTTCGCGGGAATGATTTCCGCCACACAAGCAATCGCTGGGAGGAGTAGAACATACACCTCTGGGTGACCAAGGAACCAGAAAAGGTGCTGGAACAAAAGCGGCGAGCCGCCACCGGAAAGTTCAAGAAGCCCCTCAGCCTTGGTGTAGAGACCGGACGGCATGAAGAACGAAGAATGGGAGACGCGATCCATCAACTGCATGATGCCAGCAGCTTCAAGGGGTGGGAAGGCGAGCAGCAGCAGGAAGCCAGTGACGAGCATCGCCCACACGAAGAACGGCAAGCGCATCCAAGTCATGCCACGAGCACGAAGGTTGATGATCGTGGTGATGAAGTTCACCGAACCGAGGAGCGACGAAGTGATCAGGAGCACCAGACCGATCAGCCACTGAGTCTGCCCAGCGAGCCACTGGTTGACGATTTGTGCGTCGGCCACCCCGGCAAGGGGCGAGTAGTTCGTCCAACCGGACTTGCCTGCACCGGATTCCATGAAGAATGATCCACACATGACGAGCCCACCAACAAGGTAGAGCCAGTAGCTCATCATGTTGAGTTTTGGAAACGCCATGTCAGGAGCTCCGATCTGGAGCGGCGTCACATAGTTACCGAAGGCCCCGAAACCGAGCGGCACAACACCAAGGAAGACCATGATCGTTCCGTGCATCGCACCGAACATGTTGTAAGTCTCGCCCGTCACCTTCCCGTCCTGAAGCCAGCGAGCCTGCCAATTTTCACTGAAGAAGAAACGCATCCACTCCGGAAGGGGCTCATGGGGATAAGCGATGCTCCAACGCATCACCATCATCAGGAAAAACCCAAAAAGAAGGAATGCACCAGCGGTGATTCCATACTGAAGACCAATCATCTTGTGATCCGTCGAGAAGACATACTTCTGAAGGAAACTCGGATGGTCGTGATCGTGAACGTCGTGATGATCGGCAGTGGCAGCGTGGGTGCTCATGCTAGGATAAAATAAAAGTTAGGAGTTACTCCGCAGCGGCGGCTTCCGCAGGTGCGAGGGTTACAGGATCGACCATGGCAGCAGGATCAATAGGCTCCCCAGGCAATGCCTTGGCGTGATCAGCCTTTAACTCTTCTGCGGTTACCGGAGTTCCCGGATTTGGACGGGCTTCTGAAATTTTCATGGCTTCGGCTGCCATCTCGGTCGTAATCACATCGCCGACGGAGTTGCCGAAGGAGTTGCGAACGTAGGTCATGACCGCCGCGAGGTCGGTCGGGCTCATGCCGACACCCTGAGCAGGCATCACGCCCCAGGTCTTGCCGGTACTGGTGGGTCCACTCAGACCATTGATAACAATCATTGCGAACAGTTCCGTATCACCAAGCGCCCACTCCGAACCAGCAAGAGCCGGGAACGCTCCCCCACCCTTGCCATCTGGGGCGTGGCAACCGATGCACTTTCCGTAAATTTTTTCGCCCTTGGTCATGTATGCCTTGAGAGCAGGAACCGGAGGGAGGGCGCCACCATCATCGGTATCAAGTACTCGACGAACGTAACCAGGACGCACCGTCTCGTCGTAGTTGAAGAAATTACCGGCCTTGCCGAGAGCACCGCCAGCAACCAGCGCCACCACAGCACAGGCACCGAAGATCCAGAGTGACATCGGCTCTTTGCCTCCTTCATCGACGCGATTTTCACGGACGACGGCAGCGGCCTCGCGCAGCATCTGCTCGTGAGACGTGGTCACATTGAGTGACTCATCGAGATCAGGCTTGTTGGAATCTTGCATCGAATTATCGGAATCGCGAAATGGTTTCAGCCCTCAGTGTTGCCCTTCTTGTCGGCAGGCGAATAATCCATAGAGGCGGGCACAGGATCGTCGTGTCTGAGAGCCATCAAATAACTAACGAGGGCTTTGGCTTTGTCACCTGGAACAATTTCCATTCCCGGCTGTGTCGAAACTTCGAGCGCCTCATCGGAACGCTCACCAGTGATTTCACGTTCCTCGAAGAGGAAAGAATATGACGGGCAGCTCGACCAATCGCGCAGCTCAGGATTGAGACGAGGATTGTAGAGATGCAGATAGAACCAATCGCGGGCTGCTCCATCAATCTCACCGGCACTTGCGTCAGGGCCCGCAGCCTCGCGGATTCTTGCGGGGACGCGGCGACCGACGTTGATCAAGTCAGGGCCGAGGCGAGTGACACCGATCGGCGCCAAATCCAAACCGAGATAGTCGAAAACATTCGACTCGCGGCGGGTGTCCTGACCGGTATCAGCGTCCAGTTTCAAACCACCCCAATCCGGGCGCCCGAGATCATTTCCGGCATCTGTATTCCGGATCACCTGCGTGTGGCACTGATAGCAGCCATTCTCGGCGTAGACTTCATAGCCATTGACGACACGCCCCGTCCGCTTCGGGTGATAAATCCCGGTTTTCGTATCCACTCCCTCTTGATAGGAAACGGGCGATGGGTTGCGCAGCTTGAAGAATGGCACAACCACCACGGCCAGCCAGGCAATGCCGAAGCTGAAAGTGAGACCAAAGGCGAATTGACGGAAGTTCATCGGATAGAAAAAAGTCAGATCAGTGAGCGGTCGCGGGGCCGACGTTGTCGATATCACCTTCCGGGCCGTGTGGGCTGCTGTGGTGCGGATCGATCAGGAGGGTCGGATGCGAACTGCGACGACCAAGACGAAGCCACATGAACGTCAGGTGAATGAAGAAGAAGAAGTTCGAGAGTGAAAGAATTGTCCAAGCCAGGGTGGTGAACACCGCGTAAGGGAAGGCACGTCCGGCTGCATCCTGCCAAGGCTGAGCGAAATTCTCCTGACCCACGCCCTGCATCAAGCCCCCAAAGAGTGCGATCAGAACGATGCCCCCCACCCCGTAAACAGAAAGAAAGAAATGAATCTTGATCATACGGCGGGAAAGCCACTCGCGGCGGGTGATACGGGGGACGATGAAATAGATAGCCCCGAAAGCGATGAAGCTAAAGAAGCCGTAGATCGCGAGCAGGTCGAAACCGTAGCCAGAGATCGTGAACTGGGTCATCTTCAAAACGCCGGGGCTGTTGAGGAATACCGCAGCGAGACCCAAAATCAACAGACTAATGACGCCCGTGACGGTGAAGCGGAGAGTCGGGCTCTGGGCGACGGTGTCGCCAGCCGCTGCCGCCGTCTTGAGGAGATTGATCCCTGAAATGGCTGCCGGGATTCCGAAGAGAATCGTCGCGAAAGCGCCGAGATACGGGAGGAAACTTGGAATCGGTGCCCCGGTGAGTCGCTGCAAGCCGGCCCAAGGCACGATGATCGCAAGCGTCCAGAAACCTATGAGCGAAAGCGAGTAGTTGTAGACTGGACGACCGGTCACCTTAGGGACGAGGTAGTAAGCCATACCGATCCCGACCGGCACGAAGAACATCAGCGGCAGGGCCGAGTGGAACCAAGCACTGACGGCGGCGGCACCAAGAGGACTCCCACCAAACCCATGGATCAGAATGTTTGCAGTCGCGAAGATCCATGGGAACCAGATCGTCGCAGCGAGAAGATACCACTGTGAGATGTAGGTATGTCCCTCAGGACGAACCTTGAACTGAACCATCGACCAAATCGTGATGCCCACGTAGGAAAGGAGCATCGGGAGCCAAGCGAAGGCCGGCATTTCCATGAACGGCACACCCGTTCCTCCACCGGCGAGGATGCCAACGATGCCGAGCGAGATCGCCAAATTCCAAACGTGACCGGCGACGACGATCAGACCGGCCGCACGGCACTCCTGACGGGAAAGACGAGCCATCAACCAGATGATCATGCCGAAGGCGGCCTGGCATCCCCAACCATAGACGAGTGCACTTTGATGAGCGGCGAACACACGGCCATAGGTCATCCATGGGCAACCCGCCAGAAAGTCCGGGCTATGCACCTTGGCGGAAGAAACGATCCCAAGAAGAATCGCAACAGCAAGCCAAGCAGCACCACTGGTGAAGAAGAACATCACGGGGTGACGGAGCGAGCGATCGATCGACGCGCGTAGCGTGTCGTCGTGCTCGAGGTATTTATCAGAGTCGCTGGACATTGCGGAAATGGATTACTTCACGGGAATCAGATCAGCTTCGGTAAGCATTGGCTTGCCGACTTCACTACGCAGGGCCTTGACCTGCTCTGGACTGACCGGAGGGGCGGAATTACCAAAAGAGTTGCGGACGAAAGTCAAAACTGCAGCCACATCCTCATCGGGGCTGGCAGCACCCATCGCTGTCATCGGCGCGGGGAGGTTATACTCCTTGCCGGAAACGGTGATTGGCCCCGTAAGACCACGCATCTGAATACGGATCAGATTGGACACTGGGCCAGCTACCCAATCGGAACCGGCCAGAGGAGGAGCAATCGGTCCGCCCTCACCATTCGCACCGTGGCAGGCCATGCAGAGCATGTATCCTTGCTGACCTTTCGCCATCACCGCTGGGTCAGGTGCCGTGCCGGCAGGAGGAGTCATCGCATCCACTGCCCCAAAGTCAGCGGATGGACCAGCCGCCAGCTTCTCAGCCGTCGGAGTATTGGGAATCACTTGAGCAGGATCGTCGACCTTGATTGGCTTGGAAGCGATCAGTTGAGTTCCGATCATTTCAAAGGCGACCGTTGGCGGAACTTGGACCGTTATGCCCTCTTCCACGACCTTCCATTCAAGATTCGCGCTCTGCGCAGCGTCGACGCTTCCGCGGATTTCATAACGCTTGATCGCGGCGGCCTGCTCAAGGGGGCCGATGCCACTGTCACCGCGACTGCGGAGCCAAAGGATCAGCACAAGCACACCAAAGAGCGAGATCACGCCGATGCCCCACCAAAAGGCGGAGAAGCGGACGAGTGGGTTGTCGCGAGTTGATTCCATTCGAGTTGAAAAAGTCTAAAGGTCGGAAAGTGGAGATTCCGTTAGTTGGAAACGTTGGCGGATTCGAGAAGGCGAGGATCGCGGTTCGGATAGAGATTGTTCTGACCGAGCGCGCGGAGGTAGAAGAAGACGAAGCCGGAGCCGATCGCCACAAAAGCAAGGATGTCCCCGAGAAAAGCGCCGGGAACGGTGGTGGTCACCGGATGCTCGGAAGTCGCGCCGTAAATGTCGGGAAGGATGTTCATCAGCGAGATCGAACGCTCGGGAGCCACGATCAGGTAGTGATCAAGAACGTGCATCGCCAGCGTATAGACACACATGATGCTGATAAGCTTCGGTGTCCGCTTGAGCCAGGCTTGAAGGAGAATCACGAATGGCACAACGAAGTGGCCGAAGACCAAGGCAATCGAAGCCGTGTTCCAACCGCTGGTATTACGAATCAGGAAGTATTTGGTTTCCTCCGTGATGTTCGCATACCAAATCAGGAAATATTGGGAGAACGACACGTAAGCCCAGAAGATCGTAAAGGCGAGAAGCAGCTTTCCTTTGATGTGAAAATGCTCGGGAGTCACCACCTTTTTCATGTAGCCAGCTTGGGTCAACAAGGTGCAGGTAATGATGATCACCGCCATCGAGTTCAATGCGGAACCCGCAAACAGATAGACCCCCCACATCGTCGAGAACCATGTGTAGTCGAGCCCCATCAGCCAGTCAAAGCCAGCAAACGTGATGGTGATTGCAAAGATGATCAGCGTGTAGGTCGAGTGGAAGCGAGCACGGAAAAGGCGGGAGGTTCCAGGATTTGGATCGCTGTCTTGAGCAACAGAAAGCTTGCGCAGACCTCGGATCACGAGGCTCAAGCCGACGAAGTAGAAAGCGAAGCGGAAATACCAGAACGGGATGCTCATGTACCAATATTTCAGGTAGAGCAGGTGATCGTGGGGATTGTGGCTGTTATGAAGAGCCTCCTTGGCACCAATGCCAAACCACGAACCAGAGATATCACGGTGCATGGTCATCCACTCGTAGAGATACTGCTGCACCGAAGGGCAAAGCAGCGGAATCGCGAAGATGAATAGGTAGGGATAAACTGAACCCAGGTTCTCCATGACGCGGCGGACCGATGTCCCCCACCCCGAGTTCGAGACATTGTGCAGCAGCGTCCAGAAGCACCCACCGACGGCGAGCGTGAAAAAGAAGAACAGCGCGAAGAGCCAAGAGTAAGCATAGCTACCCGCAATGGCCTCACCTGCTCCGAAGAGGAGGAAGAAGCTGACTAGGGTAAGAATCAGCGAAAGACGGCCGGCGAGCGTTTTGATCTTTTCGATCTTGCTGCTCTCAAGACGTTCCCCGTGTGCGGGAATGTCTGCTGAGGTGACAATGTGGGATGCCATGGGAAAATTCAGTTATTGGGCCTGTGCGGGGTTTGCGGCCTGATGCGATTCGAAGGCGGCCTTGATCGTCGCATCCGAGAGCGGTGCCTTGCGAGCGGCTTGAAGGGCCCGGACGTAGGCGACGACTGCCCAGCGATCACGGATTGAAAGGTTATGCTTGTAGCCGCTCATGTTCCCTTTGCCGTTTGAAATCACATCATACATCCGACCATCGGGATAAGCGGCTTGGCCGAAGTTCTCCAAAGCAAGGTTGGCAACGCCGGGAACACCAAAGCTGGTGGTGATCCCCTGACCATCGCCCGACGCCCCGTGACATGGCATGCAGTTGACGCTATACATCTCTTTGCCTCGATTCAGGAAGGCATTGACGTTGTCGGCATTCAAGCCGAGTTCCTCTGGCATGCCGTTGGAGTAGTAGTCATCAATCCCACCGGTGTAGTAATACCCGACGCCACCGCCGAATTCATACTCAGGAATGCCACCGAGCACGGTCTTACCGTCGGGCTGGAACCCCACGGGATGAGTCCCGGTCACCGGCAAGCGCGAACCCACGCCGTCGGCAAAGAAAGCGTCGGGCTTCTGAGCCTTGACCTTGTCCTGAGTGTCCATGTCAGGAAACAGGCGGAGAGGCGTTTCGGCCCGCTTCGCACCGCGGATCGGCATGAGGCCGACGAACAGAACGATGACGATGGCGTAAGCTAGAAAGAAGTATTTCACGGGATGAAAAGGAATCAGTCTTCTTCTTCGACGAGTTCGATGCTGGTGCCGCCGATCTCCTCAAGCAGCGCGCGGGTACCTTCCGGACTGAATTTTGGATCTCGGGCTTCGATGGCGATGAAGAAAGCGTCGTCAGTGGTGCGGTGGAATTGCTTGCTGGCGAAAAGGGGGTGGTTGAGGCGCGGGAGTTTCATGAGCGCCAACAGTCCGAAGAGCGTGGTGAAACCTGAAAACAAGATCGTCAACTCAAACATGATCGGGAAGAAGGCCGGAACCGAAAAGACGTTCACTGGTTTGGCCTGCACGATCGTTGGGTAAAGAAGCACCTGAGTCCCGTAGGCCAGAGCAAAAGCCGTCGCCGTCCCGGTCGCTCCACCGCAGAACACCAACCATGGCAGGATTGAGCGCTTCAGGCCCATCGCTCCATCAAGACCGTGAATCGGGTAAGGCGAGTGACAGTCCCATTTGCGGAAACCGGCGTCGCGCACCTTCGCGGCCGCCTTGTAGAGGGCGGAGGCGCTCTTGAACTCGGCCAAGTAGCCGTAAACTCGTTTGCGGGTAGTGCTCACTGAAAATTTAAACTTTAAATTCTAAACTCCGAACTCGATCAGGCTTTGCCGGCGGACTCCTGAAGCTCCTGTTGATAGGCGGCTTCGACGACGACTCCGTCATCCGGATGATCCTCGTGATCATCAAAGTGCGGATCGGATTCCAGCAGGGTCCACTTCACCTCGGCAATGTTGATGCAAGGCAGGAAGCGGAGGAAGAGGAGGAACAGCATCAGGAACATCCCAATCGTGCCAACGAACAACAGCTGGTCCTGCCCGCTCGGTGAGTAGTATTTCCAATCACCCGGAAGCCACATGCGGGCCAGCGTGGTGACGATGATGACGAAGCGCTCGAACCACATGCCGATGTTCACGAACATCGCGACAATCATGACGATCCAGAGATTCTCGCGCATGCTCTTCAGCCAGAAGATCTGAGGCGCGATGACGTTGCAGAACATCATGGTGAAGTAGGCCCAGTTGTAGGGACCAGTGATGCGGTATTTGAAGGCCTCCATCTCATACTTCGCACCCGAGTAGAAGGCGACGAAGAGCTCCATCAAGTAGGCATAACCCACGATCGTGCCGGTCAGCAGGATGATCTTCGCCATGTTGTCGATGTGCTTCATCGTGATCAGGTCCTGGAGACCGTAAATGAAGCGGGCGGGAATCATGATGGTCAGCACCATTGCGAATCCACCGAAGATCGCACCTGCCACGAAGTAAGGCGGGAAAATCGTGGTATGCCACCCGGGCACCACCGAGGTGGCAAAGTCGAACGAAACGACCGAGTGCACCGAGAGCACCAGTGGCGTCGAAAGCGCGGCCAAAAGGAGGTAAGCCATTTCGTAGTGGCTCCACTGACGGTTGCCACCGCGCCACCCCAACGAGAAGAGTCCATAGAGCATCTTGCGAAGGCCGGGCTTGCAGCGATCACGGATCGTCGCGAGGTCGGGAACCATGCCAAGATACCAGAAAATCAGCGAAATGGTGAAGTAAGTCGAAACCGCGAACACGTCCCACAGGAGTGGCGACTTGAAGTTCTGCCAGATGGCATTCGAGTTCGGGATCGGTGCGAGGAACCAGGCCATCCAGACACGGCCGACGTGGAAGGCCGGAAAAATACCGGCGCACATCACGGCGAAGATTGTCATCGCCTCCGCCGCTCGGTTGATCGAGGTCCGCCAGTTTTGGCGGGTTAGGAAAAGAATCGCGGAAATCAGGGTTCCGGCGTGACCGATACCGATCCAGAACACGAAGTTCACGATCGGCCATCCCCACATCGCACGGTTGGTGTTTCCCCACACACCGACACCGGTCGATACGAGGTGGAACAATCCGCCGCCGACACCGACAGCCGCGATCAATGCGCTTGGGATGAACAGCAGCCACCACAAAAATGGCTGACGGTTCTCAAGCACACCGCAGATCCGATCCGTGATCCAATGATAGGAGCGACCGTTGAGGATCAGTTTTTCACGCTTAAGGACCGGAAGTTTCGGACCTTGGCGGGTTGGGGCATTTTCAGTGGCTGTGGCCATTTCAAAAAAGAGTCGTTAGATCGACGAATCAATGCATGTGGATCGTGGCTTTGCCGATGTGCTTGGCATCGTCCATCGCGGGATTCGGATTTTTCACGCGTGCCAGGTAGCTGGTGCGCGGAACAGTGCCGATGTATTGGAGGAGGTCGTAATTCCGCTCCACTCCCTTGGCGCGCATCATGCGGCTCTTGGTTTCGTCGAGCTTGTTACCAAAGGTGATCGCATCGGCCGGGCAGGCCTCCTGACAGGCGACTTTTACGGAATCGACCGGAATACGGAGCGTGTGAACGTTAACCGTGTTAAGGGTCGAGTCGCCGCTGGCGAGTGCCGCTTGCTTCTGACCGCGTTTCTGACGGATTTTGGCATCCTTGAGACGCTGCACGCAGTAGGTGCACTTTTCCATCACCCCACGCATCCGGACGGTCACGTTCGGGTTGCGCTGGAGGTGAGCGGCGGTGCCAACCTGCTTTTCGCCGATCGGCCCTTTGTAAAGGTTGTGGGCGACAAGCGGGTTGCGCTTGTTGTAGTCGAAGAAGTTAAGCGACGTGCCTTGTAGGGGCAGTTGTTCGCGCAGTAGCGGGTGCCGATGCAGCGGTTGTAGGCCATTGCATTGAGTCCGTCCTCGGTGTGAACCGTGGCGTTGACCGGGCAGACCGTTTCGCATGGTGCGGATTCGCACTGCACGCAGGCAACCGGCTGAGGAATCATCTCCGGATTGTCCTGATCTCCGTTGACCGAGGCAAAGTAGCGATCCATGCGGATCCAGTGCATTTCACGGCCTTTGGCGAGCTGTTCCTTGCCGACGATTGGAATGTTGTTCTCCGCCTGACAGGCCACGAGGCAGGCATTGCAGCCCATGCATGAGGACAAGTCGATCGCCATCGCCCACTGGTGAATCTTGTCGCTGATCAGTGGCTGACCGTTGCGATCCTCCTGCTTGTAGAGAGAAACGTTCGGAGGCATGTGGGAATCGATCCCCTGCTTCTTGACGTTGGCGAGTTGTGCGTCGAAGTCCTTGTGGGACTCCTCGTCGGTCATCGTCGAAATTTCACGGGCCAACGCACGACCATACATCGAGTGGTGCTCCTGAGTCGCAGCGATCGAGTATTTCACCCCGGTCTTCGCGGGTGCCTCGGCGAGAACGGCGAAGTAGGATGCGGCCGTCGTCCGGAGCGGGTAGGCATTGAAGCCGGAATTGACGCCGACGAGGCTGACATTGGCTTCGTCGGTGGTGGGGCGGCCCAACTCGTCATCCGCGTTAAAGCCTTGGCCGTATCCGAGGGAAACGATGACGGTGTTTTCCGCCTGACCGAAACCAATCTGGACGGGCACTTCGAGAGTCTGCTCACCGACCTTGATCGAGATCAGCTTGCCCGTGCGGTGCTCACCTTCGTGATCGGGAGGAACAGCGGCGGTGTCCGTCTGAAGCGGTACGATTTCATCGTAAAGTCCAAGTTCCTTCGCGGTCTTCGGAGCGATGAGGGCGACATTGTCCCAGGAAATCTTGCTGATCGGATCGGGTGCTTCCTGAAGCCAGCCGTTGTCGATCCAGCGACCGTCGTAAACCGACGCATCCGTTGCGAAGATTAACTCAAGCTCGCCACCCTTTGGAGCTGCCTTGATTGCCGCGTCAACGCGGCCAGCGAAGTTGATCTCACCCACATCGTATTTCGAACCCGCGAGGAATCCGTCGTGAAGAAGCTTTTTCCAAGCCGCCTCCCCTTCTCCGGCGATGCCTTCGAAAGTTTTGCGAACGGCAATGTAAGCAGGCGACGGAGCACCCACTTCACCTTCACCGGTCATCAGCATGCCGTCTTCGGAAAGTAGCGCGGTGAGCACTTCAATCTCGCTCGCACACTCAGAGTAGAGTGGAAAAATCATCGGCTGAACCACGGTGTAAACACCAGTCGCCGTGCGGGCGTCGGCCCAGCTTTCGAGGTAGTGACTTGCAGGAACGTGCCAGTTGCAGGCGCGAGCCGTGGCATCGGTGCGCAGACCAAAGTGGATGCTCGTCTTGGCTTTGGCGAGTGCCTCACGGAAAGCCAGATCTGACGGAGCGTCGTAAACAGGATTGGATGGCGTGAAAAGGATCAGCGTATCGATCTTGTTGCCGTTGAGATCGGCGACGAGCTCTTCAATTCCTGCGAGGGCACCTGCATCGGTGCGAACGACTTTGACGGGCTTGCCTTCGCCGAGATTGCCGAGCTTGGCATTGATCGCGGCGACGAGGAGATGAACCGCCTCAGGAGCTCGCGAACCCGCGACGACTGCCGAAGGATTTGACTTCATGTCTTCAACCATCGTCGTCACCCACTTCTTGGTATCCGCATCGGGAGCCTCGACATCACCGAAAACCCCGGCACCGACTTGGCGGGCGATCTCGGCAGCAACGATGAGAAGTTGGCTTGGCTTCACTCGCAGGCGGTGATCGGCCATGCCGCCAGTCATCGAATAAGCACTTTCGACAACATACAGGCGGTTCATCGAGTCGGCACTTGCCTTCTTGTCGTAGGATGCACCTTCCGGCTTGCGGCGGGAGAAGAATGGTGTGACGGGGCCGACAGGATCGAGGCTGGTGAAGTCACAATCAAGTGAAACGATTCGATCCGCTTTAGCAAAATCGACGACGATCTTCTGACCGCCATCGATGGCCTTCACCTTTTCACCCTCAAGGGCTTCGTAGGCGTAGAATTTGGTGTTCTCGTTGAACTCCTTCGCGAGCCGGGCGCGGGTTGGTGAATCATCACGTCCGAAGACGATGCCGACCTTTGCTGACTTGTTTTTGGCAATCTCGGCGAGTGCCTTTTCAAAATCCGCGCGGGAACTTGGTTGACCATCGCGCAGCACCTGCTTGGAACGGGCTGGGTTGTATAGGTCAAGAATGCTTGCCTGGGCGAAAGCGTCGGTTCCTGAGTTGTCCGGGTGAAGGGTGTTCGGACCAAGCTTGGTCGGACGACCTTCGAAAGTGGTGACGACCAGCGGTGTCGCCCCTTCCGGACGCGGGAAACTAGAAGCGTAGTAGGTCGCCTTCCCTGGAATCACCCACTCAGGAGCATTCGCATAGGGAAGAATGTAGCTCTCAGGGCGACGGCAGGCCGCCATTCCAAAACCAGCGAGCGCGGTTGATGCGCCCATCAGCTTCAGGAAGGACCGGCGGGAAACCTCAGCGTCCTCGGAATCCGCCATTTCTGCGGCACCCCTTGGAAACTCGCGCTCCAACCAAGTGCGGAACTCAGGCGTATTCTCAAGCTGCCCGACACTACGCCAAGAGACAGTCGTCTCGTTTGCGGGGACCTCGGGGTGTTGCCAGATGCGTTTGCTCATGGGGTCGGCGAAAAATAGATCAGTGGTGGCAGGTGGCGCAGGACTCACGCGGCTGGACCTGCCACATTTCTTTGAGCTTCAGACCGAGGTCTTCCTGGGTTTTGAGGCCCTTGAAGTCCTCGCGGTTGCTCTTCGCTAAGTAGTCCTCAGCGTCGAATTTCAAATTGAAGACCTCCTCCAGCGGACGGAGATGCTTTTCAGGAGCACGGTGGCACTCGAGGCACCATCCCATCGAGAGGTTCTGATCTTGGAAAACGACTTCCATCTGATCGACCCGGCCATGGCAACTGACACAGGAGACTCCGCGGTTCACGTGCGCCGAGTGGTTGAAGTAAACGAAGTCGGGAGCCTTGTGGACGCGGACCCATTCGACGGGCTTGCCGAAATCAGGGTGCTTCAGAGCCGGATCCATCCGGTTACGCAGGGGTTGAAGCTTCGGGCTCTCCTTCTGCACGTGCTGGTGACAGTTCCAGCAGGTATTCGAAGTCGGAACGTTCGAATGCCCGGACACATCCACGAACGAGTGGCAGTAGCGGCAGTCCATCCCGAGCTGGTCAGCATGGATCTTGTGAGAGAATGGAATCGGCTGTGATGGTTGGTAGCCGACCGCTTGGGTCTTCGGCGTGCCATACCACGTAAAAGCCGCAACCGCACCCGCACCGAGCGAGCCGGCGCAAATTGCGATTTTAAAAGGAAGTATGTTGGTCCAGCGCGGGAAAAAATTGGCCATGACGGTCGTCGTCGGAGTGCTCGGCGGGGTCAAATTGGTTGCTTGTGAAATTTTTCACAAGCTCTTTTACGCTCCCAACCGAAAGGGTCCCGGCCGGGGCGCCGGATGTTGCAAAGACCGCCCGAACTGGCAATCGGAAAAAAGAGATTTCTTTCGATTCGATGAACAAATCTTTGCCAAAATCCAAAATTGGGCGGGTTTCTTCTAGCCTCGGCTCTCTGAATTCCAATTGAGACCCTTTTCACGTCGCCACTTTCGAAATGCTGCGAACTGCTCTTTTTTGGGAAGATCCTGCCGTTGCGGGTCTTCATCGAGGAATTCTTGAAAAAAAAGATACTGTTCTTTCTCGTCGGCCTTCCTTTCTTCCTCGGCTTGTGCCGTGCGACCTCCTGCTCCTCCGGTCTTGAACATCTGCTGTTCGATCTTTTTCAAACGACTGCCCAAACGCAGTTGCCCGGTCCAAATGATCAGCACGAAAAATAAGATCGTTGCGAGTAGTATCCAGAGATTCAGCGGTATTCCTGCTTCAGAAGGCATGCGCCAAAAAATAGCGGCGCCTCCGGGAGCGTCGATGAAAATTCCGGACTACCACTCGATCCCCACGCCCTCTTCAGGAATCAGGATTTTCTCGCTGATACCGAGACGGTCCGCCTCCTGAAGCAAACGATCCACCGGCTCTTCCAGCGGCTCGTTTCCCAGCGGAAAGGTGCCGTAGTGCATGGGAATCATCACCTTCGCCCCGATCTCCGCGAAGGCTCTAACAGCTTCCTCCGGATTCAAGTGCACGTCGCGTCCACTCGGAGCCTCGTAGGCTCCGATCGGCATCAGCGCGACGTCGATTCCGGGGAGCCTACGCCCAATTTCCGCGAAGCCCTCGAACCACGCGCTGTCGCCGCAGTGAAAAACACTCTTCCCACCCGCCTCGATCAGGTAACCGCCGAAATCGCGATGCGTATCATGCAAATAGCGCGCACCCCAGTGATGGCTCGGAGTGTGAGTCACACAAAGTTCCGCGAACTCCTTACGGTCCCAGATTTTCATTTCATGCACACTGGGAAATCCGAGCCGCTTCACGAGTGATCCACTCCCCTTTGGCACCACGATGCCATCGCGCGCTTGCAGCACCCGCAAACTCGGTTTGTGCAAATGGTCGAAGTGGGCGTGCGTCACCAAAACCAAGTCCAGCTCCGGAATATCCCGCAGCGGAAGACCCGGACGGCGTTGTCGACGCACAAAGCCATGCCAATTCGCCCAGTTCGGATCGACCATCAGCGAGTGATCGGCGAACTGGATATAGAAACCCGCGTGACCCACCCAAGTGAGCCGCACTTTCCCCGCCTCCGGCGCATTGAAAATCGGTGCCTGCTCCTCCCCCCCCGGACGACGAAACATTCCCGGAACGATCCGATGGCGGAAGAACTTGTAGTTCCGCTTCGGCCAGCCCTTTTGCGGCTTCAGCCCAGAATAACGAGTCTCCAGCCGCTCTTCATCCGGTCCCCCATCCTTCATCATCCTGGCGGATCAAATGGTTGCCGAAGCCTTTTCGTAGGCCTTCGAGATCTTGTCCACCCAGTCCTTGGCGCGCTCCGAAAAGCTCCGCTCATCACCCGCGTAGGAGATCCCTCGTGAAACGTTGATCACATCCGGTGCGCTGCGCCCAGCCGATGCAAGATCCGCAAGGTCACCGCCCTGAGCACCAAGCCCCGGGACCAGAAGCGGCGCATCAGGAATCTTGGCCAGCACGCCACCGGCATTTGTCAGTCCGACCACGTAGCCTGTATCCGTCGCCTTTCCTTCAGACTTCGCACGCTCGCCAAGCGCAGTCACAAGCTCGAACACCGAACGTCCATCGGCGAGCTGCTGCCGTTGGAAATCAGCCGACCCAGCGTTTGACGTCACCGCCAGCAGATAGATCCCCTTTCCTTCCCATCCAAGAAACGGCTCGATGGAATCGTAGCCGAGGAAGGGGTTCAAAGTCACCGAGTCGACGTTCCAGTGACTGAAATAACTATGGGCATAGTACTTCTGCGTCTCGCCGATATCACTGCGCTTGGCATCAAGAATGACCGGCACTTCCTTTGGCATCGCGCCGAGTAATTCCTCGAGAATCTCAATCCCGCGAAGTCCCATGGCCTCGAAATAAGCCATGTTCGGTTTGAAGGCCGCGGCCTGCTCCCAGGTTCCATCGACGAGACGTTTGAGGAAATCGGGCACCGCCTCGATGCCGTCGTCCCCGGGCCGGGGGTCAATCCCGACACATAGGCGGGAGCCCGTTTCATCGATTCGTTTCTGAAGTCGTTCCGCGTAGCGCATGGCAGGACTGTGGCGCGAGTTTCAAAAAGGAGCAACCCGTGATCCCGGAATCGGAGGCAGTTATCCACGGAATCCACGAAACACGCAGGCCGATCAAGCTTGGGAAAATCGGCTCCAGCTGACTTCTTACTTACCAAGATGGATAGGATGTTGGAGTCGTTGTCCTCAGTTTCAGCCCCGATTTGAGGTTCAAGCATGATGATGATCATAACGATCATTGGATTCCGTTGGCCAAGGAGGTGGCGCTTTGAGAGTATCACGGCGGGACAAGTGCTCTTCAGATCGGTGTGGAAAACTCAGGCGGGAGATTGCCATTGCCTGGTAGCGCCCGGCGGCGGCAACGGCCCTTCATGGATTCGCGCGGCTCCGGGAGCTTCGATTTCAGATCCAGTGGT
>Ga0100401_1000605_pt1 | contig 29233 bp, 30 predicted proteins | sample CryGeymeta201525_FD_80421 | JGI IMG/M metagenome (GOLD analysis project Ga0100401, IMG submission 80421) | Groundwater microbial communities from Crystal Geyser aquifers in Utah, USA - Crystal Geyser metaG 2015-25 | ecosystem: Environmental > Aquatic > Deep subsurface > Groundwater | place: USA... | reverse complement strand
CAAAGGGGCACAAAGCTTTTCACAAAGGTACACGAAGGTTTTAATAATTTGTTATCTGTTTATTTGGTTTTAATTCTTTGTGGGTTTTGTGGTTCTTTGTGGGTTTTGTGGTATAGCTTTGCTGTTACACAAAGGGGCAAGAAGCTGTTACACAAAGGCAAGTGTAGAAGCCCCCTGAACTGATTGGTTTGTTTTATTGATTATTCCTGATATTCCGCACATTATTTTATATAAGAATTTTTATTTAATTTATTAAGACTACAAAAAAATTACTTATAAAAACTTTTTATAGATTTTTTCTAATTTAGGCATTTGAATCTCTTTGTTAAAATTAATTGAAATATGCTTTCGAGCTTGTTTTCCAAAAGATTCTCTTTTAACTGGATCTGAATATAATGCCATCATAGCGTCTGCTATTCCATAAATATCACCTTCCTTACAAAGAATCCCTGTTTCTTCATTAATAACCACTTCGGGAATGCCCGCATGAAAGGATGATATACAGGGTTTTTCACAAGCTTGAGCTTCCATTAATACTACTGGTGTACCTTCCTTATCAAAATTTGGAAGTGTTATACTGGTCAACATAAAAACATCACAATTCTGCATTTCATTTAAAACGAGCATTCTTGGGTTTGTTGCAATAAAATTATTTATAAATATAATATCACGATCATTATCTGCTAATTTTCTCAAAGTGTTATTATACGAACCATCACCAACAATATGTAATTTGGCGTTCAAAATTGAAAAGCGTTGTTTGAATAATTTAAAGGCCTGAATGGCTATATGTATCCCTTTTCTTCTTTCAAATGAAGCGACAATTGTAAAAACAAAATCGCTTTGTATAGGTTTTTGCTCTAAACTCGGAGAAAACGTTGTTAAATCAATTCCCAAATGGTGAACTATTGTTTTATCAACAGGGAAACCAATTTCAATTAAGTCCTTTTTCATATCTTCAGACAAAGCCAAAAATAAGTCACCATTATTGCTAAGAATTTTATAATGGTTTATCAACCTCGATTTGTCGCTTCCCAAATCATATCCGTAAAATGAGGTTATTAGCGGGATTTTCTTTTCTCTTTTTAAATTTAGGGAGGCTACACCAATATGCCCAAAATGAGCGTGGATAAATTTTGGATTTATATCCTTAGCCACATTTGAAATGCAATTTGAAATCTGTTTTATATCATATTCAAAAAAATACTTGCTTGGCAATTTTAGAAAAGATGGGCGAATTACATCAATCCCCATATAATCTTTAATTTGGGATGAAGATTTAATTTTCCAAGCGTGTTTTTTTTTCTTAATTATATTAATCCAAAATGGCACCTTTGGTGTTGGTGAAATAACAAGGGGTTTAATGCCAAATTGTTGAATATGTTTTGCTTGATTATATACCCAAGTAGAAGCAGATGGGTTTTCAGGACTTGGAAAATATTCTCTAATAGAAAAAAAATCAAAAGACTTCATATAAAATTTATTATAATTTGTGATTCAGAATCCCTTTTAATAAGGTAGCGTTTGTTAATCCTAATATTGTCTGGAGTTTTAAATTATCACCAACCATTTCCCAGATTTCATTATCTCTGTATGGTATAGCGCCAATATTTATTTTTGAATTGCTATTTAGTTTCTGCTTTAATGTTATTGCTATTTCCTTAATGGTTAATCCTTTTCCACTACAAATATTAATAACCTCATTGTTAACTTCAATTTTTGATGATAATATAAGTGCTTCTAAAACAGCATCAATATGAATAATATCTCTCTTTTGCTCGCCTTTTGTCATATCAAAATCCTCACCTTTTTTAAGTTTATTTATTAATTGGGGCAGAAAAAATGACTCAGGCATTCCTTCGCCATAAAAATTAAATACTCGAAAAATTATAAATTTTTTGTTATATAAATTGGAAAAGCTGCGAATAGCCATTTCTGCAGCATATTTTGAAAGTGAATAGGGAGATGCGGGAACAAAATCGCATGTTTCTTTAAACGGGGCACTAATGTTATTGCCCCCATAGACTTCGCTTGTGCTCGTAAAAATAAATTTCTCATAATCCATATCCTTTAGTGCCTGAAGAAGATTTATTGTTCCAAATAAATTTACCTCATAAATGTTTTCTGCTTCGGAAAAATCGCGCGTTCTATCAAGAATGGCGGCTAAATGAAAAATAATAGCTGGTTTTATTTCATTAATTATTCTTTTTATTTCTTCCTTATCCTTTAAATTCGCTTGATAATATTTAACATCCTCTACTTCTGAGCTTTCATTTAAATCAAGAGAATAAACTACCGCTTTTTCTGAAATTAATTTTTTGATAAGATTTTTTCCAAGAAAACCATTACCACCAGTTACAAGTATTTTTTTTTTTAAAAGTGTTAGATTGTCCATACAAGTTTTTGTGTTTTTGCAGAATCAATATAATTTTTTAAATCAGCATCTGTATTTAAAGTAGCTTTTTCATAAAAAGCTTTATACCAACTAATAGTTTTTTCAAAGGTAATATCAATATCCCAAACGGGATTCCATTTTAATATTTTATTTGCTTTTGAACAATCTAACATTAATAAATTAGCTTCATGCAAATCGGCCAAATTGGTATTCATTGAAAATTTAATAATCTTCCAATATTTTTTCACTTCCATAACTACTTCCTTAACAGAAATATTACTTCTGCTTTCAGGACCAAAGTTCCATCCTTCTGCAAGTTCATTTCTTCCTTCAAGAAGTCTCCAACCTAAAGTTAAATAGCCACTTAAAGGTTCTAAAACGTGTTGCCATGGTCTGGTTGCAAATGGATTTCTAATGATAACTTTATCATTTTTAACTGCTGCATTAATAATATCTGGTATTAATCTGTCGGTTGCCCAATCACCACCACCAATAACGTTACCAGCTCGAGCACTAGCAAGTAAAGTTTTACCATTATTAAAATACGAACGCCGATAGGAAGCAGTTAATATTTCTGAACAACCTTTAGATGAGCTATAGGGGTCAAATCCACCCATTGGATCATTTTCTCTATAACCCCATATCCATTCTTTATTTTCATAACATTTATCACTGGTAACGTTTACAAGCGCTTTTACAGAACCACAATTTCTAGCTGATTCAAATACATTCAATGTGCCTAATACATTGGTTTGGTAGGTTTCAATAGGATTATCATAAGAATATCGTACTAAAGCCTGAGCAGCAAGATGAAACACTATGTCAGGTTTATAGGTGTTAAAGGTTTCTTTAAGATTTTTTAAATCTCTAATATCTCCAATAATAGATTTATAGGGGGCATCCAAAAGTTCAAAATGATTTGGTTTTGAATATGGTTCTAAGGAATACCCAATAACTTTAGCTCCCATTTTTGTAAGCCAAAAGGCTAACCAAGAACCTTTAAAACCGGTATGCCCTGTAATTAGGCAAACTTTATCTTTGTAAATACCACCAAATAATTTTTCTATTTCCATAATTTCCATTTTGCTTGATTGTTTTCCCACAAATCATTTAACACTTTATGGTCTCTTAATGTATCCATAGGTTTCCAAAATCCATAATGTTTATAGGAAAAAAGTTCCCCTTCAATTGCTAATTTTTCCAAAGGCTCTCTTTCAAAAATAGTTTTATCACCATCCTTTATATAATCAAATACTTTTGGCTCGCACACAAAGAAGCCACCATTTATCCATGTGCCATCGCCTCTAGGTTTTTCTTGAAAAGAGCTAATTTTTTGGTCTCCAACAAATTGTAAAGATCCAAATCTTCCTTCCGGCTGAACAGCTGTCATTGTAATTGCTTTTCCGTGCGCTTCATGTGTTTTTAATAAGTCTGTGATGTTAATATCTGCAACGCCATCGCCATAAGTGAGCATAAAACGTTCACCATTCACAAAATCTTCAACTCTTTTAATTCTGCCTCCAGTCATAGTGTTTAAGCCTGTATCAATTAATGTAATTTTCCAAGGTTCGGAAGTGTTGTTTAAAATTTCTATTTTATTTTTTTTTACATCTATTGTAACATCACTTTGATGCAAAAAATAATTGGCGAAATATTCCTTAATTACATATCCTTTATAACCAAGTAGCACTACAAATTCATTAAAACCAAAGTGCGAATATATTTTCATAATATGCCATAAAATTGGTTTACTACCAATTGTTACCATTGGTTTTGGTAAGTTTTGTGTTTCCTCGCTAAGTCTTGTTCCAAACCCACCTGCTAATAATAATACTTTCATAATTTTATCTTATTTTTTCCATTTTAAGAAAATATAATTAATCTAAAATTCAACTCCTAACAATAATTGAAACAACTTTATCATCATTGAACATTGGCTGGTCGCCAGTTGCTAAGTCAATAATAGAAAGCCTTCGATGCCCGAGACCAAGATTGTTTTTTATAAAAAATCCTTCCCCATCAGGCCCACGATGCTTGATGCTGTCCGTCATTTTATGAAGCCTGTTTTTATCGATCGGCCGCTGTTTATCGAAATGAAAAATTCCTGCTATTCCGCACATAGTTGTTTATATTCAAGATAAAATTTCTCAACCATTCTATCAATACCAAATTTATTTTTGACTATTTGTTTGGCATTTATCCCCATTTCAATTCTTGTTTCTTCATCATTAAGAAGCAAATTTATTTTATTGAATAGCTCAAGACTGTTAAATGGGAATAATAAAAAACCATTTTTTAAATCTTCGATTAATTCAATTGTTCCGCCATTATTTGTAGCAATTACTGGTTTTGATAATGAAGAAAATTCTAATAAAGAATTTGATATACCTTCTCCATGAACCTTAATATTAGAAGTTAAAACACCTATATCACAACAATTCATAATAGATTCCACCTTTTGTTGCGATCCTAAAAATAGGATTTTATCCTTATTAGCAGTGGCTACCATTTTTTTATATGCTGAGTCATCACCTGAGCCAATACACAGAAAACAAACATCTTGCCTTTCTTCGAGGATAAGATTAGCTGCCTCTATATATGTTTTATAATCCTTTAATTCACTGAAAGAAGCGACCATTCCAACTACAAATTTAGTGTTAATATGAAATTGACCTTTAATGTTTTCTTTTGCAGTAAGGTTATTTATCCTGTTAAAGTCAAAACCATTATATATAACTAAACTTTTTTCCTCATTAGCATTATAAGATTTTAAACCAGCGAAAGTATTTGCAATAATTTTATCCGAAAAAGGGAACGTTAATCTATGAGACAAGAGACCTTGATGAACTTTTAAAGGCGCATCTGTGATTTCATTATTTATCATCGGAATTCTTAATAAAACCTTAGTGGGTATGGCATAAATAGCTACCATATTTCCCCATACGTGAATGATATCGGGTTTAAATTTTTTAGCGATTTTATAGAATTGAAGAAATACTCTTGGGTCCTTTTTTAATCCTTTGCGAATTGTATAATGAATTTTAATTCCTGTTTCAAAAACTTCTTGGTAGTGAATGTCTTCTCTGGTTAATACCAATTCCATTTCAATATTTGGATGTTGATTTTTTAGCCCTTTAATTAATTCAATTAAGCGCCGTTCTTTGCCACCTGAACGTAAGGATTCTATAAAGAAGAGGATTTTCATTTTTTTATCCATTTTGTTTCAGCCATTCATTAAAAAACAATAAAGACCAAAGTTTTCCGCTAAAATCACGCGGGCCTTTTTGGTGATTATTTAAAACCTTATTTATATAATTTTTGTTTAAATAACTGTCTAATTTTGAATTTTCAGATTGCAAAGTATCAAAAGCATAAGACTTTAAATCTCCTTGAAACCAAACAGAAAGTGGCACAGCAAAACCTTGTTTTTTATGTGATAAAATTTCGGATGGCAATAAATCACTTACTGCTTCCTTTAAAATATGTTTTTTTGATGTTTTATTAATCTTAAACTCCCAAGGAATTGTAAAACTCAATTCAGCTAATTTATGGTCTAATAGAGGTACTCTGGCTTCTAATGAACTCATCATTGACGCGCGGTCAACTTTTGTCAATATATCGTCAACCATATAGGTCTTCATATCGAGTCCCTGCATTTTACTTATAAAATCAGCATCAAAACGGTTAAGAATTTCAATTTTTTTGTTCTCAGAGAAATTTTTATCTAAAAAGCTCCGGAGTTCGCTCTTGTATAATGCTTGTCGCTCATAATCATTCCACAGACAAAAATAAGCTCCTATGTTATTTTTATTTTTTGATAAATAATATGAGTAACCTTTGCCATAAAAATGATTGGGTATTAATTTATTTATAACACTAAATATAGCTTTATTAGTAAATGGATTATTAAATGGGTTTTGTTGTAGCGATAACATCTTTGTATAAGAATCATAACCTGCAAAGAGCTCATCACCGCCATCGCCAGATAAACTCACAGTCACATGTTCTCTTGCAAATTTTGAAACATAGTAGGTTGGAATAGCAGAACTATCGGCAAAAGGTTCATCGTAAGCACTCACTAATTTTGGTAATAAATCAATAGAATCAGGTTCTACAATTAACTCATGATGTTCTGTTTGGTATTTTTCCGCTACCATTCTGGCATATTTTAATTCATTGTATTTTTCCTCTTTAAACCCAATAGAAAACGTTTTAATTGGTAGAGATGATTGAGTTGCCATTAAAGCAACTACGGCGCTGGAGTCGATTCCTCCGCTAAGAAAAGCGCCAAGAGGCACATCACTTATCATTCTCATTTTAACAGATTCTTTCAATAACTCTCTAATGGCTTCTTTCCAATAGGCTTCAGTTTTTGAATAATCTGGAGAAAAACTCACCTCCCAATATTTCTTAATAGTTAATTTTTGCTCTAAACTTGGTTTTAAGAAAAAATAATGCCCTGGTTTTAGCTTTATAATCTGCTTAAAAATAGACATTTCGTTAAAAATATATCCATAAGCAAAATAGGAATCTATTGCTTCAAGGTTGATTTTTTTTTCAATATTTTCAGAAGTATTGATGGCTTTAATTTCAGAACCCCAAACGAATTTTTTATTATCGATATAATAATAAAATGGTTTTATCCCAAAACGATCACGAGCACCAAATAAAACCTTTTCAATGTTATCCCATATTACAAAGGCAAACATTCCTCGAAGATAATCCACACATTTTTCTTTATATTCAACATAAAGATTTAAAATGACCTCTGTATCACTATTTGTTCTAAATAAATATCCCTTTTTCTTTAAGATTTCTCTTTGTTCTTGAAAATTATAAATTTCACCATTAAAAGTAATCCAAAACCTTTCGCCATAATCACAAAGAGGTTGATGCCCCGATTTTAAATCAATAATACTTAAACGTCTAAAACCTAAGCCAACATTATTATTAATATAATGCCCTTCATCATCTGGCCCACGATGAATGATGGAATCCGTCATTCGTTTTAGTTCGGACAATTCGACCTTTTGGCTGGAATCAAAATATATTTTTCCTGTAATACCGCACATTTGCTAAAATTCTTGAATAAACTTAATTATTTTTACTGTTTGTATCTTATTATTAAAGTGAGTTTCTGCAACTCTTCTTCCATTAATGCCCACTTGTAATGCATTTTCGTAATCACTTAATGCTTCCTCTATTTTATTTGCAAAATTTTCAGAATCTCCAGGTTTTGCTATAAAAGCAGATTTTCCATCTTTTAAATAATTTGGTATTTCTCCCACAGCCGTTACTACAACAGGGGTGCTTGAAGCCAGATACTCCCCCAATTTAGTGGGAAAGGCATTCTCCGCTTGTATGTTATTTGGACGAGCCAATAATACTAATTTTGAATTTGCTAAAATTTGTGGGATATAACTGTTATCAACTTTACCGTAAAAGATAATTTTATTTTTTGGAATTCCTAAAGTCTCGGCTTTATTAATATAATATTCTAAGTTAATGGTATTTGATACTACCTCACCATAAAGCGTTAAAATATATTCTGGATATTTATGTGTTATTTTTGAAAAGGCATCTAATAAAATGTCAACCCCATCTTTTTCATTGTTTAAATATCCAATATAAGTTAATGATTTGCTATCCTTCATTCTTTTTAATGAAAAACGTTCCAAATCTACAGTCATTTTTATATGTACAGATGGTATTTTAGGATATTGACTGTTAAAATATTTGATTAAATTTTGTGTCATTAACAAATATCCATCAAATAAATGATAATGTACTTTTGTAGAAAAGAATTTACTTATAAGATTCTGTGATCTTAAATAAACTTCTGGATGCTCACTTTCTTCTTTAATTAAAATGAAAGAATGGAATAATTTTGCTATTTTTAAAATAAAAATTGCATAGTTATATGATGAATAATAGATTATTGCAGAAGAAGATTTAATATAAAATATAACAAAAAATAAAAGTCTTAAAGCACCATACAAATTATCAATGCGCCTTTTCAAAAAATATTTTGATTTTATTGGTGATTTAAATAAATATTGAAAATTAAATCCATTTATAGTTCCGGCACTTTTATTATTAGTAATTTTTACTGTATTTTCAGTTTTTCTAAAAATAATTATTTCACAAGCAATGCCATTAGCCAGAAATCCATTGGCATACGATAGAATCCTATTTGTTGGAGCCATTCCTATCGGGATAGGAGCATCGGTTACAATATAAATTTTATTAAGCTTCATTTACCCCCCACCATTTGTTACTCAATTTAGTATTACCAAGAATAAGTTTAAGAACGCGCCAGGAGGTGTTGGGGATGAAATATTCTTGAGGGAAGGCAGGAATAAAGGCAGAAGGATTAAGTATTAAGGCAGAAGTGTCGTTTAAGGCAGAAGGATTAAGTATTAAGGCAGAAGTGTCGTTTAAGGCAGAAGGATTAAGTATTAAGGCAGAAGTGTCGTTTAAGGCAGAAGGATTAAGGATTAAGGCAAAAGGAGGAGGAAAGGCAGAAGGATTAAGGGAGAAGGAAGAAGTTTCTTGACTTTCAACTTCCAACTTCTGACTTATTACTTCTGACTTATTACTCTTTACTTCTGACTTATTACTCTTTACTTCTGACTTATTACTTAATCCTTCTGACTTATTACTTTTTACTTCTGACTTATTACTTTTTACTTTTTCCTTATACTCCTCTATTACAGTTGCAATGGCATTTAAAACCACATCCGGTTCGAAGCCTGTCAATATTATTGACCCAGCGTCTTGGGCTTCGGGGCGCTCCATAGATTGACGGAGGCTGATGGCAGGGAAGTTGAGTATAGCTGATTCTTCGCTGATGGTGCCTGAGTCGGAGATGGTGCAGAGGGCGTTCATTTGGAGGTGGACGTAGTCGGTGAAACCGAAGGGTTTGAGGAAGTGGATTAGAGGATTCAAAGTTCCAAGTTCAAGGTTCAAAGTTTCAGGTTCAAAGTTCAAAGTTCCATGTTCAAAGTTTAGTGTTTCTTCTGGCTTATTACTTAATCCTTCTGCCTTAATACTTTTATCTTTTTCCTTTTGTTTTTTGTCTTTTCCCAGCATTTCAATCCTTTTGCGTGTACGAGGGTGAGTGGAAACTATTACTGGAAGTTTATAGGTTTCAGCGAGTGTGTTGAGAATGGTAAGTATTTTTTGTAGATTTTCTGGGATGTCAACGTTTTCTTCGCGGTGTACGGAGACTAGGAAGTATTCGTGATTGGTGATTGGTGATTGGTGATTAGTAACTGGTAACTGGTGATTAGTGATTTGTTCGTTCAACCTTTGCAAAACATCAGAGTTTTGAATTTTCTCCATATTTTGTTGAAGGACTTCAAACATGGGTGAGCCGGTGAGGTAGATGCGGCGGTGTTGGAGTCCTTCGGCTATGAGATGTCGTCGGGCATGCTCTGTATAAACCAAGTTGAAGTCGGCAATATGATCGATGATGCGACGGTTTACTTCTTCGGGTACATTGAAATCAAAACTTCGGTTACCTGCTTCCATGTGGAAAATGGGAATGTGCTTACGCTTGGCCATATAAGCTGAAAGACAAGAGTTTGTATCACCTAAGACTAATAAAGCATCAGGTTTTTCTAGATTGATGAGTTCTTCGGTTTTCTTAATAATATCGCCAATGGCAATACCTAAGCTACTAGTATCCACATTCATAAAGTGGTCGGGCTTGCGGAGACCAAGATCCTCAAAAAAAATCTCGTTAAGTTCATAATCATAGTTCTGGCCTGTGTGGACAAAAATCTGATGGGTGTATTTGTCGAGTAGTTTGATAGTAGCGGAAAGGCGGATGATTTCCGGGCGCGTGCCGACTACGGTCATTATTTTTAGCTTAGTAATCTGTGATCTGTGATCTGTGATTAGTTTTTCTATCATTATTGAAATTTTACTTTATATCTATTGACTTTATTAGACCTGAAGTCATTTTTCTAATATCTTCAAGCTCTGTAATAATATTTTCAAAAGTCGGGTCCTCTATAAATCCAAGATTTCTTGAAATTATCAATTGAGTCTCTAGTTCAGAAGCAGAACCAATAGAAATCGAAAGAAATCGTGAAAATTCCTTTTTTGAATTTCTTCCTGCTCCTTCAGCAATATTAGAAGGAATTGATACTGCACTTCTTCTTATTTGACTTGTTAATCCGTATATTTCGGATGACGGAAAGCTGTTGGTTTCTTTATATATTAAAGTTACTAATTCAACAGCCTTTATCCAAACATTTAAGTCTTTGTGCGTTTTCATTTTCTATATTTAGTGAATACTGAATTGTAATCTGATTACTGATTACTAATTACTGATTACTAATTACTGATTACTAATTACCAATTACTGATTACTAATTACTGATTACTAATTACTGATTACTGATTACACAATTTCAAAAAAAGTATCTCCATCCTCTGCATTATAATGCTCATTGATCCAAAAAATGGTATATAAATCCTCATTTCCTATATTAGTGATATTATGGGTGTACCAGATGGGCATATCCACAAAAGACGGCTTATCTCCATCCAATTCAAAACTCAAAACCTCCTCAGTACCAATTTTCCTCAACTCAATTCTGGCTTTTCCCTTGATTACGGCAAAACGCTCTGCCTTGCGGGTATGAAAATGATTTCCGCGTGTGATTCCGGGAACCGTAGTCGAAAACGAAACCTGCCCACCGCTGTTTAACTTGATGGTCTCCACAAAAGAGCCCCGCTCATCCGAATGTTTTGTGAGCTGAAAAGGAAAAAAGCTTTTGTGGTCGATATAACAGAGAAAGGTATTGAAAAGGTTTTTTTCGAATTCATTGTCCAGATTGGGGATGATTCCTTTTTCGAAGTAGTTTGATTTGTAAGATTCAAGAAATGAAAGCACTTTGGATACTTTGATTTCTGTGGTGAATTGTAATTGGTGATTGGTGATTAGTGATTGGTGACTAGTTACTAATAACGAATCACTAATTACAGAGAATATTTCTTTAACCAGTTCTCCCACATAAATTAATTTTACTTCTCCATCAACCTCTATTTTTGGCTGTTCTCCATGAGTTAGTTGGTGACAGAATGTGGCGATGAATGAATTATAGTAAGGATTTCCAAAGGAGCCAAATACGTTTGGAATAATAAGTCCTGTGAATTGCGCACCATTGCGTTCAGCCCATTTTTCAAAGAGTTCACGACCTTCCTTCTTGGATTTGCCGTAGAGATTATCTTTTTCTTCTTGAGTCGAAGAGGAGAAGAGGATATGAGGTTTTGAGTTGGTGGCTTCGCAAGCGGAAATTAGCTTTTGAACCAATTCTAAATTCGTTTTATAGATTACTTCTGGGTCGTTATGGCGATTAAGGGCTGCGAGGTGAACGATTACATCACATTGAGAGACCCAGGCTTGAAGGACTTTTTCGTCTTGAAAAAATTCATCTCTGAATAGGATTCGTTCTACGTTTTCCTGAATTCCAAGAAAGTTAAATAAGTGAGTTCCTACGAAGCCAGCTTGGCCTGTAATGCCAATTGTAATTGGTGATTGGTGATTGGTAATTGGTGGTTGCTGCTTTGACATTTGGTAATTAGTAACAGGTGGTTTGTGATTGGTAATTTGTTATTTATCTATGGACTTTATAAGACCTTGTAACATTTTCGAAATTGTCTCTAATTGACTTCCCAAGTCTTCATATTTAGATAGCTCTAAATAACCTAAATTCAATGAGATTAATAGCTGTGTATCTACTTCTGCTGCGCTGGATAAGGAAATATAAAGGAATTGTTTAAATTCTACCTTTCCTTTTCGAGCTGAACCTTCAGCTATATTAGAGGGAATTGAAACCGAAGCGCGTCTTATTTGGGAACTTAGTCCATACATTTCTGATTTGGGAAAAGTCTCGGTTACTTTATATATTTTGGTCACAAAATCTATAGATTTCTTCCAAACATCTAAATCTTTGTGTGTTCGAGTCATATTTATCAATTTACAATTTTACTAATCCCCAATCACTAATCACTAATCACATCCTTCCTAATCTCCGGCAGTTTCATCAGCAACTCCTTCATCCCTTCCACATCTAAAATCTTCGTATTATGCGAATGGTATTCTTCTACTTGGCTTACATGCTCTTCGCCTTCGGAGAAGTATTTACCGTAGTTAAGGTCGCGGTTATCAGCAGGAATGCGATAATAGTTTTTTAAGTCGATAGCTTTGACCATTTCTTCACGATTTACCAACGTTTCGTAGAGTTTCTCGCCGTGACGCGTGCCAATGATGTTTATGGGAATATCAGATTTATAGAGTTCTTTCAAGGCAATAGCCAGTGTTTCAATAGTTGCCGCAGGTGCTTTTTGAACGAAAATATCGCCGGGTTTTCCGTTTCTGAAAGCAAACCAAACAAGATCCACGGCATCTTCTAAGGTCATCATAAAGCGTGTCATGGCAGGGTCGGTGATGGTGATGGGTTTGCCCGCTTTTATCTGTTCGATAAAAAGAGGAATAACTGAACCACGACTTGCCATAACATTGCCATAGCGCGTACCACAAAGGGTGGTTTTTTCTTCATTTCTTGACTTGGCAATCATCACTTTTTCCATCATTGCCTTCGATAAACCCATCGCATTAATGGGATAACACGCCTTATCCGTACTTAAAATTACCATATTTTTTACACTAAATTTTATTGCGGCATCTAGCACATTTTCAGTTCCCAGTACATTTGTTTTTACCGCTTCGATGGGGAAAAACTCACAGGAAGGCACTTGTTTAAGGGCTGCTGCGTGGAAAATATAATCAACACCTTTCACGACGCTTTCAACCGAGCGCATATCTCGTACATCGCCAATGTAAAATTTTACTTTTGGATTATTGAGTTCCTTGCGAAGGTCGTCCTGTTTTTTTTCGTCCCGACTAAAGATTCTGATTTCAGAAAATTCATCGGTTTTTAAGAAACGATGGAGCACGGCTTGCCCAAAAGAGCCTGTGCCGCCGGTGATGAGGAGGGTGTTATTTTGCATGATGATATTTTAATAAATTTTGGAATGAAAATTCAGGTAATACTCCAATAAATAAGAACATAATAAAAAAAGAATCTCCCATAAATTTTTGGCTAAATAAATTGATTGCTAAGCTAACTAGCAATAATAACCATAGACGAATATCCTTTGAATATTGAAAAGAAATTCTTTTCATAGCTTTTAAAAAGTAAATTGTATAAAATATAGAAAATACAATACCTATTTGTGAATAAAAATTCATATAACCATAACCAGCTGCTTCATCAGATGTCATATCAGTAACTCTACTAGCCTGTGTTAGGCCTCTGCCTGCAAATGGATATCTACCTAAAACTACAATTGCTTTTCTAGCTCCTAAAATCCTACCAGATGTCCCTGTTGATAAACTTTGACCACTTTGTTCCATAACCTGATCTTTTATTTTATTTGCCATAAAAGGCAATTGCATTACATACAAAATCAATGGGATAAATACGATACTTGAAACAAATAAGACCCTGACATCCTTTCGTTTTATATAAAAAAAATAAACTAAATAGACCAAAAATATTCCCAAGAAACCTGCGGTGGAAAAGGTAGTTATCAAAGCAATTAACAAAATAATATTTTTCTTTGAAAAGGGCTTATCGTCTAACATAATATTAATTACGATGGCAAGCACAATAAAAACAGCAAAAGCTCCTGGCTCATGAAATGCTCCAGGATTCCTCAAAAATGAAGATATATTCCCTTCATCCACTGTATTCATAGCAATTGAATAAATGAAAATTGAAGGCCTTTCGGGCAAAGAAGAATATTTAGCAAAATTGCTTTCTATTGCATATAAGAAATCTGTAACACCTGGGATAAATACTTGTCCCAAGTATAAAAACAAACTAATTATTGAAACATAGTAAACAATTTTAGAGGTGATTCTAAGATAATTAATGCCCACAATCTTTATTGCCAAATAGGGTGTGAGCACAACTAACACAATAAAGGTCATCATTGTAAAATAACTAATATCCCATTGAAAACCCTGTATTACAATAATTAATGTTACACAAAAAACGACATAAATTAATTGACTATCAAGTTTTAATTTTCTGTATATAAACACTAATAACAAGAAGAAGAATACTCCTAAGTTAAAAAATCGGTTCTCAACCACAATAGGATTATCAGCTATTAGGATAATCAAAAATGTAATTAAAAAATCTATGAAATTTCTTGATTTTGACAATGAGAAAAATTATTTTGTTAAAACTATCCTTGATATTGTGCTATAATAAATAACTTTAACCCTATTTTTTTTATTACTTTTTTTGGGTTAATAATCCAATAAAGTATTTTACTCTTCTTTTTTAAAAGGTACATCTTTGTTTCTTTTTCAATTTTATTAATCCTTTCATTAATAAGCAATTCAAACCTAAGATAAGTGTGTAAATTGATTAATTTCAAAAGATTTATTATTTGAGAATTAATATATTCTATATTTTGCCCTACTGAAAACGATAAAGATCCATTTGCTTTACGATATATTGCCATCGGCTTATTTATATAACCAATTTTACCCTTATAAGCTGCTAATAAATGCAAAGCGTAATCTCCATTATAAATAGTTTTAAACCAATTAGGCAGTGGCCGTATAACTTCAGTTCTAAATACCATACTTGCAGATGGAATAAACCAACCTTTAATAACATCATCAATAGTAGAAATCTCCTTTTGATTGGGTGGGCAAAATAACTTATCTGGCAAAGAATCGTCTTCCCATTTTATCAAAGCATTGTGAAAACTTAAAGAAAAATCAGGATTTCCCTCCAAAAAATCAACCTGTTTTTGTAATTTTAATGGGTCTGTCCAGTAATCATCACCTTCAAAATAGGCAATATATTTGGATATTGGTTTTGTAATCAAATCAATCCAGTTTTGTGCAGCCCCTACATTTTTTTCTTGTAAAATTAATGTAATAAAATCTGGATATTTATTTTTATATTCAAGGATTAATTCCCGAGTACCATCTATTGAAAAATCATCTGCAATAATAAGTTCCCAATTAAAGTTTACTTTTTGCATTAAGACACCTTCAATTGCATCTCTAATGTAATTGACATGGTTATATGTAATTAGACAAACTGAAAGCAATGGTCTACTCATTCTTTTTACCCTTTTCGCACAATAAAAAAATACTTGAACACAAATCTGGATATTGTTGCCCTAGTTTATAACAACCTTCTAAATATTCTGGTGAAATTATGTCTGTTTGCAATAATTTATCCCATTGGAAGTTTGCTAATGCTTTGAAGAAAATTCCTGAACGATGTACGACTTTTAGACCAGCAGCTGTTGCATCTCTTTCCAAGGTGTCTAAGGAATAAGTAATTCTATGTCCGTGTTCTGCTTCGGCAGTGGTTACTGCTGAGTTATGGCTTATTAAATCCATTTTTACAGCTATTTGGCGAGAAGGCGCATTGGCATTAGGACAAACCAGGAAAAATCTACCATTATCAGAAATCCATTCATCATTAATCCTTTTTAAAACAGCAATTGGATCGTCAATATGTTCCAGCACATGAGTTAATACAATGTTGTCGTATTTTACGGGAAGGACTGCTTTTTCAAACATTGAATGTACGAACTTAACACTTTCTCCAAATTCACTTTTTGCAATATTTAGTGCTTCTATTGAAGCTTCTACACAAGTAATATCTTTAAAATAGGGTAAAAATCTTCCTGTGAAATTCCCTTGAAAACTTCCTAATTCCAAAAAATTTCCTGGTCTGAAAAAAGGTATAAAAGATTTAAGCATAAAAGGATGCATAACATCAAAATCAAAACTATAAGCATATTTATGATCTTTGGTGTCTTTTAACTCTAGATTATAGTCTCTTTGTTTATTCTTTGTCATTTGATTATATTTTAAGGTTCATTTTAATTACTTCTTTATCTATTTCGGTGATATAAAACCCAAATGAATTATAAAGTTTTATTGCGGGTGCATTTAATACATTGACTTCAAGCTGTAATTGCACAAATCCTTTTTGTTTTGCCTCTTTTATACATTCAGCCATTAGTCTTTTTGCAATACCTTTACCGGTGTAAACGTGACACACACTGACACTTGTAATAAAAGCAGTTTTTATACTGAAATTATTCATGTAAACAGAAACCAATCCTACAAGTATCTTATGACCATCCCAAGCCTCAAAATTGGTTGCATTTTGCGCTAATTTTACACAGTATTCTGATAGATCAATACGTTGGCTAAGAGGTGGTCTGAAGTCTTTATCGCAGGTCTCCAAATGTTCAAGGATTTCATCTGCTCTGCCCTCATTTGTTTTATAAATTATATTAGACATGTTAGGTTTCTTTTAATACAGCCAAGCCAAAACCATCTTTCCCGAAATTATTACCGTTATAAAGCATATAAACTTTGTTGTTTATTTCCATTAAGTGCGGATAGCACATCATATCACTATCCCACTCGCCTGTCTTACCGAATTCGATACCTTTACTCTTATCGTCGCGCACCCATTCAATTAAGTTGGCTGAATAAGCATAACCCAATCGATAGCCACGGTTAGGATTTGTTCTGAAATCAGTAGCAAAGCGGTAGCAAAAATACATGTGATATACCCCATTGCGATAAATAATTGTTGGTAAAGCTTGACACTCTTCATCACCTATCAAATCCTCAATAATTTGACGGCCTTCGTATTTTTTCCAATTAACACCATCATCTGAACTTGCCATTCCAATTTTATATACTCTTTCAGGTACTTTTGTCTCTGTTTCTTCTGTCCACTTCTTTCCGAAAATGTAATACATATAAAACCGATTGTTATACTGTCGTACAAATCCATCCACAATAAGAAAAGGTTCCTTAAGAGATGAAGTTAAAACGGGGCCATTCCCAAATCTTTTAAAAGTATATCCTTCGTTGTCACTAATTACAAGACCGATTCCAGTTTCAACTGATACCGCATTTCTTCTTGACCATCCGCTAGTGTAAGCATAAATTTTATCATTTACTCTTACAGGACTCAATGGGAAGATTCCGTGTTCATCAAAACATCCAAGGTTCCCCATTGAAATTACCTCGTGTTGAGAGGTTTGAAGAATGGTTTTCATTTCCAAATCCATGTCAACATACTGAATATGGCTTATATAGAAGAAATTGGCATCAGTTTTTCGTGTGGAAAAGTAAATTCTTACAAAATCCTCATAAATAATGGCTTGAGGCGATTGTGTATGACTTACAAAAGTGCTTACAAGGGAAGATTTGTTGAATTCAAATATTTGCCCCAACTTTTCCCAATTCATCATTTTAACTCTCCTTCTAAAACAGCTATACCGAAACCATATTTCCCAACTTCATTCCCAAGATACAACATATAGGTTTTTCCATCCAATTCAAATATATGTGGATATGCTATCATCTCATTGTCAAATGCATTGTCATTAGATATATCAATACCAGCCTTGTTATCATCTCTTGTCCAATTAACAAGATCAAATGAATAAGCATATCCAATCTTTCTCAATTTCGTTTTGCGAAAATTAGTAGGTATCCAGTAGTCAAAAAACATATGATATATTCCATTTGAATAAAAAACATCAGGACTTGCTTGAGATTCATTCAAGTCGAATGATTCAGTAATAAGATTACTGTTGATTTTGTTCCAATTTAGACCGTCTTGTGATGTTGCCAATCTTATTTTAAGAACCATTTCCGATTTACCGTTTATACTTAGCCATTCTTTTCCACTTATATAAAAGAGATAATAAATATCTTCAAACTTTCTTATTTTTGGTCCACTTATTAAAAATGGTTCATCAGGTGAATAAGACAATACAGGGCCATCACCTAATTTTTGAAAAGTCACACCATTATCACAACTCCTTGCCATGCCAATAGCCGTATTGAAAGGTACGGAAACACATCTCGTCCATCCAGCGTAGAATGCAATATATTCATTGTTTTCTTTGATAACTGATATTGGATAAGTGCCAAATTCATCAAAACATCCCTTCTTGCCAAGTTTTAATATTGGTTCATTGGATACATTAATGATGTTGAAAAGATTCTTTCTGTCCAAATCAACAAATGCTGAATAACTTACAAACTGACCATCCTTATCTCTTTGAGAGCGACAAGAAAAATATACACGTACAAAATCATCAAACAATAGCGTTGAAGGTGCCTGTGCAAATTCACTCATCCAATATTTTCCTTGATAATCTAAAGGATTAAATATTCTTCCTAATTTTTCCCATTTAAACATAAACGTATATTTAGTTTGTGTAGTTAAAATAATTCAACTGAAATGTAATCTGTCATTCTATCAAGATAATATATCATTTCATCCTGACTATCGAATTTAAGGATAAAGGTACCTAATGTGTTATTTGATCCATCAAACTTCTTTACATCACTTCCTATTTTCGTAATAATATTTTTTTGAATTATCTTGTGTTTCATATCATCATCAATTTTAATACCCTTAACTTTTCCATCTTTTTTAGCATGAAGGATATAGGAAGAATAGAATCCATCGGGGGCAACCATTTTTAAATCAGTACAATCTTTACCCATGGCACCATCTATAGAATAAGCAATCAAATCAACACCAGTGGAGAGTTTTATTACTTCAGGAATTAAATTTCCACCGCTTCTGGGTCCAATTTCAAGAATATAAATATTCCCATCGGAATCAGTCAAATATTCTATATTAAGGCCACCAACTCTCATTTTTAATTTGGTCAATATTAATTCAATAATATCATGTGCCTTTTGTTGAATGGGTTTTTCTTGAATATAAGGAAAACTAATACCCATCGGGACATAAGGATTACATTCAAGGTCATTATGCTGGTTCCCAAAACATCTGAATGCAAGTTTTCCTTGCCAAACAAATCCATCACCATCCATTTCATAAATTGCCTTTTCAATAAAATCTTCAATTACTACTATTTTTGCAATTGAATAATTCATTGCATTTTTGAAAGACTGATCAAAATTCTCAATAGAAAGAAGTTTTGAAACGCCTTTAGACCCTGATGAATCGGCAGGTTTTACTACAATAGCTTTGTGTGATAGTCGAACAGATGCAAATTCTTTTGCTTCTTTCAAATTGCGAAACGAAGTTGTATCTGGCACCAAAAAATTGTTATTTTTCATGAATTCTCTGAACAAATCTTTTCTCTGGAGTATTTTAACAGATTCATACGGATTTCCGGGCAATGATAATTTCTCGGCTACATAAGCAGCAGCAGGAGCCCCCGGATCAGAAGCATAGGAAACAATTCCATCTATTTTTAATTTTTTCGCAAGTTCTAAAACTTTCTTCTTGTCAATTGTACTGACATTATAATACTCATCAGCATATTTGTGACCTGGATTATCAGGAAGATAGTCGGCTGTAATTACGTGATAACCTGCATTTTTTGCGTATTTAATAGCGGGAACTTGGAAATGACTTCCGCCAAGCATAAGAATTTTCTTCATTGAATTATATTGAGTTAGATTTAATTAATTTACAAATTCTTCTGACATCTGATAAATCAAGATCGGGATATATTGGTAAGCAAAAAACCTGTTTTGTTTTTAGTTCTGCTATAGGTAAATTTGTAGGATTCGACGAAGATAATCCTTTATAAGTTGGAAACTGACTAATCAACGGATAAAAGTACCGACGGCCAAAAATATTACGACTTTTCATAAATTCATTTAGATCATCCCGGCTCATACCAAATGCTTTCTCATCGATAAAAATTGGAAAATAGGGATAGTTATAATTAACCTCTTTTAATTCATTTTGAAAGCTAAGACCATTTATGTCACTTAGTAATTCCTTGTACAATTCACAAATTCTTTTCCGATTGACTATTGCTTTATCAATATATTTTAATTGCAACAATCCATAAGCTGCCTGCAGTTCATTCATCTTAGCATTTATTCCGTGTGCCACAACCCTTAATTCGCCGTCATATCCAAAATTTTTAAGAAAATCAATTCGTTTTTTTGTCTTTTCATCATGACAAATTATTGCCCCCCCTTCTATTGTATTAAAAACTTTTGTTGCATGAAAACTAAGTATGGATAAATCTCCGTAATTTAATATAGAGTTACCATTTAGTTTTACTCCAAAAGCATGAGCAGCATCATAAATTACTTTTAATCCATATACATCAGCTATTTTTTGAATTATTTCAACCTGACAAGGATTGCCATATACATGCACTGGCATTATTGCAGTAGTTTGTGGAGTTATCGCCCCTTCGATCCTTTCAGCATCTATATTGCAAAAATCAGGTTCAATATCTACAAAAACCGGTTTGATATTATTCCACCAAAGAGAATGTGTAGTTGCAACAAAGCTAAAGGGAGTCGTGATTACCTCCCCTGTAATTTTTAATGTCTGTAAAGCAGTTATTAATGCCAAAGTACCATTGGAAAAAAGAGAAATATATTTTACTCCAAGATAATCAGCAAGTTCTTGCTCAAATTGTTGATGAAACGAGCCGTTGTTGGTCAAAATTTTATTTTTCCAGATTTGTTTCAATAATTCCGTAAACTCTTCCAAGGGAGGCAGTGCAGGCTGGGTAACGTAGATGTTATTTTCCATAAATTACATTTTTATCCAATTATTAGGAACATGTTGTCCATTTTTATAATTTTCTTGTGCAGTTTTATCTCCAAACCAAACCTTCGGAGCAATTACAATTTTGTCTGGATTCTTATTTAACCAAGCTCCCCACCAACTGAAGGTGCTGTTTGCAATAATATTGTGGTTACATTTTGACATTAAATAAAGCTCCATGAAATCAGTAGATGAATCGTTGGCATCAACAAAGTGTAAATTTACATTGGTTTTAAAATTGTTTTTTACCCAATTCAAATTATCAGAAAATACATAATATGATGAGTTTGGAAATTTATTTTCAATTAATTCTATTGAATTATAATAATATTCTAATGGTATTTGAGCAAAATATTTATTATCTACATAATCCCCCCTTCTTATGTGTAGGCTCACTGAGTTAGAATTAACAATTTTTTCTTCTATAATCTTGTTTTTAAAATTTATTGGTTCTTTAAGAGTAAATTCACCTCTAATTATATTTTCAATGTCTTTGAAATATTGCTCACCCGCAAAATAACCACTAATATAAATGTCATTGCAACTTATTAATCTTTCAACACTATTATTTGAAAACCATTCTTCATCAAAATGAAATTTACCATTTTGAAATGGAGAGAAGCCAAACTTTCTTGAGATTCTCCTATAAATCGCAGGGGATTTATCAATTCTTTTTACCCTATTAATGTCAAATTCAGAAGCAAGATTTATTTGTGTATTAAATTTATCCAAACGATAAACATCCTTGTCTTTCCATTGATCAAAAAAACTTAAATCTAAATATAAATCCTTATTTAGTTTTATAGACAATGCTTTCGCATTTGCATATTCAAATAATTGATTGCCTAATCCGCCTATTATTTCTGCTATAATCATCTTTTACTATTTAATCCAAATTCCATTTGCTTTTTGATTAATTATTTTGCTGTATTGAATATAAAAGATTATAGATCCAGATATAAAAAAAATAATATTTGGGATAACAAGGCTGGGTAATCCAAAATTTAATTTATAAAATAAGTAACTTAAAGGGAAAAAAGAAATCGCTTGTATTACATTTATGTAGATTTGTAATCTTATTTTTCCAACTCCATTTAAGAAAAGTGTAAAAGTTGAAGAAAACGTATTAATTATACTTAAAATACCGAGTGAAATAATCAATAGAACTGGAATATGAATTTGATTATCAATCCATATTTTAAAAAATAACCGATAACCAAATATGAGTACAATTGTTCCAATAGAAGAAATTATCCAAATATAATTAATCCTTTTCATGGTAGCTTTTATCCAATTAAATTCCCCTTTAGTATAAGCTTCAGTAAATGCCGATAAAAATGGAGTTAAAACCATCATGTATAACATTGAAATAATGGACATATACCTAAATGCAAGGTTGTAAACCGTAACATCTTCTGGACCAAAAAATTGCACTACTAGAATAATTGACGTTTGGTTAATTACTAAATACAATATTTGACCAAAAAAAAACCACATTCCGAGATTTAATAATGGAATAGCCTTTCTAAGATTTATATTTTGGAATCTCGGGCTGAATTCTTTTAATGACTTTGAAAACAAGAAAAAACTCGCAATTAAAAGAACTATTGCCGAATTACTGCCATAAACCAAACATAAGTTAAATAAAGACCCATCTGTAGTTTTTACCAAAATATATATAGCAACCAATCCAAGAAATTGTGCAATAACACCTAGAATATCATTGATAGCATATCGCTGCATGGCTTGTAAAATGGCAGAAAGAACTTTCATAATAAAACCAATGCAGAAAAAGAAAAAAACAACTACCACTATTTTAAATAACTCTTGATTAGAAACCAAATTTGTGTTTAACACTGCATTCCAAGAGATGAAATTGGCGGCAATAAAAAAGCCTAAAAACATCAGTGCCGACATTCCTGTAATAAGCGCAAATGCAGAACTTATATAAATCTTTGCGGTCTCTTTATCATCTTTTGCTAAAGCTTCAGCAAGCTTATTTCTAAGTCCATTTCCCAATCCAATATCAAAAAATGCAAACCACCCTATAATAGAAGAGATTGTCATCCAAATACCGTATTCAACTTTTCCAACATAGCCTAATGTAATTGGAACAATGAGAAAGCTTATTAAAATAGATAGTCCCTTTGTTAAAAAGGAAATCGTAATATTTTTCTTCGCGCGTAGCGTTCTTTGGCTACCATTAGAAAAGAATCCTTTTGCTAATGCTATCAAATGGTTAAACTTCACTAATTATAATAGGATTTAATCGAATCGGTTATATAATTTATTTCATCGTTTGATAGTTGAGCAGCCGATGGAAGCCACAAACCTTTTTCACCTACTAAATTTGAAATAGGAAATTCGCCAGGATAATTATATGCTACTTGTTTATTGATAGGTGGATACATCAAACGTGAGCCAATTCCCTTTTCTTTAAGATAACCCATCAAATCAGTTCTATTCTCAGCCAACACGTCAATAAACCAAGGCGTTGTGTGTTTTAAATCTTGTTCAAAAAATAAAACTTCCTTTACACCAACCAATAATTCTTTATACATTGTATAAATTTCCTTTTTTCTATCTACCCGCCATTGCAGTTTTTTCATCTGTTCAACACCAATGACCGCTTGTAATTCGGTGAATTTGAAATTATATCCAATAGAATCATGTATATCATTTCCACCTCCACTTCTGCCAAAATCTTTTAATCTTTTCAATTTATAGGCCATTTCATCATCGTTTGTAATGATTGCACCGCCTTGCCCTGTAGAAATAATTTTTGGGGCGCTAAAGGAAAAACTTCCTGCCAAACCAATCGTTCCCTGATGTTGTCCATTGTTATGAAATGAACCTAAGGATTGAGCAGAATCTTCAAGCAAAACTAAATTATGGTCATCACATAATTGTTTATACTTTTCTATGCCTAATTTTGGGTTTCTACCATTGGAATTTACAAACATGATTGCCTTTGTCTTTGGAGTAATAGCTTTATAAGCGCATTCCAAATCCATACACAAGGTTTCTGCTTCAACATCTACAAAAACAGGAACAGCACCAAACATTTTAATCGAGTTTGGCGTTGCAATCATAGTGTAGTTAGGAACGATCACTTCATCACCTGCTTTAATTCCTGCAGCCAATGCCATTAAAGTTAAACTAATGGTTCCATTATTTACAACAAAACAATGTTTAGCCCCTGTAAATTCAGAAATCATCTGTTCAAATTGAGCTGTGCGCTTAAACTCAGTGAGCCAGCCACCTTCTTCCATATATTGGTTAATGGCTTTCTTTTCTTCTTGGCTAAACCAAGGTTCCATTTGTTGAATCATAATATTTTCTTTAAAATTAATTTTAAAACCTTATTCAATAATTTTATGGGTAACCTTAGTAAGCTGATATAAATATTTTTTTTAATAATAGCATTTCTATCTACAATATCTTTTTCTAAATCCCCCCAATAATTGAAATTTCTATCGATTGATTTAATAACCGTTGCTGGATTTCCTCCTACAAGAGAATCAGGTGGTACATCTTTAGTCACAATGGAGCCAGCTGCAACTATTGAATTCTTTCCAATCCTAACACCTGGTAACACTATTACATTCATTGTAATCCATACATTATCCTCAATGTAGATAGGAGCTGCTCTAACAATATTAAAATTCTCAATTTCATGCCAACTTGTAATTAGTTTCACATCAGGGCCAATTGTTATATTTTTACCAAAAAATAGTGGAGCATAATCTAATATGTAAGTATTTGTGAACCAAACAGATTCACCATGTAAATTTCCAAATAAGCAGAAAAAATCATAATTAAAATCAACTTTATCAATTTTTAAATACCTCTCCTTAATAATTTCTTTGTATAGACTAGCTAGGTATGAATATGGAAAAGGTAATTTGCCGTACTTATTCATCTTTCTAACTTTTTGATTAAAGTTGTTATTTAACGAAGGTAGAAATGCCAGTTTCCATTCATATATTTTTGCTAAATCCATAATTAATTATTTTAAGCTGTTCTTAAAATCTTTCACAATCTGCATCATTTCTTCCTTATTCCTTCGTATTTGTTTTTTTGCTGGAACTCCAAAATATACCCACCAAGGCTCCAAATCTTTTGTTATCAACGACATGCTACCTATAGTTGCCCCTTCACCAATAATAACACCTGGATGACAAACACATGCTGTTCCAATTATTGCATGTTTTTTAATCTCAACATCCTTTTTTTCTAATATTTTACGAAACTTTGATGGAATATTCGCATTTGTAAGTCCTGCATTAATGAAATCATCAGACCTGCAGATTATTCTTGATCCAGCTCCCATAGCAGAAAATTCCCTCATAATAAACAAACTATCTTTCCCACCAATGATAGAACAGCCCGTTGAAATGTGAACATAGTCTTCAATAAGAACTGAAGTTGTAAAGTAAGAAAACTCATCAATAATAACATTATCTCCCAACTCTACTGATTCAGGGTATCTAAAATATACATTTTTTCCAATAGTTACATTCTTACCTATTTTCTTAAACTTGTATTCTATATCCGTGTATGCCATAATTATTCAATAAATTAATTTATTTTACTAAAACTTTGTTTTATCTGTTTCAACATCCACAAAGGGACCATTTTTTGCTTCAATGATTTTTGTTCCATCTTCTAGAATTTCATATCCATGCCCGCCATAGGCGAAAACAGCCAGATCGCCTTCTTTTAAAATAAAATCTTGAAGATGGTTATGTTTCTCATCAAATAGCAATACTTTCATTGAGCCTTTTTTAACATAAGTCATTTCTTGTGTTCTCATTGCAGAGCGCTCAAAATCATTATGAACGTGAGAAGCTAATTTTTTTCCTTTATCATACCACCAAGAGCCCACCTGAACAAATAGCTCATTTGGTGTTATAAAATTTAATCCCTCAACCCAATCATCATCGCGGTAAATGATGGCAAGTATTTGATTATTATGTGTTATTGTTTCCATATTTTAATTAATTATTTATCTCTATCTGATAATAATGGCGTTAGCGTCGGCCATTCAATTCCAATTGCTGCATCATTCCATTTTACTGAAAATTGATCTTCGGCATCAAGATATTCCCCCAGATATGCAAGTTTGTAATGATATATTGCCTCATTGCTCATCACATAAAAAGAATTGCCAATACCTGGTGGTAATAAAACAGATAACTGATTAGTTTCGTTGATGATAAACTTCTCGTGTTTTAAATAAGTTGGTGAATCTTTTCTACAATCAACAACTACTTGCATTATTTCTCCATAAACAGCGGTTACTAATTTCCAGGATTTAGTATCACCATGAATTCCTCTTAATACATTATGAAGTGATTTTGAGAATTTATCGTGCTTAAAATATAATTCTTCAGGCAAATATTCATCAAAAACATCCTTATGAAAAGTAGTATAGAGCGTGCCCCTTAAATCAGAATTAACCGATGGTTTAAAAATATAAACTCCATCAATTACTAATGATTTAGTTATTTCGAAATCTTTAACTTTAGAACTCATTATTCATTAAATTAATTCAAAACCTCCATAATTATCATTGTTTAAATCATATCGAACCATTTCAGTAACTAATTGATCAAAAGTTATTTCTGGTTTCCAATTAAGCTCCTTATTAGCTTTAGTTGGGTTTCCCCATAAAAAGTCAACTTCAGAGGGTCTGAAATATTTGGGACTAATTTCAACTAAAATCTTACCTGATAAGGAATCTATACCTTTTTCATTCACGCCCTCTCCATTCCATGAGAGATCCTTTCCAATAACTTTAAAAGCTTTTTCTACAAATTCCCTTACGGTATGGGTCTCTCCTGAAGCAATAACGTAATCAACCGCTTTTTCTTGTTGTAGCATTAGCCACATCGCTTTTACATAATCCTTTGCATGACCCCAATCTCGCTTAGCATCTAAATTACCTAAAACAAGTTTATCTTGAATGCCTTTTGAAATATTGGCAACAGCCTTTGTTGTTTTTTTAGTAACAAAAGTCTCGCCTCTTCTTGGAGATTCATGATTGAATAAGATGCCGTTGCAAGCGAATAAATTATATGATTCTCGATAATTTACAGTTAACCAATATGCATACAATTTTGCTGCTCCATAAGGTGATTTTGGATAAAAAGGAGTTGTTTCACTTTGTGGAGCAGTTTCTGGTATTCCCCCAAAAAGTTCAGAAGTTGAGGCTTGATAATACTTACAATTTACCCCACTATCTCTTATGGCATCCAAAATTCTAACCGCTCCAATTGCATCAACTTCACCTGTATATTCTGGAACTTCAAAAGAGACAGCTACGTGAGATTGAGCCCCTAAATTATATATTTCATCTGGATTAATTGTCGATATTAATCTATGTAAATTACTTGAATCAGCCAAATCTCCATGATGAAGAAATAGCATTGGATTATTCATGATTTTATCAATCCTATGTGTTGTAAAAACCGAAGATCTTCTCATAATACCATGAACCTCATAGCCTTTTTCAAGTAGAAATTCTGCTAGATAGGAGCCGTCTTGTCCGGTAATTCCTGATATTAATGCTGTTTTCATTTTATATTTTTAAGTGTGTGATTTGTGGTTACTGGTTACTGGTTCATTGCGGGAGCGCAGCGGAATGAATATAAATTGTTTAGCGGGATTTAGGGTTTAAGGTTTAAGGTTTAAAGTTTAAGGTTCAAAGTTCAAGGTTCAAAGTTCAAAGTTCAAAGTTTAAAGTTTAAGGTTTAAAGTTTAAGGTTCAAGGTTTAAAGTTTGTCATTTCATGAATATGGTTAACACGAAGTTTAATTTTTCAACTTTAAGAGAAATCCCTTTTTTTCTTTCCTCTCGGCTTACCTCTTTAAGCATTATTGGCATTGGTTGTAGGTCGGCATCGGCAAGATAAGGTTAACTTTTGCCATTTTTTGCGGAGTTTAATCCACAACCGAAAAGCGTTTTTACATTAAAAAATCTTCCAAATTATCTCGGTGTATAATTCTAAATTCACTTCCGGGATAGGTTTCTAGAAACAGTTTGGGTGTTTTATGTTTGGCATCGGGATTCCATTTGAATTCAAAAGCGGTTAAAACGCCCTCTTGTTCTTCAATATAATCAATTTCTTTTTGTTCTTTGGTACGCCAATACCAGGAATTTGGCCATTTTTGAGCATAGTGGGTAAATTTCATCCGCTCTGATATCATAAAATTTTCCCATAAAGCCCCCACATCGGTACGAAGTTCTACTTGGTTAAAATTAGCAATTAGGGCATTTCGAATTCCATTGTCATAAAAATAGATTTTTCTACTTTTTTTGAGCTCCGAGCGAAGGTTTCTGCTAAAGGAACCTAATCTGAAAACAATATAGGTCTGCTCTAATACTTCAATATATTTTTCTACTGTTTTGGCGTCAAGCCCTGTGAGCTGGGACAATTCATTATAAGAGACTTGCGAACCAATTTGATAGGCTAATCCTTGCAATAATTTAATAAGCCCTTCTGGTTTTTTTATTTGTTCTAGCAAGAGTACGTCTTTATACAAATAACTATTTGAGAGCTGTTTCAGAATTTCTTTTTCTATCCCCGCATGGTTCACTACGTCTGGGTAATAGCCATATACCATACGGTGGGGCAAGAGACGCTTTTCTTCTAATAATCCATGATGAGCAACCATTTCGCCAAAAGACAAGGGGAACATTTTGTATTCCCATTTACGACCCGTTAAAGACTCGTTAAGTTTATTGGCTAATTCAAAAGAAGAACTTCCTGTAACCACTAATTGAACTTCCGGAATTTGATCCGTTATGAGTTTCATTCGCAAACCTATATCGTGAATGCGCTGCGCTTCATCAATAATAATTATTTTTTTATCTCCAAAAATAGCTTTTAATCGTGTGGCAGAAATGGCTGCAAATAAGGCTTGTACATCAATTTCATCTCCATTTAACCAAAAAACCTCGTCCGAAGTACCAAAAATTGTTTTAAGCAAAGTGGTTTTGCCCACTTGCCTAGCGCCCAACAAAACAATTGCTTTCCCGCTATGAAGCTTGCTTTTTATTGTTTTTTCGAGTACCCTACCTATCATAATTTTAGATAATAAAAAACAAAAGTACAGATTTTACGGATTTCAATCCTAAAATATAGCAACTTTTGCGGATTCAAATCGTGAAAATGTTTCTTGTT
>Ga0100401_1000600_pt1 | contig 29278 bp, 44 predicted proteins | sample CryGeymeta201525_FD_80421 | JGI IMG/M metagenome (GOLD analysis project Ga0100401, IMG submission 80421) | Groundwater microbial communities from Crystal Geyser aquifers in Utah, USA - Crystal Geyser metaG 2015-25 | ecosystem: Environmental > Aquatic > Deep subsurface > Groundwater | place: USA... | reverse complement strand
TCCCTCCTGAGCCAACGCAGACTGCGCAGATGGAGTACACCTCATCAGGGATGATGAAGGTGTAAGTACCAGCAGCAGGTGGAGTCTCAATCTGCCCACCTGGGAGCTTAGTTCTTTGCGGAATCAGCAGTGCTCCGATGCTCATTTCACATCCAATCTATAGGTTCCAACCCACGTTACGCCGCCGTCGATGCTGTAGAACCCAAAAGAGTCTCTTCCAGCAGTGGTTAGCGCAGGAGACATGCCTTGCTCCCACTTTATCCCGGTAAACCATGCGCCAACGGCGGAGCCGCCATTGATGACATCAAGAATGAATCGGTTAACTTGCGGCAATGGAAGCGCGTTTATCACGTTCATCGTAGTTGGGCCTGTGACAGTGATAGTAAAAAAGTCAGCCACAGCAAGGTCAATCGTCCCCGACACAGCGTTCGCAAAAAGATCAACGGTGCCGTTGCTTCCTGGCGCACCTTGCGGCCCTTGAATGCCAGTGAAGTTTCCTGCATTCACCCACAGCGCGCCATCAAAAAACCAGATGAACTTGGTGTCTTCTGCCAAGATTCCTTCTCCCCGTACAGCGCCTGGGCGCGCTGCTCCCAGCGATGTCTGAGGGAATGCGCCTACAGTGGCAATGGTGGCTACAACAGTCATTGCCGGGCCTACAGGGCCTGGAACTGTGCTATCTGCGCCAGGGTCGCCTTTCGGCCCCTGGATATTCCCAACGTCAACCCAGATACCTCCAGTCGTGGTCAGTGTGTTCAAGACCCAGAGATGCTTGTCGTACTCATTGATCACTCCGTTGCCACGAATCGCAGAAGGGAAGCCTGAGTTGAGTGCCGACGAGCTGATAGATGCTGTGTTGACAGAGCCAATGACAGTGAGGCCTGGGCCGATGGGGCCTTGCGGGCCAACGATGCCACCGTAGGGCAAGTCGAGGTAATGGAGCACGCCATTACCAATTTTGAACTTGCCTGTATCACGCTCCAATACCAGCTCTCTATCAGCCAGAATTGGATTGAAGGATGTCCAACGGGCGAGGGTGTCGCCGCGCAAAGAAAATTGAATGATTGAACTCATGCTTGCGAACTCCCTAAGTCAAATTTAGCGCCGCCGGTGTAGGTCGTCCCCGCATTGCCAGCGTCGAACAATGCGGAGTGGGCTGGCGCGAGGCCGATCCACTGCGTTCCATCAGAGTAGTACATCAACCGATCTGTCCCTTGAATCAATGCTCCGACGAATGTTGCCGGATTGAGTACGGAGACATCCTTGATACCCGACTCGCCAGCGAGGAGCGAGCGCCCAGAAAGTAACTGCTGGTCACTGAGTAGACTCATCACACCACCCCGATATGTTCTGCCGACGGCTTCTCTTCACCGGAACCCCATACGTCGATGGACGCTGGGAACTGAGCACGCATCAAGAGCTGATCTCCAGTTGCGCCAAGTGAGTTGCGTTTCATAATCGACCGGCCCTGGACGGGAACCAGTGCAGTGTCTCCGGGCGGAATGACCAGCACACCTGGGCACATCACATTCAGTCCAGTCTCCGTCAAGATGGATACCTCAATCCAGCAGTCAACCGTGGATTTGTTGCGGGCGTAGACCGGAGTCATAAAGAAAATCTCGCCCGGTCTGATGGCTCTACTGTTGTCCAGGACATCGCGCATTGAGTACATATAGCTGGCATCAGGCACAGAAAAGTCACTCGCTTCCGCGACCGCAGTCCATGCTGTCGGAAGGTCAACTGAAAAGAAGTTGACCGAGCGCCCGGTGGATGGAGTTTTGCAGGTAATACGTGGCATCAGAAGCTCCTTGAAATTGCTGCACGGGTAGCAATCCGGCGTACAGCTTGGTCAAATGGCGGGCCGTTCAGCTCGCCTGTATCGGCAGTAATTTGCAGGCCGCCGACAAAAAGTGCGTTACCCTGATCGTCCTGACCGGAGGCAATGACAACACCCTCGTTCTCTTCGATGATGGAGTCAGCAATGGTGGCGCTGTTACGGGCCGGAGGAATCTTTGTCAGTGAGACACCAGACATCACAGCCGTCCACGTATGGCCAATGGCCGTGATTCTGCTTGGGTCTGTGCGTCGAACCGGAGCGCCAACAGTCGCAATCAGCGCGTTGAAAAGCTGTGTGACATCGTTCTGCGTTGCCACATCGAGGCTCAGAGTCGTGTTGATCCGATCCCGCATGTAGGCAAATGCGTACAGGAACGCAGGCAATGTTTCGGGCGCGAAGTTCGGATCGCCCATGACATTGAACAATCCCTTGGCTACGTCAAGCATTGGCTGTTGATTTGCCGTCTTGAGAGTCCAGCGTAATGCTTGCATGATGCTCGCGGCATCGTCCCTTGTATGCTGCTCCCTCGCTGCCGTCCACCCGGTCACGTAGCCATCAAAGACCAAGGCCCCCCACATCATGTCGATGATGTCTTGCGTTGCTGCCGCAAGGTTGGCATCTATGGCTAGCCGGTCGGGCAACGGAGAATGCAACGTCAGACCAGGAACTTCAGTCGGAATGACGATCTGGCGAGTACCCTTTGCGTAGAGGCTGTAATCCCCAAATTGCGTACTGCAAGCGCTGAGAATGATTTGCCCACCATTAATGGCCAGGAAGTGCTTGTGTGCCCACATGGACACAGCATTCACTGCGTTGATCAGAGCGCCATTCTTTGCGCAGTACCCAATGCCGTTTGGAAGGACTGGCGTTGCGCCCCATGCCATGATGTTCGGGAAGACGGAGTATTGACTGCATACCAGCCCGTCTGCCAAGAGGACGCCTCCGCTGCGCGGAACCTCCGGGTTGCCATTGGCGCGGTCGAGGGGAGGGGCAATAAGACCCCATTTCGGGATAGTACGAACCGCGATCTTGTGGGCGTAAGGAACTCGACGGATCACAGCACCTGGGCGGAAGCTCACAGCAAAACCCTCTGTCGGGTTGGTCATGTCATCCAACTGCCAGCCCTCGAACATGATGCCTTCGATGAAGCACCCGCTCCCCATGCGGAACACGTTTCGCTGCTCAAACCCTGGGTTTGGACGGACGAAAACGGTTCGGTGGGTTGCCTTGATCACGCAGTTGTCCGGCATGTCCAGATGCCCGTTCGTGTACACGAGATGGTTTGGTGCCCACTCGATCACTGTTGGGTTGGAATGCGACCAAGCGATCTCAAGGGCGCGCTCAATGGTAGCTACGGCTTTGTGCCAAGATGATCCATCGAACCCGTCATTGCCGTTTTCTTTGACGTGGACAAGGTTGGCGATGGTGTAGTCGGTGCCAGCAACGCTGGGGTAGGTGCTGATCTGCGTCGCAACATCACCGGTGTCGTGCAGGTACAAGATCAGGTACTCTGTCTGCAACGTCGAGATGACGCTGAAATACTGTCCAACAACAGTTGCAGCAAGGCCTAGAGCCGTGTTGGCATAGACGGCAGCAGAGAGCTGGGCAGCGTCTCTTGCGGCTTCAGATGCAGCTCTTGCGACATCAGAGAGGCCTGCCTGGGTTGCAGAGATGCCAGCTTGTAGGGTGGATTCGTCTGCTGCGTTTTTGGCGATCTCCGCCTCAGCCGTGGCCCGGATGGCATTCTCTCGCGTGGACAGGACATCCAGTGCGGTAGCAGCGCGGTCAGCGGCAACTTGAATCCTGTCAGCCGCTGTCGCTGCTGCATCTTCCGCTGTTGAGATTGCTGCCGCTTCTGCCAATGCGGAGGCCGCTGAGGCGGATGCAGAGTCAAGACCTACCTGGTACCTGTCTGCGGCTGTTGATTCTGCATCCAAGCCAGTCTGAATGCGATCCAGGCCAGTTTGAACACGGTCGAGTCCAGTCTGAACGCGATCTGCTGCGGTAGCTGCTGCATCCAGAGAGGTTGGCTTCTGGTTGACGACCCCTGTGGATGCGTCGAACAAGTCTCCAAGTAGAGACCCGATAGGCCGTCCACCAATCTCGGCTGCTTCGAGGTACTCTTCAAGGATATGCTCACCACTGTACCGGCTGGTGAACTTGAGTTGGTCTGCGTCAGGGCGCGTGATTTGAGTTGCCATGGTGCGTTCCGCCTGCTAAGTGTTGAGGGCAGCGTGAACCTCTGCTTCCAGAAGATTCACTCTTGCCAATGCTGTGTTGACAGCGTTCGCGGAGGACAGCACTGTAGCTTCCAGCGATAAGTAATCCATCTGTGCTTTGGCAATGGCCTCTGCGATTGCTGCGTCGATGTAGTCGCGCGTCAGCGGAGGTACTGTAAAAGCAAGTTGTGCTTTGCTCGGGGTGGTCATTTCATGCCTCCTGCGCTGCGGAGAGGAACGATATTCCCGGCTCCAAGTTGTTTTTCAAGGTTCTCAACCGGGATTATTTGCGATTGGCCCCGCGCTTTCTCCATGATCGCCATCTGTTGAGACGGGCTAAGCCCCTCTTTTGCCAGCGTTTCTCTGGAAATTTTGAACTGATCAATGTCGGGAACGCCCATTGACCTGATGGCCTCTTCCACCAGTCGGCCAGCGTCGTATTCCATGGTAAGGCCAGCCTGGTTTACCACCGTGAGTATCTGCATCCACGTCTCTGGAGACCGAGTTGGTTCCAGCGGAAGGGTTCCGTCCACCACCATGTAGTCGATCTGGCCCTGAAGCATGGACACGTCGTAGTTCACGTACCCGTTGTCCACCAAACCACCCAAAACATCGTTCTTTTGATCGTCTGGAACACGGATTGAGCCTGAATAGTTCAAAGCGTCCTGAATGTTGGAGGCCATAAGGCGCACGCCGGGGCGTATCCCGGTGGCTGAGATCACTCTTGACAGCACGCCAAGGCGTTGGGAGCCAAGCTGGCTCAATCGTTGAATCTCGGTGGCTGTACGCACGTCTGCCGTTGGCATACCCTGCTGGGCATCGCTGGCGGCGGCCACACGCTGCTTCATATCCGATAAAAACTGGATGTCCTGGTAGTGCCCCTTGGTCACATCCGGCACTTGGGCAATGTGAACCCCGTCTCCGGGCTTGGTTCCGGGCAAAGTACGCACAATGCCCCAAGGATTCCGGTTGATCAGGTCATGGATGGCGACCTTGGTGGGGTCGGCAAAGATGAGGTTGTTGAGAGCAGCCTGTACGTTATCCACACGAGAGCGGAGAAGCCAAGTACCAAGATCATGGAGCGGAAGGAGGATGTCATACAGGCTCTGCTGATGGGATTTGTGGCTGTCGAAACCGAATCCTGGGTTCGTGACCGGAAACTGGCGTCCATACGGGGAAAGTTGCGCCCGAATGACGAATCGCTCGTCAAGAATTGTCACCACCATCCACACTTCACCCAGCGATGGCATCCCAAGTTCGTATCCCGTGAAGCAAATCCATGCCTCATCGACTACGTGGCTTCGTCCGACCTTAAATTGGTGGTTGGTTGTCCCGTCGAGCTGAGTTTGTGGGTTGATATTCCACCCATTCCCGTTTTCCTTGTGCCATTCGTGTGAAATCCAGCCCGTAACGAGCGTTGAATTGTCCAGAAGGCGAGGGTACTGTGCGACTTTGGGATACATCCCTGTGCGCCGGAGGGAGGAACCAGATGCGTGGTCTGAAAAAACGATGAATGCCATCTTGTCCACATCACCGGCAGGCGCTCGGGGGTCTGGGAAGGTCTTGCGTGGGTCGGCATTGACGATCAAATTGGTGTTGAGCCTGTCACTCCAGACCCATTTTGTAGGCGCTGTGCCATACCGGATGATGTCCAGGAACTGTTGAGCGAACTTTGCCTCCGCTGCGCCAGCGCGCATCTGCTGATGAAGCACTCGCTCCATCAAAACGGCAGGTTTCCTGCTGGCGCGGTTCAATCCCTCGAACTGAAACATGGGATTCCGACCGGTAATGGCGGCCATGAAGTAGGTCAGGACGGTATCGGAGATGGCACGGGTGTCAGAGATGACAACCTTGTTGCGGAATGACGTTGCGTCAGCCGGGACATAAAGATCATGGGCACGATCAGCCTCTTGCCATGCGGAGTACCGTCCCGAAACCGACTTGTGGGACATCTCTGAGATGACCCTGACGTACTCAACCAGCCTGTTTTCCTGATCCTGTGTCAGGTCAATGGAAACATCGTCGTACCCCATCAACTTGTTTGCCAGCGGGGACAGGTCTACAACCACCGAATCACTCGTTGGGGCAGCTCTGTAGTCAAACCAGGATGAGTTCATACCCCTATTTGACCACAAAAGCTGCACAAGTGGCAAACGAAAGCAACTACTTGGTCAAAAACCCCAGCCCTTCCATTCGATATTATTGGCGGCAGACTTGAACCCATTTTCTCCAAGCCATCCATGGGGGTCTGCCTTCAACTCCCCACCAGCAAAAAGCAGCTCCGACATCTTTGGGCCAGCCACAAGATCGCCAATCGGGGCGGAAAAGTCCTTCATGCCGGTAATCACCATGCGGGACATCACATCCACAAGCATCACAAACGAGTCAACCTGATCGTCGTTCTTCGCAGCAGGGAAGGTTGAAAGCTCCGTCATCCAATCTTCCAGCCAGTCGGCTTCCTCCGGGATGAACACACGGCCACCCTCAACGAGCGGAGTGATGCTGGCGGCCCGCTGGAACTTCTCCACAGCTCCAGGCTTCCACGGGATCACAGGGACGCCGCTGTTAGCGCGGAGTTCCTGGATGAGAGACTGGCCAGATGCGTTGTCCTCCACCCAAAAACCACGCAGCCCTTGGCTTCGGTATGTAGCGTTGATGGCGATGGCCTTGCGCTTCAAGTCTGGGAACTCCAGCTTCTCACGAAACACACGGAGAACGTAGATGTCACCCATTTCCGTAATCCCGCCTACCGTGAACACGGAGTAGTCGTTTGATGTTTTCGACTTGAACGCCGTGTCAACCGTTACAGCGAGCGCATGGAAAGTTTGAGGGACGGTATCCCTGTTGTACTTCCTGAACCACGACTCCTTGATCAGGTTGCCGCCAAGGACGTAGGGATTCTGCTGATACAGCGCCTCAAAGTCCCGGTCTCCAATGATGGCCTTCTGCTTCAACAGCCATGGCACGGAGAAGCGGGATGGCCAGAGCGCGTCGTAACTGTCTGCCACGTTGACCAGTGGGTTGACCAGCTTATCGCTCAGCAGCTTTGTCACATGTTCCGATTTTCGATCACCGGTGTCGATCTGCTCGGTTGAAAGGTTGGGGATGTACCTTGGGTCATCCTTTGGCAAATGGTTTCTCCGAACGTAGACGCCGCGCTCGCGCAACGTCAACGCCTTGAAGTTCAGGTGAACCCACTCGCCAGCGTGGAACTCCTTGGAGTCGATGATCCGGCCAGCCAGATCGTCGGGATGCCATCGCGTCTGGGTCACGATCTGCATGGCTGGCTGGCCAGTGCGGTCTGGCTGCATCCGGCTCAGCAGCCCGGAGGTGTAGAAGTCCCAGACTTTGCGTCGCTGGGTAGTGCTGTCTGCCTCCTCTCTGGATTTGTACGGGTCGTCAATAATCAGGCAGGAACTGCCGCGCCCGGTGGTAGTTCCATTCAACCCAACAGCGTAGTACGCTCCGCCAGTGGTCGTCTTCCAGAAGTCAACAGCACGGCTTTCCTTGCTCAGGTCGAAATCCTTGAAAGCCTTCCGCGCCTTCTTGTCCGTGACGATCTCGCGCGTTGCTCGGCCAAACGTGGCTGCCAGTTCGTTGTTGTACGAGCTGACCATTACCTCGCGGGTTGATCTCCGCATCAGTGCGTATGCTGCAAAATTGATAGTGGAGTTTGTTGATTTGGCATGTCGAGGCGGCATCGTAATGAGAAGATTCCTTACAGGATTTCCACCCTTGGAAAGCAGTGCATCCTTCTCCAGCAAGTCCAGAACCTCCTGCATCTCCTTCTGGAACTTCTCCCAGACAAAATCGTAGTAGTACGACATGAAGCCCTGAAAGCTGTTGGCGCTTTGCTTCAGCTTGAGCAGATACCTCGCTGCGTCCTGCTGGCTAATTGAAGAATTGACCATACTTATCCTTTCTACCTTCTGCTTTCAGCAGCTCGTGAATACGCCTGATTGATTCGATTGACGTGAGTCCCTTTGGCATCATGTAGAAAATATCAGGACGCTGTTTGCGAAGTTCCTGAAGCCTGATGCTGCCATCCTCCTCAGTCGTGATCCCCTTGAGTCCTGTCAGACCCTTGATCTTTGGGTTGAACTCGTAGTCCCTGCGCTTGTCCTCCTTCGCCTTGTCCTTGGCCAACTTGCGCTGGATTGCGGCCTGACTCCTTACTCCACGGAGAGGGGACGCGCGGAACTCTCTGGTGATCTCCTGGTGCTTCTTGTCGATGACCTTGGCCAGGTAGGCCTCTTGTCCAAGCCCCATGGCCAGAGCTTTCATTTCCAGCCGCTTGGCCATGGTGCGGGCGCGAGTGGCAACGATCTTGTCCAGTCGTTCCTGATGCCTGCGCTCAACCTCTTCCTCGCTAAGACCTCGCGCGCGCCAGAGGTCTTTCAATGTTTTGCCAGGTACTGCCAATCCTTTCGACAGGTTGGCCATGACGTGAGGTGGAAGCTCACTCAGTTTTTTTTTACCTTGGGAGGCTTGGCAGGAGGCTTGGCTGAGTAGGCTTTGACAGCTTCATCAATGCTGGCAATATGCTTGGTGATCTTTTTCAGCTTTCTGGTGGCGTTGGCGCTTTCCTGTCTGTCCTCGCGCTCTGCCAGCTCCTGACCCTGCTTCATCACGGCATCCACTGCCAAGTGCTTTGCTTTGCCAAGTGCGAGGTTCTCCAGCTCTTCGAGAGTCAACTCTTCAAGCTCCCTGTTGACGCTCTGGGCAATAGGCTTCATCGCTGAAACCTTTGGCATGAACCGCTCTGCCAGCAGAGAGAAGATTCGCATCTGGGCGCTATCCCACTTCTTGACACCCGTCATCACAAGGGAAGCATCCTCCATACCCTGAGCAAACACTTCAAAGCCACGGCGGGTTACAGCAGCTATCTCGTCAGGACGGACAGCATTCTTGGCAAACAGGGAGGCCACGTTGGCAGCCTCCACTTGGCGGCGTTGAATCGCTGGATCGACGTTTTTGTTGAAGTCTGCCAGTGCGTACTTGTTCACGTAGACTGGCTTGGCGTTGTGGCCAAGTGCTCGTTTGGGTATGCCAGCGCTGGTCTCGAAGGCTGGGATTGCGTCAGGATCAGTTGGACTCGTAGTTGAGGTGTGATCGTTCCTGACGAGAGTCTTGATCCTTGGCATGGTTAGAAACCGAACTGGTGGAGGCTGGCCAGGTACTCCGCGCGCGCCTTCTCCTCAGACGCGATGGCAGCTTTCATCTTTTCAAGGTTGTCCAGGATCGCCCCTTGGCAGGCTTGGTACGTCCGTTTTTCTTTCGGAAGGGCAGCATTCAACCGAAGGTAGGTGATGTGCTCGTTAAGCGTGTGAGGCGATATGCCCAACTTTTCCTCGACCTGTTTTGCAGTATGTCCAGAGCAGAGCAGTTCGACGATGGAGATGGCAATGGGAGCGAGGTGCATGATTTTCCTGTTGGTTGATGAGGATTTGATTATCGCAAAAGTAAGCAATAAAAGCAACCTATGTTCGGAAGAATTTACGCTGCTTGTTGAAATCTTTCGACGTCTTCTGGAGTCGTAACCCTCCTACTCATCCCGTTGCGAAAGATCACGTTCCCAACGAGCATCTCGCCATCGACGGTTGCGAGCTTCTTTGTGCTGCCTTGGCTCGTGGTGGTCTCAACCTTCTCTGTCTCTTCGATGTCTTGGTTATTGTTCTCAACCCCCCTTGGCCATGACCCTTGGCTCGAACTCGGCCTTGTTGCTTAAGGCGATGTTGGATCGGCACAGCCTGCCATCAACCGCTATCCGTTCGGCTTTCATGTAGCCACACTCCTCAAGCTGGTCAAAAGCTCTGGTCACATCCCGACGGTCTATGCCAAGCCTTCTCGATACCCTCCTGGCCGAGATTTCCCAACTTGATTCGTGTAGGAGGATGTAACAAGCAATCCTGAAAGTGGTCGGTGGCAAGCGTCGATCTTCGGTCATGCTTGCCAAAACGGGGGCGAATGGTTGATCTGTGTGGGCGAAGACGTTCACGGGTGATCCTTTTGGAAAGTTGAGGGGTGCTACATTTTTACCCCACCCCTACAAAATCACCCCACCCCTACAAAATCACCTCATGACTCAGTGGGTCAATTTCCCTCACCCCCCCCCCACATTAGCATAATTACCCCACTCACCAGTGAGGTGATTTGACCCACCCCCTTACCTAAACCAACCTTGGCCATGTTGGTATTTAGCAAAGTTGCTTCCAAAAGCAATTTGATGTAGAATTTTTTTGTCAAGCGGCGCAACTGCTCGACAAACCAAGAGCCTTTAAGTCTTGGCTTTCAATCCCGTAAGGGACACGGTTGCGCAGTGGAAAGCCAAGAACCTTAAAGGCTTTTTTCGTTTCAGTTGCGTCGCTTGACCGTACTCCACACGTTAGCAGTGGCCTTGCATGGGGCGCTTGGAGTCGGACACCGAAACATGGGCACACACACCATGTTCATCGACCAGCCTGTTTGCTAGGGACTGGTGAGCGCTGTTTTGGCAAAGTGGTGAGAAGCCGGAACAGCGTGAAGCGAATAGCTTGCTCATGGCTTGTTGTCGGTGACGGCAACTATCTGGGCCTCCCCTCATGGATCGTTTGGGAGGTTGGGATCAGAGAGTGATCGAGGTAGTAATCCTCATCACCCTTTGCTGAACCTATGGAAAATCCAAAAATGGCAAACTCTAAATTCACGCGCATCGCATGTTTGCGCGGTGGGGCATTTTTGTAAAAAGCATGTTGGCATGGTGGGGCCTTTTTGTAAAAAGTGCTGAAAAATGTCGGGGGGATAGGTCACCAATCACACGCGCGCGAACGGCGGGACGGCCACCACCCCCCCGAAGTCACCCCCTTTTTTAGGGGAAAACAGCTTTTCCGTAGGAAGTTATCCACAGGTTATCCACAGGCCCGTGCTATAGAATACATAGTATCCTCCTCACCTCCCGCGCGCTCTCGCGCCCTCGCACGCGCACGCTCGCATTCCCCAAAGGGGAAGGGGTCTCCTTCCCTTTGTCAGCAACAGAACGCAGATTCGCTGTGCTTCCGCCTGATGTTTTACAAGGAGTTCTCCATGAGCACGTTCAAATTTCCCAAGGGTTCGACCCTAAACGCAATCTTCGCCGCCATCAACAGCGGCGTCGCAACGCCCGCTGACGCGCTGGCGTTCCTGGCCGAAAGGGCCGCCGACCAGTCCACGGGCGCTGGACGCCGGGCCGCCAAGGCGATCGAGCGCATAAAAGATGGCACGTTTAGAGGCTACGAAGTAGCACCGTCAAAAGCGGCCGCGTTCGCCCGCAGTGCGCCAGTGGCGGCGCCAGCGGCAGCGCCAAAGGCCCCAAAGGCCCCGAAGGCCACAAAGGCCCCGAAGGCCCCTACCGTTCGCTCTCGCCTCCTGGCGATTGAGGGAACGCTGGTGCAGCAGAATGCCGCACTGAGCAAAATTTGCGAAAAGCTGGGCCTGTAGTAAGCCAGCTCGTCCAGAAAGCCGCACACGCGGCTTTTTGGCGTTGGACAGACCAGCCTGATGCGCATACACCATGCGCATTGGAGTGCTCTGTCGCACAAACGTCCCAGCGTTACCTGGGTAGGAGTACGTCATGTCTGCATCAATCACCTTCGCGCTGCCCACCAGCAGCTTCCACGTTATTGGCCAGGATTTTGATGCCTGTTCCCTCCACATGGCCAAATCGGGCCGGAGGGTTCACGGGGTAAACCCAACCTACCAATACAACGACGTCGTGGGGTACGTGACTGGGACTGTCAAGCTATATAGGTCGTCCAGAGTTGAATACCACAAGGAGGAATATAACGGCAGTACGTTCCATTTCAGTGGAACGTGGGAGGGGTTAGTCGAAACCCTTCTCACGAGGGATTTCATGCCCGCATTTTGTGGGTCGTCCCCCGGTTGGGTGTCGGGCTGGATGATGAAGAAGGAGGCCGATTTGCTGGCCAAAATGATACACGGAGGAAGGGTTCAGAAACCCGAATTTGTGGCGTGGGAAAACCAGCCGCGATGGTTGGTGGCTGTGGACGGGAGAGAGAGGCCAAGGTTGGCCAGGGGGTAATCCCTTTGGTGCCTTGCGGCGTCAGGGCATGACGGATGTCCAGCGCCGACAGTGTAGCGCATTGGCTCAGCCAATGCAGTGCTCTGTCCAACCCCATACGACAACACTGAGCCTGGCAACCAGGTCGTGGCATTCCCTACCCTTTAGGTCACGTAAAAAAGAAAAGGCATTGTCTCGACGCAAGGCCCCCATGCGCTGATCACGCACAGGGGCTTTTTTCTTGCCCGCTTTTGGGCTTTTTCAACCACGCAACCAGGAGTAATCATGCGTAAATCTCACAATGTCAAGGCCATTGGCCAATGTTTCAACCGTCAGACCGAGGTGTTCGAGCCGGAGGTCTCATTTATGCGGGCACTACCGTCTGTGGCAACAGTTATCACGACAAGACACGTGATAGCCGACCGAGCCAAGGCTGCCGAGCTGGCCGAATTGGTGCGAGAGCACTTCGGTTCAATACCCGTGTTTACGTTCGTTAAGAGGGAAGTCTCCCTCGACTTCTGTCTGCCCGGCGAGCTTGGCCAACGCATCGCCAGCTAAGTTTTGTCACGTTCGTTGCATTCGTTGCATACGAATGTGATAATATGCAATAATCAACAATTAAAAGGAGTGAGTGACATGGCAACACCATACAACACGGGCAAGGTCTTGATCGGCATTGCCTACCAACCACGGCCAGCGCCCATCGGGGGCGACATGGTCAAGATTCAAACAGGCTTGCTCGACAAGAGCAAGCCTTCCCATTGGCTCCTCGAGCTTATCTGGAGGTTGCTATGAGCGGCCTACTTAATGAACCAGAGGACGTTCAATGGCTGCTCCACGCCCACCTCAAGGGGATGAATGTTGCGCCCTTTCGCAGCTTCATCTTGGTGGGCAATGAGGACTGCCCGGAATCCGTGTTTCTGTACGAGGACTCAGACCCTCTCATTACAGACAAGGCGCGCATCGTCAACCTTGTATCTATGAAGGAGGCAGCCAGTAAGCTGGGGGATGAGGTCGAAATACCAGAGGAGCTGAAATGAAAACAACACTGAACAAAATACGCGCCCACAGTCCCTGTAAAGAGGGTTGGGAAAAGCTGCTCAAGAACCTCGGAAAGACCAAGGCTGATGACGAGCCATTGCTGATCACCACGATCCTTGATAGCAATGGCTTGGATGACGCGCTGTGGTGCATGAGAGCTGTCGATGGACGGGACAAAGAGATCAGGCTGTACGCAGTCTGGTGTATACGTCAAGTCCAGCACTTGGTACAAGACCCCCGCAGCCTGGCAGCGTTGGACGTAGCAGAAAGGTTCGCCAACAGCGAAGCTACAGAAGAGGAGCTGGCTGAAGCGAGGGATGCTGCAAGGGATGCTGCGTGGGATGCTGCGGGGAATGCTACGAGGGGCGCTGCGTGGGCTGCTGGGAGTGCTGCCGGGGGCGCTGCGTGGGCTGCTGCGTGGGCTGCTGTGGGTGCTGTGGGGGCTGCTGCGTGGGCTGCGAAGGATGCTGCGTGGGGTAAGGCGAGGGAGGCGGCGAGGGAAATACAAGCAGACTATCTGAGAGTCGTCTGCGCAGAAATTGAAATGAGGGGTGAGGCATGAACATCATCGACTACAAGTACCGCTTCGTTATACATCTCAAATCAGGTGATTCGATTGAGTGGCTCAACCTCACTCAGTCTGAAGTGGACTGGCTCAACGGGTTCATGCTTCGTGCCCAGCCCCGAGGATGGCAGCGTATCGCATGGGAGGTTATGCCATGAGAGTCACCGCCCACATATACGCCCCACCCGGACGTGGAGAGTACATCGAGAAGCACTTCGACATGGCCGACAGCGCAATGCCTGCATCGCAGGATGAGTTCATTGCCCGCTCAACCCGTGCTCTGAAGCACTTCTGGCCGAGGTGGAAGGCCGCCAAAGCAAAGACCCTCAAGCTGTGCGAGAAGAGCACGGTCGTTGAAGGCGAAAGTTGGCGTGTGGAGTGGGCCACTGATGCCCACGTCGCAGCGATGGACGCCTTCACCAGGGAGCACATCAAGCAATCATCCACCTTGGGCGACCTGTTCAAGGCGGCAGCATTTTTTCAACCACTGAAGGAGTTATCTCTATGATATCAGAAGATGCGACAGTAGCTCTGCGCCAAGCCTTTGGCATGATAGATGGATACAAAGAACGCAAGGGTGCCGTGTGGGCCAGAGACCCCGACGGGAAACCAATTCCGATTGCGTTTGATAAAAAGACGAAGCAGCCGTTCGTCTGCGACAACCAACGCCAAGGGGTCAAGCTGGTCATGGAGTACATCTGCTCGCTTGCCATCAGCTCACTCATTGATCGTGATACCAAGCTGTTCGTCCCGATGCCAGAGGACTTCATGTACGTCTTCACGGAGGATGTGGACGATGAAGGCGACGAGATCATGGTCACGTCCGATGCAATCGACATCATCAGCAGAGCGAAAGGCAAAAAATGAAACAGGACAGCATTGACTACATCGACGATCTCCGTGTAGCCGCATGGTGGGTGGTGATCGCATACACAGTCGTCGTTCTGTTTTGGTGGTTGCTTTCGTGAGCAACCAACGCGGCGATCTGCTGCGTCTTTGCAGCAAATGCAAGGCGATCAAGGTGCCAGAGGGAGGGTGCCAGATGAGCACAACCCGCTGGTACTGCTACGCCTGCTACCGAAGCTACCTCTTCCGCAAATAACCCAGCACAAGCCAGCCTGATGCGCTTCAGCAATGGAGCGTATTGGAGTGGCACGTTCATTCGCCTCGGCCACAGGGGCACAACCAGGAGTTTTGATATGACAACCGCAACCGCAACCGCAACCGCCGCCACCGCCATCAAGCAGCTTGAGGCGATGGGAATCAAAGACCTCGAACGTGAGGTGCTGGAAGGACGGGCAAACGCTATGAGCGTTTACCTGATCGTCAAGGCACGCATTGACCGGCGAACGAAGGATGGACGCACTCAGCTCCGCCCAGTGGTGGAGTTTGCAAACAAGCTGGCAGAGCTGGTGAATTCAACCAACCAAAGCACGCCAGTACCGACGTTCCCTGTGCCGGTCTATACGCAGCCTGCCCAGCCCAACGCAGCCATCCCTACTGACCCGAGCCAACTCGCTGATGCGATTGTGGCAACTGTAGGACTCTCGAATCTCGCGGAGGTTATCTCCGCACTCACCGCCCGCATTGTCGGGTCTTCTGCAACTGGCAACTAAGGAGTAACACCATGCCAAACACAGCAATAACCTCGTTTATCGAGGAAGCGAACAAGAACGTAACGATGGTATTGAACCGGCTTCCAACCGGCATGACGCCACGTTATCAACCAACCCTCTTTGCAGGCGGGACAGAGATCACTGATCTGGTTAATTCGACCACAGACTTCTTCTTGTCTGACCAATTAAAGCATCAAGGTATGTTGGCTCAGGTCTACTCCGTGCTGTCATGCGGTGGACTCAGGCCATCGGAGACGAAGGATGCCTTGACCAAGATCATCCGAGCCGGTCTTGTTTATGAGGCGGAGGCAAACAACGCCATGGCGGCGTACATCCGTAGCGGTCTGCTATCACAGTACAAGCAGCTTAGCTTCCGGTGGTTGTTGAAGGTGATCAGCGTCAACGACATGGCCATGCTGGCCATCAGCTTGAGCAATGCGAGGGTGACTGAGGCAATCCTTGTTAACAGACTGGTTACAGGCGCTTGGACTAACGCAGCCGGAAACCTCGGCTTCGATGTTACGGCGTGGGTCTCTAGTTTCAAAACCAAGGCGGAGTCGAAACGTCCAGGAGAAAGCGTCGCCTATATGTGCTCCCATTGGCTTACCGGCCCATTCTTAAACGGGTTCAGTAAAACGCCAAGCTCGGTAAGTGTTTCCTCTTCATCATTCAGTTCTTTCGTCAACCAAGGAGTAAATCAAATGGCCTCTATCAACACCGCTTCCAATGTCCTGTCCTCTGTGTCCAACCTCAAGCCTGAGCTGAGCACCCTGATCAACGGTATGTTGACGCAGTTCGGTGTCCCATCAACGCTTGCAGAGCTGGCGGAGAGCGCAGCAAAGGCTGAAGAGTACGCCTTGCGTGTGGATGCTGTTGAAGCTCAGGCAACCGCCGCCCAGGAGGCTTCGGACAAGATGATTTCGGAGCTTCGCATCAAGTTGTCGAGCCAATCGGCCATGCCAACCACAATGGCTATCCCAAGCGCGGCAACCACTAGCCCGGACGGGACAATGAGCATGGTTCAAGCATCCGATCTGTTCCCCTTGCTTGCTGGCACGACACTGATGGTTCCGCACTTCACATGGGACAGCGCCCACCCGGACGTGCCAGCAGTCGATGATGAGTACATCTTCCGCAAGGAGATGCTTATCAAGGCGCTCCAATGCCTCACCTCAAACGATAACCTCTGGCTTACCGGCCATACGGGTTGTGGCAAGACGACGTTCATTGAACAGATCGCAGCTCGCCTCGGTTGGCCGGTGGCACGAGTTGCTTTTGATAGCAATGTTGACCGCGCGGAGTTGGTCGGGCGCATGAGTCTGAGCGGAGATGGCAAGGGTGGCACAGTGTCGAGCTGGCTACCCGGAGTTCTGGAGATCGCCTTGTCACGTGGCTACATCCTGCTTTGCGACGAGCTTGATGCTGGCCATCCCAATGCGCTCTACACACTCCAGCCAGTGCTTGAGCACAAGGGATTGCTGCTACTGGAGGACGGTGGTCGGCGTGTCCCATTCACTCCCATGGCAAGGGTGTGCGCGACCGGGAATACCGCTGGCAATGGCGACGACTCCGGCTTGTACCCAGCCTGCCGCATCATCTCCGCTGCTACGCTTGATCGCTTCACGACCTTCGTCATGGTTCCGTACATGACTCACGATGAGGAGGTCAAGATGATCAACTCGAAGGTGCCTGGGTTGGCTCCGCAACTGGTTGAGGCAATGGTCAAGTTTGCAATCGAGATGCGACAAGCGTTCGTGACCCACCAGACACCGATCAGCTACTCGCCGCGTCGCTCTGTAGCGTTCGCCCGTGAGGTTCAAGGCCTGATGTTTATGGGGTACACGAATGAGACGACGGCACTCACGGCAGCCTTCCGCTCGAAGCTGTACGACGCATCACCCGAAGAGTACCGTCAGCGCATCACTGAACTGGCGAACGCTTGCTTCGGGTCAATCGACCCAACCAAGGTTCTTGAGTAATCACAACATCAACACATAAGGAATCAAAATGAGAGCAGCAATTTTCCAAGACGCTGTTGAATCCAGCGCAAAGGTAATCGGACGCAAGAATGTTCGAGTGGTTTTCAGTGGCGATCAAGCGTGTACGGATGGCTACACCGTTACCTTGCCATCAATACCGCCATCCCACGAAATCACGGTCGATCAGGCAGATGTGATCAGAGGCTACAGAGACCATGAGTCGATGCACGTAAGGTGTACCAACACCTCGAAAGGAACCATCGAAAGGCTGACCAAGATGACGAAATCAAGCCCCTTGTTGGGTAGCATGGCGCAATACTGTGAGGACATCAGGATTGAGCACGCTGGGGTGCAGGAGTATGCTGGGATGAAGCATACCCTGAGCGCCACCAACACTCGCGCAGCCCTTGGTTTGGAGGAAGAGATCATCAAGCACGGAGGGATGGCCGACGTAATGGCTGGTCTCGACGTGCCTAAAAAGATGCAGATCATTCTGCAAGCGATGGGTCGACGCAAGATAGGGGTGCATTCTCATAGCATCTACGACAAGATGTGCGACGCTGTGAAGGCAGTTGACCCAGCAACCTATGACCTTGCGGAACGCTTCTCCGACCTCATGGTGGCACTGCCTACGGGCTACAAGGACGGCAAGCTGGATGAAGCTGCAAGCAAGAAGGGGACTGCTCTGGCGCTAAACCTTGCACAGGAAATCTGCGATGCAATCGACGCGCTCCAACAAGCGCCAGCGGGGCAACCTCCTCAGCCTCCTCAATCCGACCCTGGTGAAGAGCAAGGCCAGGGGCAGGGGCAGGGCCGAGAGCAGGGACAGGAGCAAGGTGATGGCGGCGACCCGTCCACAGAGCAAGGTCAACCCGGCGACCAATCAGATGGCAAGGGTGGCAATGGAGAGCAGGGTAACGGCGCCAATGGCCAAGGGGATGGCGGCGATGAGGACGGTGGAACCCAAGGCAGCGGAGATAGTGGCGGCGAAAGTGAAGGCGATGACAAAGCACCCGGCTCCAGCGATTCGCAAGGAGGAGGGGGTGGTGGAAGCAGCAGCACCACAGAGCAGCAAGACGGCAAGGCAACGCGAGCCAATGGCGGTGGCGATCACAAGCCAGAGGATGTGAAGCAGGGTGGCTCAGCGAATGCGTCTGGACGTGGGTCAGGTGGTGTCGTGATGCCGTCGGATGCTCTGTCACAGTTGGATGACTTGTTCAAGAGTGCGCTGAACAGCGTGGTCAATGACATCTCAAACAATGACCCGCTCAAGAAGAACCGTGTTACCAAGTCGTTCTGCGTTTACTCCCGCAACTTTCAGCAGGTCGTACCCATCATGGATGCTGTGCTCGCTGGCCAGAATGAGACCGGCAGTGGGTACAGAACGTCTGCAATCCGTCGCGCCTTATCCATAGCAGATCGGATGAAGTCGGAGATCGCTGGCAAGAGGGCCATGATTCGTCGAGTCCTGGAGCTTGAGTTGCAAGCGCGCAGTGATCGTCGTTGGGAGTCCGGCTACCGGTCTGGACGCCTTCAGTCAATACGTGTCGTGGATGCAATTCAAGGGCGGGACACGGTGTATCAACAGCGCAGAGATGGTAAGGACATGGATACCCTGCTCTTCATCTCTCTGGACGGAAGCCAGTCGATGACGCGCTTGGGTCGTGCGTACAATTCTGCCTGCCTTGCGCTTGCGTTGTCGGAGGCTTTGGAGCGTACTGGATGCGACATTATTGTGAGCATGTGGGGAAACATCGCTGTCACGCAGTCACACAGTAGCGCGTCAAAGTACACGTCAGCGGATGTCCAAAGGCTCAGAAAATCCGGCGGCTTCGATGAGTATGGCCGACCAGATTGTTCGGATAACAATTATGTCAGCTCAGGCCTCCTCACTCGCGGTCGAATCAAGGATATACGTCAGTGCGTAAGCGATCCCGTTGTACTGGCCGGGTTCGGAGCCAGCGTTGAGTCGCTGAACTGCTGTACCCCTGCTTACCACGCCATATTCACTGACCTTGAAGAGCTTTCAAAGCAACGCCACTCCAAGAAAATCTACCTTTTCCTGACGGATGGCCAAGCTGATAACCTCCCGAGGGCGTTCTCAAAGTCTGCATTGATGAATGAAGCGCATCAGTACGCTGCATCCATTGGAGTCCACATGATTGGGGTTGGTATCGGTGGGATGGATGTGAGCCACCTATTTACTGACTCAATATCAGTCCAAGGTTCGGATGCTTATGAGCCGGTCATCCGAAAGCTGGCCAAGCTGGTAGCAAAGGAGGCAGGCCATGAAGCGGGTTTCCGTCGCGCGGCTTGAGGCCTTGGCTCGAAGAGCGCCCCCTGCGGCTGGACGCAAGTCAATACCAAGCTGGTGGCGCCCCCTTGCTCCGTCCCGTGGAGCAAGGTTCTGGGCATACGTAGAGTCCATGCGCAAGCTCGCGTCCATCGACCAAGATGACAGAGCTGGCATGGCATATCTCATTGACAACTTAAACCGGAGAACGAAGTGGACATCAACGAAATCACCAAAGACTTATCCCGCAAATACAGTGGGGGAATCAATCTCGGGAAAGTGGCAGAGGATGAGGATGAGGTTATCGGCCTTAGACCAGCCAAGTGCTTCTACACCCCACCGTCGAGCGGGCGCAGAACCACCATCCTCGGAGGCAATGATGCCGATCCCCTGCCCAGCAGGCCAAGCGTTAGGATGAGTGAATACCCCCCCGAGCGACTGGCCAAGATGTTCGACGTGAGAGTGGAGAGGAGCTGGACATTCACCGACTTCCTGCTGGCGGTCGGCCTGCCCCGTGACTTGAACGAGCACAAGGATGTGCTGATGTTTAGAGAGGCCAAGCGGGCTTACTTGGACAGGAAGCAGGCAGCGTATCGCTGAAAAAAATTCATCAAACAGTGTTGGATAAGGAAAATGATGATAATCGCAATAGTAAGCAATGGTAAACATAGAAATGGTGGTAATTATGAACAGGATCGAACGAGATGTCGCATCTATATTGGCGACGGTTAAGCGGATTGAGTCAACGCTGAACAGCGGGAGTCATGCCGCCAGCTCGGAGACAGACGTGCTTAGAGAGCGGCTCATGCACCTGACCATCAAGCGCCACGCTGTGCTGACAGCGACGCTTGGTGGGGTCAGCTACTCTGCCATCGCGCGCATGATGCAGTGCGACGAGACGACCGTTAAGCTGCATCTGAAAGCGGCGATGACCGCCTTGGGAGTACAGAACCGGAGCCTATTGCTTGTGTCACACAAGGCCATGCTGGACGAGATACCGGACAAAGAGTACGCCTCCAGGTACGGCCTCAGCAAGACGTGGTGGCTTGAGCAAAAGCCCGATCTTATGGATGTGCTCAAGGCATCCAAAGGGACATCCAATCAACACACAAAAGGAGTTGTACCGTGACAATCAACAGACTGCTGGCGCACTACGTCAGCGTCAAGGAAGTTCATGCACCAATGTCTCCTTCTCTGGCGGAGAAGGTCGTGCATTTGCGCCGAGTCTTTGGTGAGTTGCCAGCGGGCACACCAGGCTCGGAGCTGGCAGCCATTGCCAGCAAGGCATGGGCAGGGAGATCGCCAGGCACGATCAAGAGATACCTTGTCCAGCTTAGGGCCGTGATGACCCGTTGCTTTCGTGATGGGTTGATTCAACGCCAGCCAGTGATCGACGTTCCATACGTTCACGATACCGTGTACATCGACATCAGCACGGATGAGTTGAAGTCACTGATCTCGTACATCAAATGGGTTGAACCGAAGTGGTATCCACTCGTGCTGATCTTGTCCCATACAGGAGCGAGATTGAGCGAGGCCATCGCGGTGACGCCTGCAAGTTTCACCAAGCACGGCACCCGCATTGCCAAGCCGGTCAACCGGAGAAGCAAGACGATTGACCGCGTCATCCCGTACTCGCACACGTTGCGTGAGGAGGTTGCGTCTGGTGCTATCTTTCGCACCGGCATCGTTCCTTCTGGGATCGCAATTGGGTCTGTGTCTACGTGCCTTGGTCGTGTCATTGACGATGCCACCAAGGCGCTAGGATTGCCGCCACTGCGTGTGCATGACCTGCGCCACGCCTTCGCCTCGGTGCTGGCGGAGCAAGGCGCAGACATCGCTGATTTGGCGTCGGCCCTTGGCCACTCCAGCACTGCGATGTCTATGCGTTACCGTGGTCTCGTGAAGAGCAGACTGACCGGCATCATCGCGCAGCTTTAGCGCTGCGTTTTTTGACAGCGGCCTTGGCCTCGCGCAGCTTCTGTGCTGCCTTCGCCTTGGCTTCTTTCGCCTTCAACTTGAGGGACGCGATACGCGCGCGCGAGACCTCTCGTTTTTCAGCGGCGTGAATCTTTTTCAACTCCGATCTGAATCGACGGAGAAGACTTGATTGCGTCTTGTACTTCCCCTTCCTACCTCCTGCCATCATGTTCAGGCACATCGGGTCTGCAAGGTGTTCATGCTGGACAATCCGCTCCTCTGCCAAGTAGGCTTCCTCCTCGGTGTCAAAGGTTTCGAGGATGCTTGTCGTCCACGTTGACTGGTCGTACCCAGGCCATGTCAGCGCCAGCTTGTAGCGTACTCCCGACCCTGTATATCTCCCGGAAAGAACAAGTTCAGTCCTGCCCTTTCCATGGTAATGAAGCCCGCTTGGGTGAGTGGTTTTGTAAGTACACCACGGCTTCATGTCAGGTCTTTCACGTCCTCTTCGAGCAGGGCGTAGTAGATCGCCTTGGCGTAGGCTAGTGCATCGCGTGAGATGCTTTTCCCTTTGAGGTTGTCCACGCTCCACGTCACAGTGCCATCATCATCAAAGGATGCGCAGACAACGGCCTCGCTCCCATCTTCAGATTTGATTTTGGTGATTGTGATTGCGTTGCAAATTTCAATGTTTATTGATCTAACGACTGTCATTTTTTGTCCCCAATTTTATATACCCATGATTTGACTGTCGGCTGAGATACGCCCGTTTTGAGGCTGATGTCTTCAATCGAACACCCTTTGCGATTTAACGCGATCACCTTTTGGATAGGTGTCAGGCTGTGTACCGTTCGCCACCCCCCCGTGGACGATGATTGAGCTAGACCAACATAGGTCGTAACATTATTATCAGTTGCTTTTCTGGTCTTCCCAAAAGCAACTTCAAATACCATCTTGATTTTGAAGTCTTCTGTAAGAGTGCGCTCCAGATAAGCCCATGCTGTTGTCTGATTGCCCGCAAAATCTGCTACAAAAGTTGCAGCATCCGGCATGGCTGCCTCACGCTTTGCTTGCTCTGTATCCTGCACGACTTTGGTGATGATGATCTGCACATCCAAGTCCTTGAGCTGGGCCGTGCTGCCAGCCTCGCGCCCATGGCCCGTCATTGTGGGTTTGTTGCGGTGATGCACCAGTATCACGCTCATTCCAGCGTTTCGGCACGCCATCGCCAGCTCGTTGACACGCACCCACGAATGAGGGGAGTTCTCATCCATCCCTGACCACGCTTGCCGGACGGTGTCAATGATGACGAGTTGAGGCTTGACTTCGTTGATCATCTCTTGCAGACGTTGCACAGAGTCAGGCTCAGACAGCGGCATGGAGTCATCAGCAGCGCTGGCGTTCCAGATTACCAGCTCGTCGCTCATCGGCCCCATGGATTGATCGCACCAATCCACTCGCTCGTGCAGAGTAGTGATGCTGCCCTCAAAATCCAAGTACAGGGTACGCACTTTGCTTGTGCAATACCCGCTTCCAAAGCTCTCCCCTCTCGACGCTGCCCAGATCGTATGCAACAGCCACAAACTCTTCCCGTGGCCATTGAAGCCGACTACTTGAATGATGGAGTTTGGCGGCACGTATGGGTCGATCAAGAATCCACTCTCGCCAGCCATCTTTTTCAGTTCTCCAAGCGTGCTTGGCTTGATCAGACGAAGTACGCCCCGTTTCTTGTCTTGCTTCTCCCTGACCACCTGAATCGCTGCGTGCTTCTCTGGGTGATTGCGCTTGTCTGCGGCCAGCAGCGATGTCAGCGCGGCCTCTGACTCCGATATCGGTAGCACCGGGTCAAAGAACTCAGTCTGAAATTGCACGCTGGCATTCCGCAGCTCGACATCAGACATGCTCGACGAAATGCACTCTCCGATGTAGCGCACCAACCAGTTGTTGCGACCATCGCCGTCGTGCATCTTGCGCCCCATGCCAGCCACCCGATCACTGGCTTGCTTCCAGACCCCCTCTCCGTAGGTTCTTACGGCAGAAAGATTGAGCGAATCGAAGCTCCACTCACCCATGGGCACGGGTGCTGGCTCGACTCGCTTACTGATGCCTGGCCAGATCGGCAGAGAGGAAGAAAAGTTTTCGATCTCTTCGTCCGGGCAGTTGTAGGCGTACTGATGCACAAACTTTCCGTCGCCATCAAACTTGATACTTGGCGGCGCGACGACATATCCTCCATCAGCCCTTAGATCAACGCCATGCGGAGCTATCCATTCCGCGCCCGAGCCGCCGACTTGGCACTGCACCCGCGCAATGCCGTCAGGATACCGAAAATAGAAGTGCTGACCTCTCGTTGTACGGGTGCTAAGAAGACTGAACAATGACGCCTCGCCCAAGGCGTAATTGATTGCATCCTGATTGTCACAGTCAAGCACTACCAGACCACTGATCTTTCCGGTGAGTACAGCCCAGCCAAAAATTTTTGTCAGGCCGCCATGCCCATCTGGCACGCCATCCTCAAGCCAGCTCTCTACCTGCTCTTCACTTGCGGGTGTCGTTTGGTAATCCTTCCAAGTGACCGCTGGCTTTTTTTGAGATAAGTGCATGGGGATGATTGACCACCCCAAGCTGAGGTACAGATAGCCCATTTTTCTGAGCTGTGATCTGTATGCGTCTTGTGCTTCTTTGTCCATGTTGCCCTTTCAAAAAATAAATTTCACTGCTCGTTGCAGTTGCTTGAATTGTGTCATAGAATAACAGCCATTGGTTGCAATAGTAATCAATAAACACAATCTTTTTTTTAAGGAACCACATGGGCACACAGACACCAGAGTACACAGTGATCAGAGACTACGTGATCAAGGAAGCTGTGCATCAGCAGGCCAAGGAGGAGTACACGGCAGCACGTAAGGCGCTGCTCAATCTCGCACCAAAGGAGGTCGGTGAGCACACCGTAAAGGCAGGAGGATTTACTTTAACCATAAAGTATCCAGAAAAGTACGCATGGGATTCAGAAGAGCTTGACGCCCTTTACGGTAGCGACAAGCCTGCTCACGTCAAGCTGGCATACAGCATCGACATGAGCGTACTGAGGCGTCTCCCGTTGGTGGAGCAACAACAGCTTCAAGGCTGCTATGAAGTCAAGCCCGGCACTCCAGCCATTGACATAGTTAAGGAGTAAGAGCATGGCATTCACCCCACTGAACACAAAGGACGAAACTACGTCCTTTGGCAAGACCCTCATCTATGCACCCGCAGGGTGGGGCAAGACGACTCAAGCGAAGCACATGCAGAAAGCCTACGGCAAGGGCTTCATTGTCAGCGGAGAGGCTGGCCTATCGTCAGTAAGAAGTGCAGGTATCGACTACCTGCCATTCCAGAGTTTCGATGGCCCGGTTGATGCAGCCAAGCACGTTTACAGTTTTGTGTCGATCTGTCGGATGATCCTGTCAAAAGATTTCAAGGACGCTGGCTACAAGTGGATCATGCTTGACTCCCTTACGGAGCTGTCAGACATGGTGTACTCGTGGGCTGATGCCCAAGCTGCTGCCCAAGCTGCCGCCACCGGCAAGAAGGAAAATGGGTTTGCTCTTTGGGGCCTCTACAAAGACAAGATGATTGGAAGCTGCAAGTTCATCCGCGACCTTCCCTATCACGTTGTAATCACTGCGCTGGTCAAGTTCGCGGAGAACGACGATGGCGAAGCCGTCAAACTGCCAATGGTGCAAGGCAACGCAGTTCAGTCGCAAATCCCCGGCATCTTCGATAACGTGCTGTGTGGCATATCTGTCAGCAGCCGCGTGGACGACAAGATCGTATCGCATCGCTCTATCGTCACGGCCACATACCTCGGGTGGCAAGGCAAGGTTCGTGACGAATCAGGGACAGTAAAGCAGGTCGAAGAGACGGGGGATATAACCACAATCTTGGCCAAGCTCGGGGCCAAGAAGTGATTTTTTTACACCCATAGTTGTGTTAGTTGTTAACTTTAAGGACTCATCATGTCAGAATTTATTTTTTCAAACTTGTCTTTGGCCGGTATCACAGCATCAGCAGGGGCTGGGGTTCTCAAGCCTGGACGCTATGTCTGCAAGGTAGCGGATGTAAAGCTCGCAGACACGAAAGCAAAGACGGGGAAAATTTTGAAGGTGGTACTACGTTGTGATGATGGAGTAATCACTGACAACATCAACGTCGCCAACCCAAACCCAGAAGCAGTAAAGATTGGGCTTGAGGGGTTGAAGTCTCTCCTTGTAAACGGTGGCCATCCTGACCCGGACAACATTGGCCGGTGCGGGATGGCTTCTATCAAGGGGTTGACTGTCGGGGTGATCGTTAAGGCCAGCACATACAACGGCAACCCAACCTCTGAGGTCGGAGGGTTTTTCAACCCCGAGGAGGGTGGAAACCAGCCATCCAAAGAGCTGCCCAAGATCACGGACATGACTGACGATATCCCGTTTTGACCAGACATCATGCCTCAGTCATTCCAATCATTTATCAGCGGGGGCGTGGCCCCCATTCAAAGGAAACCCCATGATAAAAAAACAGAAACTACCCAACTCGCAGTTCATTCCACTAAGTCAGTTCCTGCTCTTGAGCAGTCTTTCGTACGTCACCTATCGTCGCCTCCGCATGGCAGGCCGAACTCCGCAGGAGTACAAGCTGTCGGGCAAGACGATCTTGATCAAGGAGACGGACGCGGCCAAGTGGCTATCCAAGCCACCGGCTCTAGTCAAACCGGCTCAGAGAAAGAAAGCGTAGCAAAGATGGTCGTTGCGTCGCTCGACGCTGGCAGCATCATCAGCTTCTCAAAGAGCGAAGGGAAAGCGCGCAAGTACATAGGCGCATCAGGTATCTCAAACCCATGCGGCGCCTACCACCACCTTACTCTGCGCGGTTTCCCAAATGACCCACCCGACCCGCAGCTCACGCGAATCTTTGACCAAGGCCATCGGATAGAGGCCATGGTCGTGGAGGAACTCCGGGCTGCTGGCCATCTTGTAAAGGATGTTGACCCATGCACAGGTAAGCAGTGGGAGTTCTCCAGCCACGACGGGCACCACATGGCCCATCTGGACGGACTCATCAAGCTATTCGGAGTTGGAGAGCAGATGATTCTGGAAATCAAGTCGATGAACCGAAAAGCATTCGATCGCATCTCCAAGGTCGGAGTGCAGCTATCAAAACCGGAGTATTACGACCAGTGCGTTGATGGCATGGGCCTCTTCAAGAAGCGCTATGGGACGGACATCAAGTGCCTTCTCGTTGTGTACTGTAAAGACAACTCTCAGTATTACTCCGAGGTCATTTACCCAAACGAGGAGCGCAGCATAGAGATTGCTGCCAAGGTCACTGCCATCATTTTTGGAGTGAACAAGGAGCGCATCGGTTCTCACAACAAGGAGTACCAATGCGGTCAATGTTTCAAGCGCTCATCCTGTTGGCAGCCAGACGTGGCTGAGCGGCATTGCAGCCATTGCCGTCACTCATCGCCAGCGAAAGATCGTCAATGGTATTGCTCCATCAAAGAGACGGTAGTAGATGAGGTTTGCTCTGAGTTTATGTTGTTCAAACCATCAGCCAGAAAGGTAACTCCATGACACAAAATGGTCTCAAGTCTCAACTTCAGGAATTGCTGCGCCGGGTTCCGCCCAAGGTACTTGAGGGCAGTTATCAATTCGCAGTCGCTTACAAAAAGTGGGCATCAAAAGCGTCAAGTCTGGTTGAATCCACTTACCCATCCGGGCAGAAGATGACTGATGCGATCAAGGAGCACGGGAGGTTCCTGTGACAGCCAAGACGTTCGATCAGCGCAAGCGAGATTGGTGGGAATGGCATAAAGCAAACCCGGACATCTGGAGGCTATTTGAAAGGTTCTCCATGGAGGCAGTATCTCGTGGGTGTAAGCGAATCAGCCACTGGTTGATCATCAATCGAATCCGGTGGGAAGTATCCATCATCACCACCGGGCCGGACTTCAAGATCAGCAACGACTTCATCGCTTTTTACGCCCGCCTCTGGAAAGCGAAGCATCCAAACCACGCAGATTTATTTCAGACAAAACACATGATTGGAGAAATTAAATGAGCGCAAACAGCAGACAGGTCGGAGGAGACCATTACCACAACCTTGGCCAATACCAGCCATGGGATGTGCTTGCAGCGTGGCTGACGGAGGAGGAATACAGGGGGTGGCTCAAAGGCAATGCCATCGTGTACCTTGCCCGTGAGCGCCAGAAGGGAGGCTGCACGGACATAGAGAAGGCGGAGCACACGTTGCAAAAGCTGGTTGAAACAATACGTGAAATAGAAGGAGAGCCGACATGAAAATGACTGACTTGAGAACGCTATATCCACATAAGCTGCATGAGAGTGACATGGCTTTCAGGGGGTATGTCCTGCGCCAAATTGCTTACACCTCTGGAGGGGCTGCGGCGGTATTTGTGGTCGTCGCACTTCTGGCTTTGATGATGGGTGTTATATGACGATATACGACTACATCATCGTCGCGGGAGCAGCACTTGTTGGCATTGTGGTCGTGGCTTGGGCGCTGGTTTTTTTGCTTGAGGATTGCGAGCATCTGCTTGGTCGTGGAAAGGGGCAAGGGCATGAGTAATAAACCGCTGAGAATCTTGGTAGCCTGCGAATACTCAGGCCGCGTGCGCAACGCCTTTGCTGCGCTTGGGCATGACGTTCTTTCTGCTGACTTTGAGCCATCAGAAGATAACAGTCCATACCACTACCAAGGGGACTGCTTTGATCTGATCAATGACCAGCAATTTGATCTGATGATTGCTCATCCTCCATGCACATATCTGAGCGTCTCGGGAATGCACTGGACAGCACGAGGGCTACGTGATCCGCAGTTGACTGAAAACGCACTTGAGTTTGTGCGAAAACTAATGTCTGTGCCAATCGCAAAAATAGCGATTGAGAATCCAATTAGCATCATCAGCAGCCGAATAAGAAAGCCTGACCAGATTGTGCAGCCGTGGTGGTTTGGCGAAGACGCAAGCAAGAAAACTTGCCTGTGGCTGAAGGGTCTGCCAAAACTGGAACACTACTTGCCAACAGTCTTCCCCCCGAAAGGCTGGAGAAAGGTTATGTCTGCGGCCGATATGTTGGACTGCGAAATGTGCGGTGAGCCGTTTTGCCCAGAGTGCAACGCGCACTATGCTGACTGCGACTGCATAGGGCCAACTGAAGATGATGTGGAATACAAAGATGTTGACGGGATCACATTCGCAACGCGCATTATTCCACCGCCAAAAATGATCTGGGGAAATCAGACTCCTAGCGGGCAAAACAAACTCGGGCCATCACCGACCAGGTGGAAAGAGCGCAGCCGCACCTATATGGGTATCGCAAGCGCAATGGCGGATCAGTGGGGCCGAGTAGCATGACTAACACAGACAAGATTCGAGCGTTCTTACGCGATCACCCAGGCTCAACCGGGCGGCAAATATGGATGGGCGTGGACGTGCCAATGCGATCCGTATACACAGCGCTTTCTGGGATGATCAAGCGCCACGAGTTAGTGCGGGTTAGCGTGCCGGACGCAGGGCGCAATGCACGGGTGACAGCATATTCTTTAGGAGAGATCAAATGACATACATGCTGGACGCAGTTAAGCCGTGTCCATTCTGTGGCCATGTCGGACTTGACTTCAGAGAAGACACATCCCTTCGCTTACTCTCCGCTGAGTGTGGCGGCTGCGGAGCCGCCTGTGGTGAGATAAGAATTCAGACGCTATGACAACACGCGCTGATCTGAT
>Ga0100401_1000592_pt1 | contig 29422 bp, 26 predicted proteins | sample CryGeymeta201525_FD_80421 | JGI IMG/M metagenome (GOLD analysis project Ga0100401, IMG submission 80421) | Groundwater microbial communities from Crystal Geyser aquifers in Utah, USA - Crystal Geyser metaG 2015-25 | ecosystem: Environmental > Aquatic > Deep subsurface > Groundwater | place: USA... | reverse complement strand
TGCCACGCCGCCGCCCGGAGCCACTGTGTCAAAACCGCGTGTCGTGTCCTCCCTCCATATAATCGCGGGCTTTTTCACGACTTCACCGCATTTTCAGCAGCCATCATGCCGAACACTTCTGCTGGAAGCTCCATTTTGCGTTGTTTTGGCAAAAAGGTCGGCACTACAGAATTTTCTCAATCTGTGGGTTACGCGGATGCTTGGATCTTGGGTGGTGCTTGTTCGGGCAAGGTGAGTTTGAGCTGATGAAGCAGGATCTGGATGTCTCTTTCGGGCTCGGTGTGGCGGGTGAGTATGATTTCACGTCCGTCGGTGGTGGGAAAGTGGACGTTAGGCCAAGTTGCCAGCCAAGTTGCCAGGCAAACAGTAGATTGACGACCGAAAGCTGTTTTGGTAGAAACTGCGTTATACCTTGAAGACCAACGAAGAATAGGTGATCGTTCCGGTCAAAAAAGCGGGGTTTCCGACGGCTCCGGTTCCGGGCGGATTTCGGCGGGGGAAGGGGCTGGGGCGGCGGAGGATCCTAGGAATGGTGGGGCAGTCGAATTGCTACCACGCGATGAGCCGCACGGTGGGTGGGGAGATGCTCTTCGGCGACATGGAAAAAGAGGCTTTCGTGCGGGTGATGCGCCGATTGGAAACGGTTCGCGGAGGTGGAAATCCTGACCTTTGCGGTGATGGGTAACCACTTTCACCTGCTCGCGCGGGTGCCGGACCGGGCGAGGTTTCTGCGTCGCTTTGGGGGCCGGAGGGCGAGGAGAAGCTGCTGGAGCATCTGACGCGGCTTTACTCGAAGGCTTATGTGACGGCGCTAAGGCATGCGGAACGGAAAGGGATCTCGAAGGAGGAGGCGAAGCAGGTTTTGGCGAAAGGAGGACGGCTGAGTCTGTCGGAACTGCTGAGGTGCCGGGTGCGGTATTTCAGCGATGGGGTGGCGATGCGGAGCCAGAGTTTTGTGGAGGGGGTGTTTGCTGAGCGTCGCGAGCATTTCGGGGCGAAACGGAAGGCCGGTGCGCGGAAGATAGGCGAGACGACAGTGGGTTTGTATGTGAGTCATTGATTTAAACACCAACAACTTACACCAGAACTCCAAGCGTCCGCAATTCCCGGTATGAGAAATGCGGGTTACCTGACGCGAATGCCCAAAATGCCGTGCTTGCGGCCCTCGCCCGTTAAGCGTGGCGCACACCTCCGGTGTGTGATGGTTACGGCACTCCTCTGGAGTGGCGGAGTCTTTTCTTCTTGAAGCGGCTCTTCCCGCCGTTGCTTGCCTGCCGGAGGCGAGGAAAGGACCCTCACACACCGCAGGTGTGCACCACTTCATCGCTTCAACCAAGACTCTAACAGACTCGGCCAAACCGCCAGATTGCCTTTGCCCTTGAGCCCATAACCATGGCCACCCTTTTCGAAGAGATGGAGCGCCATCGGCACCTTATGCTCTTTGCAGGACATGGCGAACCTCAGGCTGTTGCGGCAGTCGACGCCGTCGTCTGACGTCGTGAGCAAAAAGCACGGAGGCGTCTTATCGCTGACCTGCTTGTCGGTCGACAGGGCTTTGATCGCCTCGGCGTCCGGGTCCTTGCCGAGAAGTCGCATTCTCGATCCTCCGTGCCCGACTTGATCCATCGAGATCACCGGATAGATCAGCACCGCAAAATCCGGACGGCATTCCTGCTTGTCGACCGCGTCTTTTCCTTCCTCGGCAAAGGAATCGGCGAAGCGGGTGGCACACAGGCTAGCCAGATGCCCACCAGCCGAAGAGCCCATCACGCCGATCTTGTCTTTCTCAAGCCCCCAAGCCTCGGCATTCGCCCGCATGGTCCTAATCGCACGTCGAGCATCAAGAAAAGGAACGGGATAGCCGTAGCCGCTCGCCTCATTACCACTCACCCGATATTTCACGACAATCGCCGTGATGCCTTGTTCGTTGAGCCACTTCGCGTAGTCATCACCTTCATGCTGGGCAGCGAGAATCGTGTAGCCACCACCGGGGAAGATCACCACGCCCTGCCCGGTCCGCTTGCCTTCCGGGGCGAGGTAAAGCGAATACTGTGGCTTCTCAATATGGCTTAAGCGCCGCCCTTCTCCCACTTTCTCGGTGCCTTCCGGCAGCGGAGCTGCACCCGGTGCCTCGCCCGGCCAGAGCGGCAGCCAATCGATAGCCATGGAACTTGCAGCGGAGAACATCAGAACGAGCAGGGATTTCATTACCTCCAGACTACGCCAAACATTTCGAGGGCATATCACCGAACACGTCAGCACTCGCTTGCGGCCGATTACCCCCTCGGATTGATTCGCGCCACGAGATACTCCGGATCATCCTCGGCCACCTCGATATCGATCAGCGCGTCCGCCCGATCCAGCATCCGGCGGCAGTCCTTCGACAGGTGCCGCAGCCTCAAGGTCTTGCCTGCTTGCCGGTAACGTTCGGTCAACGCGTTGATCGCCTCGATCCCCGAAAGGTCACACACCCGTGCCCGGGCAAAATCGATCACGATGTTCTTGCGATCCGACTTGGCCTGAAAGTTGTCGGAAAACTCACGCACCGAGCCGAAGTAGAGCAAGCCATCGAGCGAGTAGATCTTTTCATCCTCCGTCTCGCTTTCCACGCGGACATGCACATGCCGCGAGCTTTCCCAGGCAAACACCAGCGCCGAAACGATGATCCCGACGAACACCGCCGTCGCGAGGTCATGCATGATGATCGTCACCAAGGTCACCGATAGGATGACGATGACATCGGAAAGCGGCACGCGTCCAAAGGTGCGCAGCGACGACCATTCGAAGGTCCCGATCACCACCATGAACATTACGCCGACGAGCGCCGCAATCGGGATCTGCTGAATCACCGGCCCACCGACCATGATGAAAATAGCGAGCGCCAAGGCCGCAACGATCCCCGAAGCCCGGCCACGACCGCCGGATTTGATATTGATGAGCGACTGACCGATCATCGCACAGCCGCCCATCCCGCCAAACAGGCCGGAGAGGAAATTCGCGGAACCCTGAGCCGCACACTCGCGGTTGCCATGGCCACGGGTTTCGGTGATTTCGTCGATCAGCTGCAGCGTCATCAGCGACTCGATGATTCCCACCATCGCGACGATGAATGCGGTCTTCAGCAAGAACTTCCAATCGCCAGCCCAATCAACGGACGATGGCCATTGGGGAAAGGGAAACTCCCCCTTGAGAATCCCATCCGGATTTCCTTTCGCCTGCGCCAGCACGTTCGAAACCGTCGGTGTGTCCTTGAACAAGAAGAACGAAAGAAGCCCCACGCTGATAATCGCCATCAGGATCGATGGCACCGACTTCGTGATCTTTGGAAAGAACTGAATGATCAACATCGTGAGCACGATCAATCCAATGAAGATGCCGAGTGCCGGACCTTGCAGCCACTCGCCGCTCGAGGGATCCTTAAACGACGGAAACTGCGCCATCAGAATGACGATCGCTAGGCCATTGACGAAGCCGATCATCACCGGATGCGGCACGAGTCGGATGAAGCGACCGAGCTTCAAGGCTCCGAACAAAATCTGAATCACTCCCGCGAGCATGATCACCGCGAAGAGATACTGTAGTCCGAGGCCTTCGCCGATCGTGTCGCCATGCTGAACCGCCTTCCCCGCCACCACGGCGATCGCACCGGTTGCTCCCGAGATCATTCCCGGACGACCGCCAAAGGCTGCGGTGATGAAGCCCATGAACACCGCCGCCCAAAGCCCGACCAAAGGATCGACTTTTGCGATAAAGGAGAACGCAATTGCCTCGGGCACCAACGCCAATGCCACGGTCAGGCCGGAAAGAGCGTCGTTTTTGAGGTTTCCCTGCTGCTTTTTGAAAAAGTCGATCATCACAAGTCGGTTCCGTCGAATGGCTTGGAACGCTGGCTACGGAACGCCTCCGCCGCACAGTCGAGGCCGGGCGGATAGGGGCGCAGCACGCGATGTGCAAGGCCCAAGGGCGATTTTATAGGAGGAGGCACGCCCCCCTACCTCAACGCAGGACGCCTCTTCCCCCATCCAGCGCTGCCAAAATCTCCACACTTACCCAACGGGAGTCTCTCACCCCGTCATGACCCAACACGAAAAATCCACCAGTGAAGCACCGGTGGAGTGATCGAATTTGCCGATCAAGCGGCAAGCTTTGGTTCAAAACGGAATGTCGTCTTCCTCGCCGTCAAAGTCATCCGGGTCAGCAGCCGATCCGCCCTGAGGAGGTCCGGACGAAGCATTGCCCGACGAAGATCCACCTCCACTTGAACGTCCGCCACCACCCTTGCCATCCGGCAGGAATTGCAGGGTATCGGCGACGATCTTTAGCTTGCTGCGCTTCTGACCGCTCGTCTTGTCTTCCCAAGTATCGAGTTGAAGTCGACCTTCGACGAAAACGCCGCGGCCCTTGCTAAGGTATTTTTGAGCGTTTTCGGCAGTATTTCCCCAGACCGTAATGTCGACGAAGGTCGTTTCATCGGACCAGTTGCCGTTACCATCCGAGACCCGGCGGTTCACGGCCATGGAAAGATCACCGACTGCGGTGCCTTTCGGCGTGTAGCGAAGCTCGGGATCCTTGGTCAGGTTTCCCATCAGGAGGACTTTATTGAGATTGGCCATGGCAGTGGTCAGCTTGAACCCGGCAACCCGGGCAGGTCAAACAAAAAAGCTGTTCGCAAGAACAGACGGAGTTCAGAGCACCTGATAATACTGCTGGTGAACGTGGGTGTTCAGCTTCAATTTGGTGTCGATGCTCTTGATGACTTCAGGCTCGGCGTCGAACATGTAGCTGACGTAGTGGCCGCCATCGATCTTGTTGGATGGATAGGCGAATTTCTTGCGGCCGTGTTGAAGCACTTCATCGAGCTTGGCACCCTCAGCTTCGATTTCTTTGCCTACGGAGCTGACGAGATCGTCGATGCTGCCATCAAGGCCCTTCGTGTTCAGAATGAGGAGACCTTCGTATTTCCTGCTCATGATCGGTGATTTCAGATGGTGATTTGCGTGAATTATAGGTGTTTGCGGCGGGCGCAAAGCCTTGGGAGCGCGCAAACTGCACGGCCTCCACCGCGCTTGCAAGCGTGTTTTCCACGAGTTCCCGCTCATCTTCCCGGAACTTGCCAAGGACATGCCCGGTCATTTCCCCGGGGCGGGGCTCACCGATGCCCACTTTGAGCCGTGGAAATCCCTCCGATGCGAGGTGCTCGATGAGCGACTTGATGCCGTTATGCCCCCCGGCGCTGCCCTTTTCCCGAAAACGTAAGCGGCCCAGAGGAAGGGCGGAATCGTCATAAACCACCAGGATTTTCTCCGGCGGCCATTGGTGGAATGCGGCCACTTGGCGGACGCTGCGGCCGCTGAGATTCATGAAGGTCTGCGGCTTCACCAGCAGCGTGCCATCCGGCAGCTTGGCCACATGGGCCTGCCACCTCGGACGCGACTCAAAACCCACGCCTGCGGCAGCTGCAAGACGATCAAGCACCATGAAGCCGACGTTGTGGCGGGTGTCTTGATACTGGCGTCCTGGATTTCCAAGACCGACGATGAGAGGAAGGTGGGACACGTTCAAAAGCTAGCGGGTCACTTCGAAAATCGATACCGAAAAAAAGCCCGGCCGCCATTCAGCGGGCCGGGCTTTGAAATCAATCGGAGGTCTGATCAAGCTTCGGCGGGAGCGGCATCAGCAGCAGGAGTAGCCGCAGGAGCTTCCTCTTCTTCTGCTGCACCTTCCTCGACGCGTGGTGCACCGATGTGAGCGATCACCACTTCCGCGTCGTAGTTTGGAGTCACGCCTTGTGGGAACGCGACATCCCCAACATGCAGCGACTCTCCAACCTTGAGGTGTGAAATATCGAACTCCAGCGTCTCTGGTAGGTTTGCGGCGGAGCAGGTGATCTCCAGCGTGTGGTGTCCTTGCTCAAGCACGCCACCAGCCTTGATGCCTAAGGCTTCGCCCGTGAGGTGAACCGGAATGGCCGCAGTGACTTCGCTCTTCAGATCGATCGCAAGGAAATCGATGTGCAGCGGATCACCAGAAAGTGGGTCGTGCTGGACGGCTTTGAGCTGGGCCAGACTTGGCTTACCTTGGGACACTTCGAGATTGACGATGAAGCTCTCCGAGGTGCTGTGAGCCAGCAATTCACGGAATGCCTTGGCATTGACCTTGAGGTTCTGGTTCTCGACACCCTTGCCGTAAACGACACATGGAAGCCAGCCTTCGCGGCGCATTTGTTTGAGAACGCCGGATCCGGTGCGAAGACGAGGTTCAGCGTGGAGAGTTTGCTTCTTGGCCATGACAGAAAGGGTCGGTTAGTGGTTTAGAGTGACGCCGTTTCCGACGGCGGGGCGCGGGTGATAGCGGGCGAAAGTCGGAATGTCAAAAAATTGTTCGTTCGGATTCGACGGAATTCCGGCCGCCAAGAGCGATCCCAGAGAGATTTCCATCAAATGTCGCCCAGTTTAGGCTCAAGACAGCTTCGATCTAGCCTTTTGAGACCTCAAAAAGCGAGGTCACCGACTGACCGCCGGCAATTCGACGAATCGCCTCGGCCATCAGCGGAGCAATGCCGCAAACGTGAACCTTTTCACCACTTGCCTGAGGCACCGAGTCCGTCGTGATGACTTCCTCGATCGCCGATTTCTTGATCCGCTCGCGGCCCATCGTGTCCAAAACCGCGTGAGAAACTCCGGCAAAAATCCACTTTGCCCCGCGGGCATGGAGAATTTCCGCCGCCGCACACAAGGTGCCCGCCGTCTCCGTCATGTCATCCACCAGGATCACATCCCGCCCATGGACGTCACCGATCACATTCATCGCCTCCACCTGAGTCGCACTAACCCGGTGCTTCGCCACGATCGCCAACTCCGCCCCGAGTGCATCCGAGTAAGCCCGTGCCAGCTTCGTCCCGCCGACATCCGGAGAAACAACCGTCAGCCCCGAAGGATCGCCGACTTTTTCACGGATATAACCAATCAGTGCCGGCTTGGCGTAAAGGTGGTCCACCGGAATATCAAAAAATCCCTGAATTTGTGGCGCATGCAGGTCCATCGTCAAAACGCGGCTCACCCCCGCAGAGGTCAGCAAGTTCGCCACCAGCTTCGCCGTGATCGGCACGCGTGGTTGGTCTTTCCGGTCCTGACGGGCGTAGCCGAAGAATGGCATGACCGCCGTAATCCGCTCAGCCGAAGCGCGCCGCGCCGCGTCCACCATGATCAGCAACTCCATGATGTTGTGGTTCGTCGGCGGGCAACTCGGCTGAATGATGAAAACATCCTCACCTCGAATGTTCTCGTTGATTTTGACAAAAGTCTCTCCATCCGGGAACGAAGTCACACTGACATCGGCGAGGCGGGTTCCAATTTGTTCGGCGATGCGCTCTGCGAGCGCCCTGTGAGCGGTTCCACTGATCAGCTTCATGAGACGGAGGGCAAACGGGGGGGATTGTTGACAGCCCGCATGGGATCGGCAACCCTGCATCCACAAGAAAGATGGAAACCCCTTCAAAACCACAAGCTACGGCCCCAAAAGATTCCGTCATGTGGCCTGCAGCCGTCGCGGCAGGGCTCATCGTGGCCATTTTCTACTTCGTTATCGAAGGATTCGGCCCCGGACAGACCATGACCCCATTGGCTTGGCTGAAGTCCGCGTGGAATCCGGAAACCCGCATGGAGCACGGTTTCATGGTTCCCCTCGTTTCCATCGGCCTGATCGCATGGAAATGGAAAAGTCTCCGTGATGTGGCCACAAAAGGCGACGGGAAAGGTCTCCCCGTCGTCGTCCTAGGTGTTCTCTTTTTCGTCCTCGCCCACCGCACCGGCCAGCCTCGCCTCGCCATCGGCGGACTGCCCTTGATCCTCTGGGGCTCAGCCTGGTTCCTTTGGGGCTGGCAAGTGGCGAAACTCACCATCTTTCCCATATTCATCTTCTGGATGGCCATTCCTTTGCCCCAGATTCAGCAAGCCACCACCGAGCTCCAGATCCTTTCCACCAAGCTCGCACAGGTCGGGTGCCACTGGTTCGGCGTGGATGTCGAAATCCGTGGTGTCAAAATCTACTCCACCAGCGCAGCATGGGAGCCTCTGGAAATTGATGAAGGCTGCGGTGGGATCCGCTCGCTCATGGCCCTGATCCTGATTTCTTCCGTCTGGGCCTATGTCGCCAAGATGGCCCTTTGGAAAAAGGCGCTGCTCTGCGCCTCCGCCATCCCCCTCGCCATCCTCGGCAATATGCTCCGCCTCACTTCCATCTTTGTCATTGCCGAATATGGTGATCCGGATTTCGCCCGCCACACTTGGCACGATTGGTCCGGCCTTCTGCTCTTCTATCCCATCTCACTCATTCTGCTCCTCGTGACCCATTCCCTTCTCGAAGGCGGCATGCCGAAACTCCGCAAACTACGGACCAAGAAAACTGTCGTCACGCATCAAACCCCCGCCAACTGAAGCCATGAAACAAGCGAGCATCCTCACCCTCGTTCTTGGACTTGGCATGTCCACGATCTACGTTCTCCCCCCCTTCCAACAGGTGGAATCAGCTCTGAATACCAGCATTCCTGAGCGTATTGGAGCGACCGTCACGCAAACCTATCCACCCTCGGAAGCAGAACTGCGGATCCTCGAACCCGACACCAAATTTTCCAAGGCGGCATGCTGGATGCCACGGATCGAAGAACGCTCTTTCATCACCGGCGAGTCTCCCCCTGACCGACTTGATGTCTCAATCGTCCTCTCAGGTCACGACCTCGCCAACTCGATCCACCGGCCCGAACGCTGCCTCGAAGCCCAAGGACACAAAATCCAAAGCAGCTCCCAATCAGAAATCACTCTCACCAATGGCGTGAAGGTGCCACTCACCTTTCTGGCCACCAAGCTAAACGCTGAACTTGGCCCGCCGGGTGAAAAACAGTTCATCACCATCGACAACCTGAACTGCTATTTCTTTGTGGGCCACGACCGAATCACGAATAGCCACACCGAGCGCACCCTGATCGACATCAAGGACCGCGTGCTCAAGGGTGAAGCCCAGCGCTGGGCCTTCGTCACCATCAGCATGCGCTTCGTCGATCAGCAAAGTCGCGGATTTGGAGATCCACCCGACCTCGAAATGGCGGACAAAAAAATCCGCGAGCTCGCCAAGGAACTCGCGGAAGGAAACATCGATTGGAGCCAGGTGCGCTCCTGACTTCACTTCTTAGTTTCAGCCGGGCGCACGCCAGCGCCCTCAAGGAACTTGATCGCCTCCGCGACGCCATTTTTTAGCCCGGCGGACTCGTTTCTCAACACCACTGGAATGAGAGGATCCGCCGTTTCGAGAAGCTCTTGGGCTCGCAAAAACTGGCCCATGGCCTCTTCCGCCCGGCGCTCTTTGAGCCACCGGCGATGCCACACCTCATAAAGGTGTCGCGCGAGAAAATATCGCGCCCGGAACCCAGCCTCCAGCCCGCCTTGTAATTCGATGGCGCGTTCCAAATAAACTTCCGCCTCGTCCGCCAGCCCCAACTCAGCACAAGTATTCCCGAGATTCACGGCGATCTGCGGATTATACGGATGAAACCCAAAGGCCTCTCGATACGAAACCATCGCCGTTTGATTCCAAGCCTGCTGCTCCTCCGCACTGAGCTTCGGATCGCTCGCCATCGTTCGCGCCCAAGCCGCTTTCTCGTCTAACAAACGAAATCCAGGCCAGTGCTGGGAAGCTTCTCTCAACCGATCCATGGCCTTCTGAGGCTCTAGCTGCACCATGGACTCCTTTTCATAGATCACCGGCCAGATAAGACGCAGCGCCATCGAAGCCTGCCACCCGAGAACCGCCGTAACCGGCACAAGAAGCACACCCAGACCAACCCTCAACCAGCGACCAAACACCGGCGCGGGTTTATGACGTCGATGAAGCATGATGATCAGCCCGAACATCAGGCCGAGCAGCATCACCGAAGGGAGCATGTGAAACACGAAACTCACGTTGGACTGGATGATTAGCGCGCTAGCCCCGCCTGCGACACCCACCCGGATCGAATCGGATTCCTCAACCAATCCACGATCCGGGTCTCCGAGAAACAGCCCCGCCATCGTCACGCCAGTAAAAACCAGAAGCGCCCCCAAAACCAATCCTGCACCCACTAGACCGTAATCCGTCGTGACCTGCAGCAGTTCATTATGAACGAAGGGCTCATCAATCTGGCCATAGCCAGAGTCCTCGGGATTCAACTTCGCATTGCGTTCCCAGGAGTAGGACCTGCTGCCACCACCACTCACCCAATGATCCTTGGCCACTTCCATCGCCAGCCCCATCCACTCCAAGCGAGACGAATTATCCGCCACCTCCGACACACTCCCCCCTTGGCCTCGATCGTCCTGAATCTTGCTGATGACAAACCAACCGGCTGTCACGCCTCCGATCGCCACAAGCGGAAGAGAAATCACCATCACAGGAAGCCACTTTTTTTTCTCACGCCAGCCGACGACAGCCACTGCTAAGAGGAGCACAAACGAACCAATCCCAAGCGCCACTAACCCACCGCGCGAACCCGACAGAGGAACGACGATAAGAGCGCCCGAGAAGGCGAGACCATAAACGACACGCTGCCAGGCCTTATCGTCACTGAAAAAGACGCGGCCGAGCAATAGCAGGCCGGCTCCGATCACGAAGTTCGCAAAATAATTGTAGTGCCCGAAGAACCCTGTCGGCATCGGTGAAGGTCGGTGGGCATAGGGCCACATCACCTCAGGCACCCGCCACTGGATCGCCGCCATCACCACGTTCGCAATCACGCTGATCGCCAATCCCAAATATAAGAGACGGACTCTCCACCCCCTCGGCTCCATTCCACTGACCACCCACGCCGCTCCCACCACGGTGAGAACCAACATGAAATCCGCGCGGGCGAAATCGAGAACCGGCGACTGAGAACATCGCCACGCGATCCAAACCAGAGGCATCAAGAGCAAACACCAGAGCAACCCAGTCCCATTCTCCGCAGGCTTGCTACCCAGTCTGAAAATCACAGCCAGCGCCAGCGCCAGCAAAGCCGGGCCCCAGCTCCAAGCCTCGGTCTGCCCACCGAAAAGCACCGCCAACCACAGCGATAAAACGAGGAATATCGCAGAAACGATCTTCATATCCATGTATCGGGCATGCCCCGCGAGCCTCCACGAAAAAGAACCGTGCGATCCAGCAACTGCAATCCGGAACTACTTCGCCCCCCAGCCAAACAAAACAGCAGGAACCGTCTTGATCAGAATCTTGATATCCAACCAAAACGACCAGTTATCGATGTAGCGGAGATCCATTTCCACCCATTCTTCGAAACTCGTGATCGAATTCCGACCACCTGCTTGCCAAATGCAGGTAATCCCAGGCTTCACACTGAGACGGCGGCGATGCTCGCTCTTCTGGAAAGCCTCCACCTCGTAGAGCGGCAAAGGACGCGGGCCGACCAAACTCATGTCCCCTTTCAGCACATTCAAGAGTTGAGGAAGCTCATCGATACTCAGCTTGCGCAAAAGCGCACCAAAACGGAAGACTCGGGGATCACGATCCAGCTTGAATACCGGACCATCCATTTGGTTGCCATGCTCCTCCTTGATCTTTTCCAAAAGAGCCTCGGCATCCGGCACCATCGTCCGGAATTTCCACATATGAAACGGCTGCCCATAGCGCCCCGCACGCTTCTGACTAAACATCGCCGGCGCACCGGGACTGGAAATCTTGATCCCAACCCACGCAAACACCCACAGCGGCAGGCTGCAAATAATGATGATCACCCCCAACACCTGGTCGAAAACCGCTTTCATCGCCAACTCCCAAGAAAGCTCAGGCGTCGAACGCAGCACCAGCATGGGGCGCTCACCCATCAGGTCGAACGTCGGCCTCGCCACCTGGGTCCGCATGAAGGACGCCGCAATCCATGCCTCCACCCCCATAAGCTCACAGGCCTCCACGCATTCGGCAACCTTGGAAAACCCCGTCTCTCCCGCAGTGAAAATCACCCGCTCCACGGACTCTTCGCGAAGCAGCTTGTAGAGCTGCTTCACATCGGCATGCTGGACGTCAAAACGCCCCACCACCCGAAACGCCCGCCGAATTTCCGGATCAAGCTCAGCGAGAAACTCGTCGATCTCATCATCCGACCCCGCAACCACCACCCGCTCCTTGAGATCTTCCCGGACGTCCCGCTTGCGAAGATGCGCGTGAAGCCAGCGGTCACGGAGTATGAGAAGGACAAAGATCCACAACCCACCGACACCCAGCACCAAACGACTGGCTTCCCCCAATTTCGCGAAAACCGAGAGCATTCCCAGCAACAGCAACACCACCAGCAAGGCGCGAATCAACTGGGAGATGGACTGCAAAAAATTCTTCGTCCGCGGCCGACGATAGAAACCAAGAAGCTCAAGAATCAACGGAGTAAATGGCACCGCCAAATACAGCACCCAAGTCATCTCCGCCAAGCCCGCCGCATCCGTCGCCTCCTGCCCGAAAAACTCCCGGACCGGCGCACGAAACACATCCGCCAACCAGAACGCAAGCCACACCAAGGCAGCGTCCGTCAATTGGAGGAACTGGATCGAGAAAGCTTCCCTGCGTCCTACAGCCATAAATTTGAGGGTCTGAGCCCACTGACTGGTTACCCTGGGGGCTCGGGCGCGGAGTCTGTTACATCCAGAGCAAGCTTCGCAACGGATAAATGACGTATTAGTCCATTACGTAGGTCAGAAGTCCTTTCGGCCAAGCCGTCCATTCCAGCCATCCTTCATTGCCTGCCAACAAACCGGCAAGCGCTCAAAGCCTTCTGTTCGAACGATTCCAGCCGCATAGGCCAAACCCATCAAGCATGCATAACCGCCGCCACGCTGCTGGCGTTTCAGCCAAACCATGTTGCGGACCTTGTAAAACAGCTTCCAGTCGGCCAGCCCTCGTTCAAGAAACAATCGCCTCCCAAAAAGACTCCAAGAGACCAAACCATCCGGACCCGGGTGATCCATCACCGCCGCAGGAACCGCCGCCGTCTTGAATCCCGCATTCTCGATTCGCCATGGATACTCTTCATCTTCTCCGCGAATAAAAAGGTCTCCATTCACCGGTCCCACCACCTCACGAACCTGACGCGAAATCAAGGCCCCGGTCCACACGCCACGACTCCGCACCTGCTTCCGCTCCGGCAGCAGCTCCGCTCGATCAACCAGATCAACCGTCCCGTCATCCATGACCACCTGAAGCGGCCAGGTAAAACGCCCCGTCTTCGGATCCACCTGCAGAGGATGGAGCACCAACTCTGGATTCCAAGGCTCTGCCAGCATCGCTTCCAAAGCTCCCTCACGAGGCCAAGAGTCATCATCAAGAATCCATACCGCATCCGCACCCTTCTCAAAAGCATGATCCATCGCCCTCTGCACCGCCCCCGCATTGCCATGATTCCCACCGGTATCAATCACCTCCACCGCATCCCATCCAGTCGAGCGAAGCACCTCCGCACTTCCATCCTCCGACGCATTGTCACCAATCACCACCATCTCCGGCGGCCTCGTCTGCCGACGTAAACGATCCACACATGCCAGCGCCACCTCCTTACGGTTGAAACTCGCAAAGACCACCGCAATCCTCGGATCCGAAATACTCATCACATCAGCACACCACCTTCAATACACCCTTCCACAAACGCGCCAAAATCCACAACACACCATCAACCAGGCCATTCAAATACGGATCCCCAAAAAGCGTGATCCCGTGGGCTCGGCGGATCGCTCTCGACTCCACATGCTGCCGCTCCGCCTTCAAAATCGTCTCCATGTCCCGCGTCCTCGGCAGATACTTCATGGAAGCATTCGTCCCATGCAACCTGAACTCCGCCACCACCAGTGGCACATGCTGAAAGCTTAAACCGACCGCATCAAGCCGCGCATAAAACTCCCCATCCATCACATAGTGAAAATCCTCACGTAAGCGATAGCCCTTCTCTATCACGGTCTCTTTCCGATAAAACGCCGCTGTCGATCCAATGTAGCAATGATGGTGGACGCTGACAAAAGGCGACCAACCCGGCAACTTCACATGCCGCAGGAACCTCCCGGACTTATCAATAAAATCGAAGTCTCCATAAACCACATCCTCCGTCGAAGCCTTCAACTTCTCTAACAGGCATACGAGAACGCCCGGCTTCAACCGGTCATCCGCATTCAACCACATCACCCAATTCCCCTTGGCCCGATCAAACCCACGATTGATCGCCTGCGACATCCCGTTATCCGCTTCCTGCATCCACTTCACCGATGGGAAACCGGCCACCACCTTCTCACTCTCATCCGTAGAGCCTCCATCCAGCACCAGATGCTCGACCTCCACTCCCGGCTGATCCCGCACACTGGCAAGACACTCCGGCAGGAAATGCGCGTAGTTCAAGTTCGCGGTAATGATCGTGAAGTCACACATCCTGGTCCTTCAAACTTAACTTCCTCTTTAACTCAAGAATCCGACCGGCAACCGCCGGTGCATGCAACCTGCCCGACCAGCGCCGTGAAATCAAAGCCGCATTCCGCTTCCCTTTCCGCCATGCCTTCAGTTCCGATCGAATGGCTTCCACATGGCCATCAACATCGTCCTCCTTCGCCAGACAACCGTCGCCATCCCCCACAAACCACCGGAAACTCGCCAACGACGGCGAGTCCCCCGCCACCACTGACGCGCCGCGGCATAACGCTTCGCCACTCGCGATGTGGAACGACTCAAAGGCCGAAGGACACCAGGAAACCTGAGCCTTGGCCAAAATCCCCGCAAGAACCTCCGGCAACACCCGCCCCTCTAACAAAATCCTCCTTTGAACCGCGCCCGGAAGCCCGCCGTGCCACTTCTGCAATCGCTCAATCCCGCCTCCGACAATCTGAACTTCGACCCCAGGCTCCAATTCAAGCAATCGCTCAACCCCCTGTACCAACAACTCCGGACGCTTCTGAATCTCATCATCCCACCGACCAACCACCACCACACGCGCCTCCTTCTCCACACCCACAACTGGGCGATAACGAGGATCTACCGCGTGAGGAAGCACCACCACACGCTTGGCCAGCTCATCACCACCAAAGTGTCGACAAAATGCCCGATGATGCTCCGCCGCCTCCGGCGAAACGCAGGCAATCACATCTCCCTGCATGAGATGCTTCGCTCGCCGACGATCCTGAATCAACCGGCCGATCAGCAGCCCTTTCAACAAGCTCATCGCACCACGAAACGCCCCACCAGGTGTCCGACCCGCTCCCGCGATCACCATCTGCTCGCGACACCATTCGTCCAAATCAATCAAGGAACTCACCAGCCCACCATTGTCCTGATTCAGCACCAGAAAAATACCCGCCTGCCGAATCGCCCTGGCCACCGGCAAATAGCGCGGACTTCCCCACGCATAGAGCACCACCCCATCAAGATTTTGAGCCGCCCACCATTCCGAAGAGCTCAGCTTTGAAGCATCCACCCGCAACAGATCATCACCATCATCCGCTCCACTAGGCAAAGGCATCACCGCCAGACAATCCACCCCATTCGCCTGAAGCCCACGGCACAACAAGCCGCTATCACGGGCAAAAAAGTCCGCTCCACCCCCAAAGGCGACCGGCGTGCATGTGAACCATCGCATCATCAATTCGTTCAAAACTGCGTTGCCACCGCCTCCCATCCGGGAAGCAGCCTCTCCTCGATAGGAGCATGGATTTCAGAAGCAAACCAGCGGTCAGGGGTGAGCACCATCTGACGATCCTTTAACCCAAGCCACGCCCCCCACCACGAATAGCTGCTATTCGCGATGATATGATGTTTTGCCAGACTCATAAAGTGCAGATCAATGAGTGGATCCGCCGAAGACCCCGGCAACTCGACCACCTCTTCGTCCGCTCCCGTAAAATGGGCGCGACACCATTCAGGATCATCTGAGAAAATAAAAAAACGCGGACGATCAAGTCGCTCGCGCATCATCATCATCGCCCGCTGATAATAACTCTCCCCACAGACTTGAAATACCGGCTGGACAAGAAAGTCCGTTCGCCGAACGTGCACCGCTACGGATTCACACGAGTTCAAAGCATCCTCCACCATCGCATTCGGATCAACCACCAGATCCAGACGGAGCTCCTTTCTTAATTCAGCCTCGATAAAATCAAAGTACCGAGGACTCTGAAACCATCCCGCAAGCAGACTGTTCGAGGGAGCTTCCAGCATCGACGGATCAAAGCGATGATCGGCGCCATTCTCCCGTATGATCGGCCGGCCAAAGAACTCGAACGGATGCCTGCCACTCAGTTTTCTAACGGTCCGCGATGCCAAGTGAAATGACCGCGTGATCTTCGCCTTCAATGGAAGCCGCCTCAAATTCGAGACCTGTTTCCAGTCGCCATCGTTGAAAAGCGTCGCATCAAGAACTAGCCCGCAACCATGCTTTTCAGCAAGGGTACGCCCGAAGGCATACTGGAAAAGGTTGTTCCCCAATCGCCCGAGCATAATCGCCCTAATCATTATTCCCTAATCTGGATTCCTGGAGCCGGTATTTCAGAAGGACTCCCAAGGCCTTCACCCCATGTCTCCAATTGATCTTTTTCCCCTCGTCATTCTTACGAGGGTGATAGGAAATCGGCACTTCAACAATGCGGATCCCCCGTAAAAGAATCTTCATCGTCACCTCCGGCTCCCAGGAAAAATCATCACACTCGATCTCAATCCCCTCCAAGGCCGAAAGATGGAAACACTTATAGCAGGTCGGCTCATCCGTCAGATTCGCCCCAGTGAGTAGGTTCGCAAACTGAGTGATCACCACTCCTCCAATGTAAGCGAGCGGGTAAGAATGCGGATGCTTTCCGGTCAGCAGCCCACTAAACCCCGCCCGCCCCAGCGCCTTCTCCATCAGAATGCGCGAACCATAGACCACCTGACATTCGCCCCGCTGAATCGGAGCCACCACTTTAAGAATGTCCTCAGGGTCGTACTCGAGATCCGCATCCTGAATGATCAAGATATCTCCACTTGCCGCGTTGAAACCGGTCCTGACAGCGGCTCCCTTTCCCCTATTCTCTTCGTGGAGCAAGAGTTTGAGACCCGGACGCGAAGCGACGTATTCGACTAACAAATCACGCGTCCCGTCACTCGATCCATCGTCCACAATCACAAGCTCCTTCTCTAGCCCACCCTCTAACTGAAGCGCCTCGACCTTCCCAAGCAGGACCGTGACCAGTCCCACCTCGTTGTAAACGGGTATGATGATTGAAAGTAACATCCGTCAAAGCTGCCCCACGGGCACCACTACTTAGTGAAAATCACGTTACAGTTCGCCGCGTATCTCAAGAGCTTCGGGAAATAACGAAAGAGCAGTGCATCCCCATTCTGAATCACAGAAGAAACCACCCTCAAACGATCGGATACCGCCTTCATCGGATACCCAAGGAAATTGAACATCTGAACTTCGCAATCAGAGAACCCCTCACTCATTCTCTCAAACTGAGAGAGATAAAGATTACTCTCATCCGGCAACTCCCAGCGAGCCATCCGTATCGCCCGAATCGCGGCTACCACCAGATTGTGCCCCATCGGCTCGTAAATGAAAATCAACCGCCCACCTGGCTTAAGAACTCTCCGAACTCCTTCCACCAACTTCCCTTGATCATGCGCCAGGTGGTGCAGCGCAGCCTGCCCCCACACCAAATCCAATGACTCATCTTTAAAATCCGAGAGATCAAAGGCGTCGCCCTTCACGTATTTCAGACCCGGAAGTCTCGCCAAACGCTCGTCAACCTCGGGCCCAGATGCCTCATACAAGTCCAGGCCCGTCACTCTCCCATCGGGAAAGTTCTCGGCGAGCACAGCCGCCAACTTCCCAAATCCTCCGCATATCTCAAGCGCGTGACCTCCATTTAAATCCTTCCGACACAACTCGCTATAGCCGGATAAGAAAAGTGGTCGGTCGGAGGGCGGGAATCCCCCAATCGCAGGCAGCATCGCCTCTGCCCGTGGATCGAATGGCGCTTCCGGGTGAGTCAGTCGAAGGCTCATGATAAAGAAGGAATTACGGTTGGAAATTTTCGTGCTCTCGCAAGCAGCAAATCGACAAAGCCAAGCGCGAGGACCAGCAGCATTGAGACGCCGCTTACAATGAGTCCAACGCGCCGAAGCGGAGGATCATACGACATGTCCACACTTCGAGGAATTGACGCGTCATAGCTCGATAAGTCCAAAATCATACTCCCGTCCGTCGCTCGTGAAGCCAGCTTCCACGAATCCCCAGAACCCACCCGATACTTCCAGCCATCCGCATAATTCTCTGCCACGCGAACCCACATCAGTCCTGCCCCTACTTCGATCTCTCTAGAACTTTCCAAGCCGCGACTCTCTTCCAACGATTGAATCGAGACGTCTGGCCGCCCTTGCAACATTTCCTCCAGCTCTTCAACGCTCCCAAAACCCGCATATCGAGGAACTGCCGCAGGATTCCCATAGAGCACCATTAAATCACTCTCCCAAAGTCTCTCCCATCCATCTGGCACCTCGGCATTCCCGGGAAAGGTGATCAAGTGACTGACTCCTAATCGACCCAACACCGCAGCATTCCACGTGGTCGAAGCCTCAATGTTCATCCCATTCGGAACAATGCTGTCGTAGCCGTAGCTCGTCGCCACACCATACGCCGATAGCGTATTGGGAATGAAGGGCGTCACCGCCATGTGTCCGGTCGGATGATTGATGCAGGCCACGCGACCGTCCCGGCCGACTTCCTTACGCAACACTTCCGTTTCGGCCGTCTGAGGAAAAAGAGGCTCCAAGACAGGATCGCTCCAAACCACCCACCGCGATCCGAAGACGGTGACCTCCATGAGCACCGCCGCAACCACCATCGCCGATCCGAGCGCTCTGCGATTGACGACGGAACTCGCGGTGAATCGCAGCCCCAACAATGCAAGGGCCCACAAGCACAATGGGATCACATGCTGAGGACTCCAGATCAGCAACTCGGCAAAGAACCGATCAATCCGTGTGTTCATCCAGTCTTGAAAATAGCCGAATGAACTCCCCGAGCCCGCCGCCTGCAACTTGCCCCGCAACGCCGCCTCCAACTTCTCCCCCTTGAAATGAAGACCGATGCTGACCAGAGTCCACCCCACCATCACCAAAGCCGTCACTCTTCCGGCAATGCTGAAAATCCGCTGCCGAACCTTCTCTTCCGCCGTCTGCATGAAATGCACAAACGCGAAGATTCCCCCCAAGATAAAAAGCAGAAAAAGCCGTTGATAGAGAACGCGAACCAAGGGTGAAAGGGGAAGCACAAGCCCCAGAATAATCAGAACCCTCGCAAGCACCGGCACCTTTTTTCTAAAGATGGCCAAGTAGGCAATCAGCACCGGCAGTGATCCAAAGTAAGCAATATAGAAAAGCTCACTTTTAAATACCTTCATCAAATCCAATGACCCACTCCTTCCCAACAACGAAGGAATGATCTGCAAAGGATACGCCGCGAGGTTGTAAACCGGCTGCAGCCAGCCTTGAGGATACATCCCCATCTCCGCATTCCCATGCATGCCGGTATGGATGCCCAGTTTGTTGCTTGTCAGAAAAGCACCAATGCAAGGCACAAGCATCATCGCTGCCACACCAGCGCCAAGCACGCCCCACACCGCATAGCGCCCTAACAACCGGGCCTGCAGCGGGAAATTCCTACCACCAGAAATCGCCGACTCCATCCAAATCGCGACCACCGCCAATACCACCAACGCAACATGTTGCAGCGTCCCACCAAGAAACCCCAACCCGATAAAGATCGGAATCAGCACCTGAAACCCCTTCCGCCCCTTCCAGTAAGCATCGATTGCCCAGAGAATCCACGGCACCCAACAAAACGATCCTAGAGCCCATCGATGATAGATCCAGGTCACGAACTGGGAGTTTCCCGCATACAGCAAGGCACCACAGCATGCCCACAGCAAGTCGATTGATCGCCCTCGCAAAAACAGAAACATCCCGGCAGCAGCGAGAAACAATTGCGCCGCGATGCCCAAATGCCACGCCGACCAGAAATCAAACCAGCGATGCAACTGCATCGTCCAGTCAAAGTAGAGCGCCATCGTGTTCGCATACTGCGCAGTGCCTCCGTAAGTCAGCGAACTCCACCCCACCCAGCCCTCTTCCGCATAGCTCTCCGCCGCCACCATCCGATAGACCAGATATTGGTCCACCGCGTCCGAAACAATGTGGTTCTCAACCGTCACCGCCGTCTCACCAGACCTCCATGGCTCCATCATTTGATGAAGCAGGTTCAGGGGCGCAAGGTTCTTCCCTCCAGCCCACCACGGTGATAGCCAGAGCATTACACCCGTAAAACAAAGGCTCACCCCTACCAGTGTCTGATGTTTCAGTCGACCCTTCATCCTCGCACCAATCTCTCACGTGCCATTCGAATAGGATTGCAATTTCCCAGTTGATGACGACGACTTCTCACCGTTCCTTTTGCCTTGAAATCGCACGAACATAGCACCCTACCTGAACCGCTTCTGCGCGTCCTGAGACCGATCAAACGATCGGCGCTCCATTGGATTTCACGCATGCGCTCCCCTGAGTCGGTATTCACCCAAATCTACCTGAAGAATGAGTGGGGCGGAGAACCCGGCGAGTTCTGTTCCGGCGGCGGATCGACAGATCACGAAATTGCCTCCCGCTACATCCGTATGCTCGGCTCAAATGATGCCGGTTTCAGCCTTAATGAGAGCCACCTCGTCGATCTGGGCTGTGGCGATATGCGGATCGGCAACGAACTGATTCCCCTCTGCCGATCGTTCACCGGCGTCGATGTAGTCAAACCACTCATCGAGCACCACCAATCAAGCTTGGGCAGCAGTAGGGTTCGCTTCGAACACCTCAACATTATCGACGACAAGCTACCCGATGGCGATATCTGCCTCATTCGCCAAGTCCTGCAGCACCTCTCCAACCATCAAATTGCCCAAATCCTCCACAAGCTCAAGAAGTATCGCCATATCATTATTACCGAGCACGTTCCGTCATCCCAAAGCAACTGGACTCCTAATCTCGACAAGCCGACCGGAAAGGGGATTCGCTTGGAACGGAATTCCGGAGTCGACATTACCTCACCCCCATTCTCAATTCCTTCGAAGTCAGTTAGAACCATCCTCGACGTCCCGGGAAATCCTCACGATGGCGGTGGGGATCCGGGAATCATTCGAACCGTTATCTACACACCGGATCCAAGCCATCGCAATGAGCTCGATTAGATGAAGGAAATAAACACATCCTCATCACAGACTAGGCTTAAACGGATTATTACAGTCTGCGAGAAGAAAGACATCTCAGCCTGGAAGATCACCTCAAGCGCTATCCTTCAGAGGATCGCAGCAGAAGATTATCTATTGATTTGTCCTGACTCCCAAATCAACCACTTTCAATCAGTAACCCCCGCCGATTGGCGCATCATCGCTGAGTCGGTATTTTCTCAAAACTGCGAGGTCGCGCTGATCCGCGAACGGGTTCGCGGAGAAAACAAAAGCCGGGTCCACTGGCTCTTCCAACAATTTCTCAAACTTAACTCCATCGTTGCCGCCGACCTTGAGGACGGTGATGCCATCCTGATCTGGGATGCCGACACCGTCCCATTACGAAAACTCGATTTCATCGAACCTGAAACTGGAAGGCTGATCTACTATCACGGAACCGAAAACCATAGCCACTACTTCGAGACCATGGAAAAACTCCTGGGTTACGGAAAGGCTTTCGAAGGATCCTTCATCGCACAAAATCTACCGATTTACGTTGGCTGGGCTCGCCACCTCATTCGCGAAATCGAGGCCAACTCCGGCACTTCGTACTCCCATGCCATCCTCGATACTCTTCCCGGCATCTCCGGCAGTGAATTCTCCGAATACGAAACTCTCGGAACCTGGGCCTACCGTAACCGCCGAGAGCAAATGATCATTCGTCGCAAAAACCGATGGCTGCGCTGCGGCACGGAACTCCTTGGGACCGACCCGTCAAAAGTACGAGCTCGAATTCTCCTGAAATCTCTCTCATTATATTACGACTACATTGCCATCGAGAACTGGCGACGTGACCTGAGTTTAGGTCATCTCACTTCCGTAATTGGCCGCCGTGCAAAGGCATTCTTGCAACGCAAGTAAGACTTAGTCTTTGCCGCCGACCTGTTTGAAAACCTCCAAAATCTTATCGACCACTCGATCTGCCGCATACTCTCGACGTAGCTTCAATCCACACTCCCTGACCTCCCCTGCGGATAAGCTCATCACCTCATCAAGCGCGCGGAAAATACTCCCCTCATCACCATAGTGGAATCCGCCCTTGCTCGTCGCAGGAGCCAAAACCTCCTCCACGGAAGTCCCCGTTACATAGCAAACCGGCGTTCCCAAATAATACGCCTCGATCGCCGGCAAGCCGAAGCCCTCAATTTCCGATGGTAGCAGCAAGGCACGCGCCGCCGTGAATTGAGAAACCAAGGCATCATCATCAAGAAATGGAAGTCTTATCACCGCAGGGCTTTGCTCGGCAAGAGCGACAACATCATAGGGAACCTTCCCGACGACATGCAACCTGGGGACGCGGCGACCCTCCCCGTGAGCCTTTGCCCAAAGTTCAATCAACCACGATGTCCGCTTGTGGGGCTCGCGGGAAGCAAGGTGCAGCACATAATCCGCCTTCGCCGGATCCGTCGGTTGCTCAAGCGCCTCATAAAGACAAGGTTCATAAGTCACAACCACCTCCTTCGGTGGAATGTCATGACGCTCCATGAAACTGACAATCTGACCCTTCGCTGATTCGGAAACGGTCAAAATCGCTTTCGCCCGGCGCAGCGTATTTTTCAGAATGCTCGCCCAGTAATGATACTCCACATCCATCCGCCACTTGGGATAGTGATCGCTGTAATACTGAATGATCGTATCATGAATCGTCACCACCATCGGCGCATCAACCGCACTCACCCTCGGAAGGAAACCCTTGGGGAAATACCACAAATCCGGACGAGTCCTAAGACGCATCAGTGGATGTAAATGATCAGTCAATACCCGCGACATTCGGCCCCGCGTGCTCCATGGCACAATGATCGATTTCGTGCCGGGAGGCATCTTGATGGATGACCTCGATCTGATTCCGGTGAGTTCGATCCCTTCTCGCCGGGCCATTTCACCCAAGACCACTTGGGTCATCCGAGAAATTCCAAGGCTTCGTCCCAACTTCGGACTCTGGTCGGCAAGATAAACGGTTACCAAAACAGGATTTGTCCTCCGATTCGGAGACTTCGCAACCGCGCCCCCCCGCCCAAGCTTATTTTCAGGTAGCTGCCCTCCAAAACTCCGTTCTCGCAACGCACCGACCCCTCCCACACTTTGACCACATTTTAGCGACCGAAAACATCGCACTAGACTACCCTTGAAATCCTCAATCCTAAACAGTTTGGTGAATCGATCTCTTAGATCCCTCGCCACTTCACCCCCCTCACCGCGAACGAGACTTTCACAGCAAAAGCGGAGATTCTCAGCTAATGAAAAAGTGTCTGCCACCGGACTGAGAAAGCCATATCGGCAAGGAAGAACCCCCGATACTCCGTCCGACGCAACAGCCACCACCTGCAAACCGTTTGCCATCGCCTCGGCTACTGTAAGACCGAAGCTCTCCCACCTGCTAGGGGCTATGAAAATATCACTTTCCCCATAACAAATTTGCTTTTCCTCACCCTGGACGTATCCCCGGACGTGGATCGATAACCTATCACCATTTAATGACTCAAGATTCGCAACTGCCTCATCAAAACGGCTCTTAAGATTTTCTTTAACTCCCCCGGCAATCGTAAAACGGAAGCGCCAATCTGATGGGCTGGATTCCAGCAGGTGACCCACGGAATCGAGCGCATCAAATAGACCTTTCTCAATGGTTCCATGGGAAAGGAAGAGCAATCTAAAACAGGGTTGATCGTCGGTAACAAGCCTCTGAAGTCGTTTTTCCCGTCCCACCATGATCGTTTGGTCAAAATCAGGGCAGGGATCTTCAATTCCATTGTAGACTGTGATCGTTTTCCTGCTTCCAATCGCCTCGGCATCCTTGGCCGATGTCTCGACAACGCAGATCGACGCATAGGGTTTACTTAGAACAATCCGGCTGAAAAACCTACCAGCGCGGTCGATCCACTTCGGTCCGGATAGCGACAGCCTTTCTGATCCGTGAGCCCATTCTCCCTGACCAATCGCGTGCCAGTGGAAAACAACTTTCCGATAGAACAGCCGGAGAACACCAAGTAGAATCCAGTCCCTGATTAGTGAACTTCGCTTTACCGGCCCAGGCACATAATACAATAGCGGCGATTTCAGACTTAACCTTGTTGTCACCGCAGCCAACAAGTACCTGCCAATCAGCAACCCCTTGACAAACGAACTCTCCCCGATGTCATCAAGGGTCTCAGAAAATCGGGAATCCACGTGGTGAACCTCGAATTCACCTGATGCCTCGGAGAGAGCTTCGATCGCACGCAGCACCATCCGACTCTGTCCGTGTTCCGGGGGCGGCGTTTGCGCGAAGACAACGATGGGGATTACGCCTCCCGATCTCTCTTCTTTCTCAAGCTTCATCCTTTACCCCCAAAATCATTAAGTTATCGAGTTCGGCAACGGTGCCAAAAGTCTGAAGTTAGTCGAATAACGCGATGTAGCCTGGATTCTGAGCTTCCCAAGAGTAACGTTTGCGGACATCGTCTGTGATATTGTTCGACCGTTGCTCGCTAGCGATCAATTCGAGTGCCGCCTTGAAACAGTGTAAGTCCACATTCTCCACACAGGCACCGACCTCACCAACTTCCAACACCTTTCGAAGTCCCGGGTAATCATTTGCAATAACCGCGACGCCGTTCATCAGATAGTCATAGACCTTGTTCGGTGCGCAGTAGTAATTGCAAAGGTTGTCATTGCGATAGAGTGCGATTCCAACGTGGAAATCCTGAATCAGATTGGACATTTCTTTATGAGGAATCGCAGGCCGCACGGTAACGTTTGGAGTATCCACTTCTGACATTTTTTTCTCGAGATCCCCGGCGAATGATTGAGGCATTACCGGACCAACCAAATCCAAGGTGTAATCCGGCCCGAGCTCCCGGAAAATATCCACCAGTTGAGGAGTGAAGCGGTCGGGTCCCATGACTCCTACATAGAGCACGCGCAACGGCGGCTTCGCAGGTTTCTCCCTTAGTTTTTCGCCCGGGATGAAGTAGGGGAGGTTCTCCAAAAGAAAATGGACTCTTTTATCTGGAGCTGGATCGTGATGCTCTTTGAAATAGCTCATGCGATTCTCCTCCGCATGCATGATAATATCACAAAATGGGACGCAGTACTTTTGGATCATCGCCCATACCCGCTTCTTGACCGGGTTGATGTAAGCCTCCACATGGAGTTCGCTACTGTCGAATATCAGCTTGAGTTCCGGACGACGGCGTTTTGCGACCACACCAGCAAGCAGGGACTCCAACGCGAAACAGATCACATGGGTGGCATCCGATTCCGCGATCCTGCGACCTGCTTGAAGTCCGTATCGCATCTGGCGAAGGAACAACACCGCTTTGCTCTTCTTCAGTGGCGTCGAAATCACCTCGATCGGAAAATCGAAGTCTTCACGCTTCAGAGGCACTTCGCCTATGTCCCCGTAGTAGAGCTTTGTCGAGATTCCCGCAGTCTTCAAAGCGGCAAGCTGTTTTAACAGTCGACCCCTGATTGCAAGAGTCCCAACGAGTGTACAGGCAACCTTAATGCCGTTTCTTTCCTTGCTCATGGCTTATCAAAATTCATTTCGGTCATTCCCATTCAAAGACTATGCGATGTTCAAGGTCTCCCTTATCTGATGCCGTGCGCTGCAGTAATAGCTCTTTGGTGGGCATCACTACACCGTATGTGGGACTAAAACTCTTCTCTTCGACAGCGAGGACCAAATGCGGATCAACGAGGACCGAAATTTCTCGTCCTCCGACCTTCAGCAAAGCTCCGCCCTCCGTGACATAGGCATCCACTCCTGGATCAAGCCGGAAATTCCACCTTACCCGATCACCAGTTCTCAAAGAGCGAACCACATCTCTCACCTCAAGTCGGCAATGCTCCATCCGCAGAGTCCTCTCCACGAGACATCCGTCGATCATCCGGGAATAGCCAAAGTGCCGCCCTCGAAACTCGATTGCATCGCTACTCCTACTCCAGTTCACCAACTCCGCCCGTGTGTCATCCGACATCTGGAATAGCCCCTGCATTCCGCCCGAGAAGTGGTTCGCGTCGAGATCGTTCACCCTTGGTGCATTGTGCGCAAAGCTCGCCCGGAAGTCATTCCGCATTCGGACGTCGGCGGTATAGACGCCCGTCCCCGGATCCACAATGACATCCGCCCCTTCAATCGTTAGAACGAAGGAGAGTTGATCGCAGTGAGCATGCGCACCGCCATGGGTTACCGCACCAGCCCTGACTCCGAGCCATCCGCTTCCCACGGCCCCGAAGAAGAAACCGCCGTCGCGGAAGGCGCCGCTCGGCTCATCTATGGCACCTCTTCCATCTGCCAGCAGGAGCCTCCTGTTAGATTGGCCACCAAATCCACACCGATCGGTATACAGATAGCGGTGATCACGCAATTCCTCGATCCCCACACTTATCAGGCGACCTCCATCGTTGTCACCGAATTGCGCCGCGAGACCAGAAGGAGCGGTATAGCACTTCACGAAGGTTCCCATTCGCTCCAAGCGAGCCGTGTAATACTCTGAAAATGGACGACCTATCCTATCCGCCATTCCATCGGCCCAGAGGAACATTTCGTGCGAAAGCCGATGATAGCTGGTCGAAGTCTCGAACAAGACCCCATCGCTGAAAACTTGGCGGTTAATCTCCTTCTCGAACCATTCAAGTGCGAAGGCGAGCCATCGCTCGCCTTCCCCCGTTTCACGGAACAACACCCCAATGGCGAATAGTCCGCAAAGATCGGCCAAAAAGTGGTTTCCGGCCATATCCGATCTCGGGCCGTTCCACTCGAGGTTCCGCATGATATGCCGGCCGTGGCACCAGAGGGATTCCACGACTCCATCGGCGAAGGACTCGTTTTCGTCCGCACCTCCAGAGAGAACTGACAACGACATCAGCCAGTTCACGGCTCGAATGCCTACGTCCATCGTGCAAACCCAGTTCACGCCATAGCCGCAGGGATTTGCCTCAATCCAGCTACCCAGTTGTCGCTTGAGCTCCTCTTTAAATCGTCCGTTACCCTCCAAGCGATCCGCCAAAGCGAGAGCCGCGAAGTGCTGGCAGCGGCTTAGCTCCCACGGCACCTTGATGTCCGTCCCGGGTGGAACCGCATCCCAGGCAATCTCAAGATGGTGCGCCTGTGGAGACCACTCAAATCCAGTTTTGAAGTCTCGGTGCCAGGCAATCGGATTTCCCAACAAGGTCGGTCCGCTTCCGAGTAGATCAAACTCGTGACGACATGCCTGATCAGCTTTAGCCAGAACCGCCGCCGCCTCATCCGAGGTCAGAAAGTCGATGCATCCGTCGACTTTCACCGTGCGGCGGAACTCCTCAATACGGACGCGGGCTTTCATTCCAGCGCACTGCCGGCGATATACCCGCTGATCGTGCGCCAGCATTTGAGGTGCGGTCTTCCTGCGAATCCGACGAATGAGCTTGCGCCGAGCACGGAAGGCCACGACATGAATCGCATCTACGGTTTCGCGAAGCCCGCTCATGGCGTCGCCAACAAAGATGCTCCCGTGCGGCAGATCTCATCCGCCTGCCAACTCACTCGCCATGTCTCGACAAGCTCCTCCCAAGGAATGGGGAACCGTTCGCCGGATGCCACTGCGGAGATAAATGCCCCCCACTCCGCCTGATGCCCCTTGTCCGCCGACTTCAGATTAATTCGGGCACCGCCCAAGCCATGAGCACTCATCGAAACGTAGTCATCGAGAATGAATGCCTTCTGATCAAAGAACACCTCCATTCGTTCCTTGGGAATGTCGGGATGTCCCAGCGCGGAATAGATCAATGTCGCAACCGAACCGTCCGCATACTCGAGAGTCAGCGTGAAGTTATCATTTCCCCGGGCCGCAGGATTCGCCCCACGCAGCGGTGAACATGATAGACTCACCACAGGATGACCGACAAGACTGCGAAAGAGGTCAATGATATGACAGGCTTCACCCAGCAGGCGTCCGCCCCCTTCGAGTCCTTGGGTCCAGTGCTCCGGCGGGAGGTATCCCGCGTTCATCGTATAGCGAATCATCAACGGATGAATACGGTCTGCCACTTCCTCTCGAATCCGCCGGGCAAATGGCGAGAAACGCCGATTGTAGCCCACCATGAAAGGCGCGGCGTTTGATTTCACCGCACCCTCGAGGTCCACGAACTCAGCCGGAGTCAAACACATCGGCTTCTCGACAAACACCGCCTTGCCGGCGTGCAGTGCCTGAATTGCCAGTGCCGCATGCGTATCATGCCGCGTCCCGATAAGCACCGCATGGACACCGCTGTCCCGCAACGCCTCAGGGAAATCCGTAGTCGCGCGACTTCCCGGAAGAGTCTCAGCACAGGCCGTCGCGCTTGGCCCGGTTCGGGAAATCACCAATGGCACCCTCACCTGCTCGGACATCCCCTTCAAAATCGGAACGTGCATGGCCCGCACGAAGGAACCTGCACCTACCAAGGCGAGGCCAACCGGCTTCCCTGGCTCCACCCCTGCCCATTTCGCTTCCACAACCTCCGCCGGAGGCTCGGCCTCCTTCTCAAAGTCGTAATGAATCACCGCAAGCAATGGTCGCTCGGGAGCTTTTAGCTTCTCATAGGCGCTGGCGGCCTCCTCGACTGGCACTTCCACCTCAATCATCGGCGCCACCAAGACCCGTTTTTGGGAAAGCAGCTCAAGATACGCCGCCATATTGCGGTTTTCCGTCCACCTCACATACGCAAAAGGATAATCGTTCCCCCGCAACTCATAATCGTCGTCGTAGCGCCCTGGCCCGTACGAAGTGGAAATCAGGAAATCCAATTCCTTCATATACATCTCATCCCGCTTGTACTCGCCACCTGCCACCCCCGCCAAAACCACCCGGCCCTTGCGCCGCGACATCCGGAAAGCCTGGGAAACCGGCTCGCCAGACGCCGTTGAACTAAAGACGATCGCCGCATCCACGCCCATCCCTCCAGACCAGTGCTGCGCCCGCTTTACCACATCCTCCGCCGCCGGACTCAGCGCCTGCTCGGCACCAAACTCTTTCGCCAGTCCAAGCCGCCTTTCATCGAGATCCGTGGCAAAAACCCGGCAGCCCGAAGCATGCAGCATCTGGATCGCCAACAAGCCCAGCGGCCCGCAACCGATCACCGCCACCTTCTCAGCCAAAGCCACTTCAGCTCGCCGCACCGCCTGCATCGCGATTCCT
>Ga0100401_1000587_pt1 | contig 29520 bp, 24 predicted proteins | sample CryGeymeta201525_FD_80421 | JGI IMG/M metagenome (GOLD analysis project Ga0100401, IMG submission 80421) | Groundwater microbial communities from Crystal Geyser aquifers in Utah, USA - Crystal Geyser metaG 2015-25 | ecosystem: Environmental > Aquatic > Deep subsurface > Groundwater | place: USA... | reverse complement strand
TCCATGGGGTGGGTCTCCACCGCAGCCGTTTTTCGAGGCCCGATGTTGTAAAATCAAGGGTTCCAGCGCCTCAGATGGGCGAAATTTGGCGATTTTTGAATCTAACAGCGAAAGTCGGGCTAGGGCGAAGCCGAGGGAGAACTGAGCGGGATACTGATGACGGGCTCCTGATCGCTACCGGCGACTCGGGAGCCCTCTCCTGAGGCGATGGTGCGGGCCGCATCTTGGAAAACGAGTTCTACCGTGGACTCTAACAGGCCAAGCGGCCGCTTGGGAATCCAGACGATGTCGCCGGCTTGGAGCAGGACGTTGGTTTCCTTACCTGTGAGGATGGCCTGGAGGTTCACGATCGACGCGGCGGGCTTGTCGAGTGAGCCGCGGACGATGACGACTTCCTTGAGGTAGGCACCCTTGGCCGGGCCTTTGCACTGGGCGATGCAGTCGATCAAGGTCAGGGAGTCCTTGTAGCCGACAGCCTGCGGTGCGGCGACTGCGCCGAGGATAAGCACTGTGGAGGTGGCGGCGGAGGGGAGGTAGATGTAGTCGTTGTGGCGGAGATAAATATTCTGTGAGGTGTCTCCGGAGCGGACGAGTTTCTCGAAGTTGACGGGTAGAATTTCTCCGTCGCGAATGACGACGCTTTTGGAAAGGTCTGCGAGTTCCTCGGTGGTGCCAGAAAAGCGCGAGGTGAAAAGGCCACCGGCCTGGGAGATGGCTTCAAGCAGGGTGGTCGGTTGGCGCAATGGATAGAGGCCTGGCTTGAATACGCGCCCGAGGATCCAGTAACGCCGTGAGCGGACTTCGACGAGGCTGACGTTCACCAGGGGATTGGAGTAGTCGCGCATGAGCGCTTCTCGGAGTTGTTCGGAGAACTGGGCGGTGGTGAGACCTTCTGCACGGACACCACCTGCTAGGTTATAATAGACCATGCCATCGGGCATGACGAAAGTGCGGGCGAGCGTGCCTCCGACTTCGGCAATTTCGATTTCGACAATGTCACCTGGCCCGAGGAGGTAGGGCTTCACCGGCGGAGTGAGGAGCTTGCGGTCGGGGGTGCGCTTGATTTTCACCTCGGTGAACGTGAGGTCGCGAGCGGGCGGAATCGGAGCACGGGCATCAAACTGGGAGTCCGGGATGAGTTGCTGGCAACCCACTCCCCAGAGGCAGCACAGTATGCTCGTCAATATCGTGGAAAAAGCTCGGAGCATCACGGCGATGTAAGGATCGGATCGACGTTGAGGTTGACCCAGGTGGAGGCAGCGCTGGTGGCGAAGGCGGACAGTGCCAGCTTGAGGATGTCCTCGGTCACCGCCCACGGACGTTCCGAGATGTAGACGATGTCCTTGGGCTGGAGCTTGAAGTCCTTTTCCTTCGCGGCGAGCACGTCCTTCAGATTGACGACGAAAGCTTCCGGTTTGGTGAAGCTGCCGCGAACCACGAGGACGCGGTCGGTCCATGCTCGGTCGGTCAGGCCTCCGCGTCTTGAGATCGCGGAAACGACCGTGGCGTCGGGCGTGAGACCTTGAACGCCCGGATTCACCACGGCGCCGAGCACGTAGTAGTCGTTGGTAATCGTGGAGGCGATGAAGATGAAATCATTCGGCTCGATCTCGATGTTTAATTTCATGTCGCCCTCGTGGAGGAGCCGACGGAAATCGACGGGAAGCTGCTCGCCTTTCCGCGAGACGAAGGAGCGGTCGAGATCCGCGAGTTCGATGGTGTTGCGCTCGAATAGGCCGGTTTCGATCCCGCCGGCGTTGGCAATGGCTTCGACCAACGTGATGGGTCTCTCCAAGGTGACGACGCCCTTGTTGATGACCTTGCCGAGAATGGTGAAGCGCTTGGAGCCGACTTCTTCCGGTGTGATGATGACGCGTGGTGAACGGAAGTTCGAAGTGAGGCCTTTTTCGATCACGAGGCGCGCTTCATCGATGGTGAGTCCGGCGACCTGAATGTTCTGCGCCTGAAGATAGCTGACGGTGCCGTCTGGAGCGATGCGGAATCCCGGTCGATCGAGTTCCGGCCGGCCGAAGAGGGAGAAGTTGATGACATCCCCGGGGCCGAGTTCGTAGCGGGTACGCCACGAGGTGGGTGAGGGAGCGGCTTTGTTTCCCGGGACAGTTTCCGTCACCGGCGGAGCGTCCTGGGCATGCAACTGCATCAGCAGGCAGGCCTGAAGGATGAGCTTGGCAATGCAGGATTTCATGGCGTGTAGTTCTCAGGAAAAACGTTTCGCAATAAAACAGGAGATGATATCTGCGACCTCTCGGATTTGGCCTTTCGGGCGCTCGGTCCAGCCAATGGTGCCGCCGCAGGAAGGAAGGTAGACATCCGTGAGATGGCGTGATTCGACGGCTCGCGCCAGCGACTTCTTCTGGCCGGCAACGACGGCGATCCAGTGATCGACTGATGCGAGCATCGTGCGGGCTTTTTTTGGGGGTAACGAGGAGGCGCGGAGAATGACAGGGCGATCATTTTCGGGCTCGGTTGGCGGCTTGTTCTGCCAGACAAGCGATGCGGAGTGCTCGTCCTCCGCCCAAAGGGCATCGGCTGTTAGATCAAGAATTTGCATGGGTTTACCGGTATCTTCTGCGGCGGCTTCGCAAAGCAGCGACCACAGCCTGCGCTCCTCTTCGGGCTCTAAGGCTGCTGTCCAGAACAGGATCTGGTCTTTACGGTCGAGGCGGGGTGCGAGGTAGGTGATCCAAAAGTGGGCGATGGCGGCCTGGGCGTCCTTTTCCAGTGTGGTGGGGAGATGGCAAATCAGCGGGGCGCGGGTTGCGGCACAGCAGTCGAGAATGGAGCGCCGCGAGGTGCGATGGGTGAGGACCAGTGTGAGCAGGACGGTGATGCCGGCACCTGCCATGGCACCAGCAAGCCCGAGCAGTGCAGGCTTTTTGACAAGCGAGGAGGGTGTGATCGTGCGGGGATCGGGGGCTTGGAAGACCTGCCAATATCCCGGTGCGCCGGAGGCGAAGATTTCGGCCTCCTTCAGGCGGTTGCTCATCAAAGATAGCCCTTCGATGTCGGCATCCCGTTTCTTCTGAAGTGCTTGGTAGCTACTGATGATCGCGGGAAACTTGGCGAGACGTTCTGCGGTTTCTTGGCGGAGTTTTGCAAGGGACTCGATGCGGTTTTCCGATTCAAGCAGTTCGTTGCGCAGGCCGACGATGGTGAGGTAGAGTTGGTCTCCCAGTGGTGTGCCGGTGTAGGCATCGAGCTCTGCGACTTCCGCCTCCTTGAGCTTCGTGATCTGCGTGTCGAGGTATTCGATGCTTTGGAGTTTCGCTTGAACGAGCGGGTTCTCGTCGGTGTAGGTAGATCGAAGGTTGGCCAGTTCTTCGTTGGCGCTTTTGATTTGAAGTTCAACCGGGCTCTGATGGCTGATTTGCTCTCTGAGATTCTCCAACTGCTGTTTCTTGGCCGAAACGCTGGTGCGGGCGGCCTCTAAATCGAGTTCGATCTGGGAGAGCTTTCCGAGGGCCGCAGTGACTTGAGAATCTCCTCCCAGGTATTCCTCTCTCTTGGAAAAGTTGAGGATCTCGAGGTTAGTTTCCTCGATCTTTTTCTCCATCGCCGCGACTTCCCTAGCAAGGATCTCACGGACATCGCGGGCTTCGGTTTGCTGAAGTCTCTTGGTGTAGGAGCTGATTTCCTCCGCCCAGATATCCGTAAATTTCACAGCGTCTTCCGGGCTGATCGGAGAATGGTAGGTGATGTAGAATATGTCGGTCCCTTCGAGTTGCTCGGCCTCAACGAGGCTTTTTGCTGTGCTGGAATCGATCCCATTAGCGGCGCGTTTCGAGGCGATATCGAGTGGTTCGCTGGCGAGTAGCGTAGCGAGTAGCGTGGCATCGTTGAGATCGACCGGGCGAAAGGCTTGACCGGTTTCAGAAGCCTGCACGGTCTGCGGGACGCGGCGTTTGATCAAGGAGGCGGAAATCGCGAACGATTGCTTGGTCAATTTGATGCCGACTAGTGTGCCCAGCGTGCCGAAGATGATCATCCCGATCGCAATCCACGGCCAGCGGGTCAGGATCCCTGCGACCATCCGGATCGGATCAAGGGGGAGTGGAAAACGGAAGCGGCGGGCAGCAGGGGACCCGGAGCGATCCGAATCCGAGGCGAGATCCTCGCCAGACGGGTCGCTCATTCCTGAAGGTGAATCCAAATTGGGATGTGGGTACTTATTTTGGATAAGTTAAATATGTGGCGGGTTAACCTCTCTGTGCAAGCGTGAATGGGCCTCCGCCGGGCCGACATGGCGGAGCACGGCAACGGAGAATGAGTGGTTAAAGGAGCCGATCGACATCGTTTCCCGGACTCGGCTAACGAGCGCGGGGTCGGGTGCAGGACAGTGGTTTGCGATGAACTGACCAAGCGCGGTTGAGAGGGCAGCAGGGTTGTTTGGTTCGAAGCGCCATACCTTGGGTAAGAGGTCCTTCATGCCGTCCCGATCACTGCCGAGCACCGCAGTGCCGGTGGAGAGGGCTTCGAGCATCACGAGTGGCAGGCCTTCATAACGGGATGGAATGACCAGTGCATCGAGCGCCTGATAGAGTCGGGCGGGATCGCACCAGGGAAGCACGGTGGCTGAGAGTTGATGCTGACGAATAAGGTCTTGCAGCGCGGAAATGTCAGGTCCGTCACCGGCGAAGACGAGATGACAGGAGGCAGCGAGTGCAGGATCGGAGGCGATCGCTTGGACGAGCAGGTGCTGCTGTTTTTGGCGGAACTCGATGCGCCCGATCACGCCGACACGGACTTTATCGAATGGCAGACTGAGTTCATCACAGGCGGCTTTCGCATCGCCGGGCTGGAAACGTTGGGTCTCAACTCCGTTGTAAACAATGTCGATCGGCGCGGTGGCTCCCTGCTGTTTGAGCAGGCGCGCCATTTCATCGGTGATGGTGATGAAGGCATCCGGGAGTTTGAAAAGGTGCGCGCAGAAGATGTCCCGGAGAGCACCGAAGCGGGCACCCATTTCCGCGTTGGAATGCGGCACGGGAATGTAGCTAACACAGGGAATCCCAGCCCGGCGGGCGGCGTGGAGCCCAAGCGATGAATGTTCGATGTTCCCCTGAATGGCGACGACGAGAGTGGGGCTGAGCTGGCGGAAACGATTGGCCAGAGTCTTGATTCGCGAGGGTTGGAGTCGGTTGCGTAGCGCTTCGAGCTTGGAGTCATGCCAGCCGACGGTCTCCAAGGTGAGGTGGGGATGCCTCACCGCGATGCCGGCGACCTTTTCGCAGAGCTTGTTGTTGGCGGAGGCGGCGATGAAATGCACAGAGTTGGAGAAATCTGTTAGAACGGCTTCGAGGCCGAGCAGGCTCATTACTTCGTGGCCACCGAAGACTGGGCTGTCATCGTAGAACAGGATGCTCATGACTTAAGAGTCTCGCGAAGGAAGGCCTCGATCTGCCGGGCAATCGGATCGATGTCGAAGCGTGTGCGGGCTTCGTCGAGGCCGGTGGTGGCAATCGACCTGCGGAGTTCCGGTGAGGCGTGGAGCTCCGCGATGCGGGTGGCGTAGAGCTCGGGATTCGCGGCTTCGGCAATGAGGCAGTTGATTTCGTGGCGGGCGAGTTCCGGCTGACCGCCATCGAGCGAGGTGATGACCGGAAGGCCGGATGACATGGCTTCGAGCGGCGTGAGCGCGAAGGGCTCGCCCCAGTTGGAGGTGAAAAGCAGCGCGTCGTATTGCGAGTAGAGCTTACGCATTTCAGGCGCCGGCGCGGATTTTCTAAAGGCAGAATTCGTGAGTCCGAGGCTCGCGATTTCCGCATCCACCTTGGCAACGTAATCGGGATTACCATGGCCGTAGAGATCAAGGGTGAGTTCAGTGAGGCCATTGCGGTGGGCGGCGGCGAGGGCGCGGACTGCGGTAAGAGGGTCCTTGTCTTCTGATAGACGGCCGACCCAGAGCATCTTTTCAAACCGCGAGTGATCGGATTTCGCAGGAAACTCGGCGGTTTCAATGCCGCAGTGAATGACATCCGCGTGGCTCACGGCCCAGCCTTTCGAGGCTGTTAGATCGCGCATGAAGGCGCTGCAAAAGTAGATGCGCTTGAACTTGATGCCGTCCCAGGAACCGGTGGGCACGCTGCGGTCGATGATGCTGCGGATGCCGGTGGCTGATAAAAATCCCCGGAGTGCGGAACGCGCAAACGAGCCCGGTGTATTCCACCAGGAAAGCCAGACATCGGCGCGGAGGCTGCGGGCGATCCAGTGGTCAGAAACATCATAAACGACAGGGATTTCGCCCTGCTCAAGGCGGAGCAGCAACGACTTGGAAATACCACCCATGTTCCAGACGTGGATGATGTCCGGTCTCACTGATTCTATCTCCTGCGCCAGGGTTTGGTGGTTGTGTTTTTCCAGTCCATAAAGCTGCTGAATCGGCAGCCATGGATTTCCATACATGCCGTTGATACGGAGTTTTCTGGAGACATGCGGTTCGGCGATTTTTTGACGACCGGCGACAGTATGATCGGAAGTCAGAATGTGGACGTCATGGCCGGATGCCCCGAGGCGATCGCAAACGTCCCGACAACGAAGTTCGTATCCACCAATTTCGTGGGGTGGATAGAGATTGGTGATGACGAGTATTTTCATGAGTCGCGGTTGTAGAATTTCCAGCCGGTGTGATGCCCGTCACGGCGGCCAAGGCGCTGGGCGAGGCGCACGGCGATGGCATGAGGAAGGCCGCTAATCTTGCCGTTGCGGAGGCACCATTTCGCATCGCGGATGGCATCCTTGAGCAGGCCGAAGCAAACGAAGTAATAATAGTTCACATTGCGCGGTGGGACTGTGCTAGTGGCGGCCATGGCTTTCGCATCGCCGAAGGAGCGCTTATAGGATTGGCGCAGCGTGTAGTTATGGGAATGCATTGCCACCGATTCCATGACGTATAGAACCTCGTAACCGTTTTCTACCAAGCGCCGCGTCCACTCGTCGTCCTCGGCATATTGCAGATCCTCGCGGATCGGAACTTTGTCGAGCACCGAGCGATGCGTGACCGAGCTGACCATGCTGAAAAAGTGATCCCAATCCTTTGATTCGCGCTCAGGGCCGAAGCAGCGGTCGTAATCGTGAGCGAAAACCGCCTGGCAATCGGGACGGGGCACCTGCCGAGAAAAAGCCGCGCCGAATTTCGGATTTTCGACACACGGCTTCAAAAGATTGACTAGCCAGTCCTTTCCCACCGGTGTGGCGTCGGCATTCAGGTAAACGATCCAGTCATGCGATGCTTCGCGAGCTCCCTGATTGAGGACGACGCCGGGCACATAGGTGCCGAGTGGGATTTGGATGAGACGCGCACGGCCTGACTTTTCAATGATCTCAATCGAGCCGTCGCTGGAGCCGGAGTCGATGACGATGAGCTCGATCTCGCCGTCGAAATCCTGGTTGAAGAGTTGTTCGATCGTGTCGCCGATGGCCCATGCCTCATTGAAGCTGCGCATGACGACGGAGACTGCTTTGGGAAATGAGTTCATCAGTGGCTGGCTGTTGAGGTTTCGGGTTTTGAAACGAGAGTGTCGTAGTGACGGGCGAGACGCGCACCAATGGCCGGCCAGCCGAAGCGCTCGGTGGCGGTGGTAATGCCGTGCTGCTCGATCTTCTGAAGCAGTTCCGGATCTGTTAGAGCGCGTGAAATCTCGCTGGCAAAGGAATCCGGATCATCGGCGAGCAGGATATTTTCACCATGTTTCAGTTCGAGCCCCTGGGCACCGATGGTGGTGGAAACGACGGGCGTTCCGATGGCGAGCGACTCGACGATTTTAAGACGAGTGCCTCCACCGATGCGAAGCGGTACCATCTGCAACCAGGCACGCCGATAGTAGGGACGCACATCCGGTACCCCGCCAGTGACAGTGACACCGGGTAGTGAGCGATAGGCCTGCACTTCTGCGATGGGATTTTTGCCAACGATCAGAATGCGCACTTCGGGAAGGCGCTGGAGCAATTTCTCGTGGATGCTTTCAAAGAACCAGCGCAGCGCATCGACATTCGGGCTGTAGTCCATCGCGCCACAGAAGATCACGGTGGGTTCCTCAGCGCGGGCATCGGGCGCGGATGATGGGTGAAAATACTCGAGGTCCACCCCATTCGCCACGACCATGATGGGTGCCTTGGAATCCACGTGCTGGCGTAGGAAAACCTCATCGTCCGGACCACAGACCACTTCCAGTAGGGCTTCGCGGGCGAGCTTCTTTTCGTAGCGCCAGAGCTTGGCATAACTTTCCCATCGCAGGAGTCGGTCACGGGTGGAAAAGCGTAGAGTTTTATGCTCCATCATCTGGAACTGCAAATCGACACGGCTGCGATCGACGACGAAGCGTGTGTGATGGTTGTGGGGCAGCACATAAGGCATCAGCACGAGATCGCAGATGTGGACGAGGTCGTAGCGTCCGGGTTTCAAGCGGCGATTGACCACTTCGCTGACTGCGGGGCTTTGCCAGTGTTGCACGTTGCTTGGCAGCGGATTGAGCAAGCGTTGGGGAAAGAGTTTCTGCCACGGCGGATGGGCGAAGGGAACGAACTCGACTTCACGGCAGAACGAGGAAAACACCTCGCGCTTTTCCTCGATGCCATCCTGTTCCTCCGTCAACGCGACGAAGTCCACTTCATGCTGCAGCGCCAGTGCCTTGAGCAAATGGAAAGTCCGCTGATAGGTTCCCCGATCGAGTGGCCACGGAGCATAAGGATAGATGACAAGAAGTTTCATGGCTCTTCGCTGCTACGTTGATTGTCGAGGGTGATCACTTTGGCGGGAATGCCGACAGCGGTGGCGTTTGCTGGGATGTCCTTGGTGGCGACAGCGGAAACTCCGATGATTGCGTGATCGCCGATGTTCAGGGCACCGACGGCCTTGGCACCGTCTCCCATGAAGACATGGGAACCTAGTGTGGGGCCTTGCTTTTTTCCGTGGGATAGCACAAGTCGCACGCCTGCATAAAGATCGCAGTTGGGACCGATGTTTGAGTTCGGCGCAATGATGATATCCATCGGATGAGGCAGTCGCAATCCAGGGCCGATTGTTACATGCTTCCCGACTTCGATTTTGAAAAACCAGAACAGCAACTTCGAGGCGAAGATGCCCGGGAGATGATTGGCGTAGCACCATTGCTGAAAACGGATCAAGGCCACCGCATGGACGCTGTTGAGCGTCAGGCAAAGAACGATGCGCTTCAGCAATCCGCAGGGCAGATAGTCCCGCAGGTTGCGGCGCAAGTCGGCTTGGAAATCGGTCATCATGGGATCAGTTAAATCGGTGCCAGAGTTTTTCGTAGGCATCGATGGCTTGCTGTCGGTTCGTCACGGGTGCAACCAATTGGTGTGAAAGCCATGCGAGATCGTTAGATACGAGTTCCGGGGCCCAGAGCAGGAGCGAGAGGGAGTTGAGCAGTCCTTCGCGTGGGTAGCGGAAAGCGAGGGGACTGAGCAGGCCTTTCGCGCCAAAAGCTCTGAGCCGGATCAGCGGGTTTTTCAACCCAGAGCTTTCTGGGCACTTGTTTCCGCCGTGGGCATACCCGGCGGGAGAGTTCGTGGAAATGCCGAGCCGTTTTTGCTCCAGCCACGACCACACGGCCCAGGCAGTTTTCGTGACGGACTGGTGCAAGGCCTCCAATTCCTCGCGTGTGGCGGTGCCCGGAGAAGGGTGGAGCTTGAAGGCGACACCGTCTTTGTGATAGGCGAGCAAGTTTTCCATCGGCAAAGCGGGTTCGGTCACGTGAGCCAATCGCTCGTGACGTTCCACACAACTCCAATGGTATTTCCCAAGACCTGTTAGAATCGCATCGCCGATCGCGAGTTGAGCCTTGGCGATATTCCGCGCGATGAAATCCAGATCTTCCTGCGAGCACTTGCTTTTCGCCAAACGCTCTGCGGCAAACAGCAGGCCGGAGCAGCGGTTCATCATCAGGCGTGTGGCCTCATGCATTGGAATCAGGGAGGCATCCGCATGGTGGGCGCAGGCATCTAAGATTGATGCCGGACCAGCAGTAACGCGATGACCACAGACGAGATCGTAGAAAAACATCGTCGTCGGGCTGGAGACGAGTTTCTCCAACGAGATGATCTTCATCTCCACTTCGATGCCGATTTGCTCCGTCATCCGGTGCTCCAAGGCATGGATGGCGGCTCCGTAGCTTCGTTCGTTAAGACGTGGGTGACCTCGGATGAGGAGGAAAAATTCGAGATCGTTGTAAGGCGCATCGCCGTCCGGTGTGGAGAGCACGCCGCCTTCACCGCGACCGTAGCCGCCGGCTAATAGGAGCGCCTGAAACTTGTCGGCAGGAACGATGCGGGTGACTTCCTTGCCGATTTCTTCGCAGGTATCGGCGATGAGTTTTTCCAGGGCATCGTTGCCGTCGCGGGTGAATCGTGGTGCCGTGTCGCTCATGCGCCCTCCTTTCGTTGCGAGCGATGCCAGCGGCGATCGGCGTTTTCTTCAGCCATCTGATAGAGGGATTCAAGTTGTGAGCCGATCTTGGCCCAATCGTAGTGGGCGAGTGCTTCTGCGCGGCCGGTTTCGCCGACCGTTCGGCGCAGCTCCGGGTCTTTGTGTAATGCTGTTAGATGATAGGTCAGTTGTTCGGCGGCATCGGGGGCATCTGGATCGAAAAAGAAGCCGGTTTCGCCATCGCGGATGAGTTTCTGCAAGCCACCGACACGGCTGGCGATGACCGCCCGACCCGCACACCACGCCTCAAGCACGACGATGCCGAAAGGTTCGTGTCGCGAGGAGAGCACGAAGGTATCTGCCGCATGATAGGCATCAATGAGCAGGCCGCTTTCATTGCTCAGCCCGGGAACGATGGTGACGGCATCACCGAGATGATGCTCGGCGATGAAGGCGCGGAGTTTGTCACCGTAGGCCGGTTGGGTTTCCGGGCCGATCATGACGAGTCTCGCTTCCGGAGTCTTGGCATGGAAGCGGGCGAAGGCTTCGAGTAGGCCGAGTTGGTTTTTCTGGGAATCGATGCGGCTGATGTTTACGACGAGAAATGCATCGCCTGGGATGCCGAACTTTTCGCGAAAGCGGCGACTATCGCCGGTGATGAAACGTTGGCAATCCACCCCGTTGGGGAGATAGCTAACGCGGTCATGGGGCAGGGTGGCTTTGGCCTTTTGGGCCTCGCTATCGCCGACACAGATCACGTGGTCCGCGTCTTCGAGAACCTTGCGCGCGCCGAGCAGGGCCCCGAAGGCTCTGCCCCATTCGATTTTGCCTTCGATCGGTTTTGTGAGATCGCTGAGTTCCGCAGCGGGCACATCGAAGATTCCTCCGTGGAGTGAGACGACGTAAGGTTTCTTGTTCCATCGAGCGGCGGTGCGGACCGAGCCACCGAGCCGCTTCAGCGCGTGGGCATGATAGATCCGCACGTCAGGCTGCTTGATGAGCGCGCGTAGGAGTGAGAGAGAAAGAAGGTTGCCGCCCTTTTTATCCATGGCTGCACGGTCGGCAGCGCTGAGACCGAAGAAGGGATAGGTGTGCGCATAGCGGTCCACGGGAATGCCGCCGATCTCATCGTGGTTCCGCTCCGCTAGTGCCATGGAGGTGATGATGCGAGGGGCCATCCCGGCAGCGCGTTGCTGCTTGGAGATTTCCAGCACAACCGTCTCGGTGCCGCCCCATTCATCGGCGACGAAACGCCGGGGCACGTGAATGATGCTGCGGCCGCTCATGGTTTCTTTTGCTCGGCGGCGTGATGATGGACCGCGCGTTCCATCAATTGATAAATATGCGGAATGTGAGTCACTTCGTCTGGCACTTCATCGTGGCTGCTGAAGAGCGTGGCATAACTCTGCGGGTCCGTGGGGTGGTAGCCGTGCATGGCACGGATCGGGCGCTCGCCCATGTGGCTGGGGACGATGAGCACGCCTTCCTGAGCGAGCCAGATCAGCTCACCGAAGGAGTGGTCTTCAAAGTAGGTGCGATATTTCCGTAGCTCGTCTTCTGGCAGGATGCGGCCTTCGGGGACTTTGTTCAGGACCTCGATGACGCGTTCTTTCACGCCGGGCTTGAGAAACCAGAAGCGCGCCATGGTGCTGTCGTAGACAACGGCGTAGTCCTTGCCCATTTCAAGTCCGAGCGGATCGATCATCGCACGGAGGTCGATGTGGATATCACAATTCGCCATGCCGTGGTCGCTGAAGACATGCAGCTTCACTTCGCGGTAGTGCTTCTTGGCGGTTTCCACGACTTGGGTGATCCAGCGATCGTAGTGATCGAGCTTCTTTGGGATTTCCGGTGAATCATTGCCGACCATGTGGAGCAGTCCGTCTAGACCGGCCCAGTATTGGAAAGCGAAGTCGATGCGCTCGCTTTCGATGTCCGCAAGCAAGGATTTCAAATGCTCTTCTTCTGGTGCCGAAGTATTAGTTACATAGTAGGGAATTTCTTTTTCCTCCAGCAGATCGAAGATGTTCGTTCCGCGATTCATGCCCTTCGGTTTGAGCGGGCTCTTCTTCTCGGTGAAATCGAAGAGGTGGATGTATTTGAAGGGGATGTTGTAGAGGTCGAAGTAGCCACGGAACTTGAGCTGCACCTTGACGAACTTCGTAAGCCATCGACGGAAAATCCGTCGACCGGTGACGGCTGTGGGCAGCCAGCGGAGCCAGCGCAGCGAACGGAATGGAGATTCGGTGGGATTGTAAACGAAGTAGCACCAGTTGTAGTGCTCGTCCGGCCAGTGACCGGAGAGAATGGAGGGCACGCAGGTGGAGCTGTAACCGAAAACGCTCTCGAGCTTGCGGCAATGCGGTGCGACCTTTTCGAGGAAAGGATGATCTTTGACGATTTCCCAGCCGCAGGCATCGATCATGATGAAGAGTGACAGGCGATCTTTCATGAGGGTTTGGAGGTGAGTTGCTCGATGGTGGTGAGGAGTTCAGTGGGGCTGAATGGCTTTGTTAGGAAGGCGGAGGCACCGCTTTCCTCAGCCTGCTCACGGGTAAGGGTATGCCCTCGGGCGGTGAGCATGATCACCGGGATGCTGGCCGTTGCGGGGTCTTCCTTGAGCACGGAAAGCACTTCCAGGCCATCCATGCCCGGCATGATAATGTCGAGTAATGCGGCATCCGGCTTTTCGGACTGCACGGCCGCAAGTGCGGTGTCCCCGGCGGCGCAGGCGGTCCAAGTGTGACCTGCCTTACGCAAGGTCATTTCGAGCAAGCGGAGCATGTGAGGAGAGTCTTCGGCGATTACGAGGCGGGCCATGGTGGTGGGTAGGTGGTGGCTTCAGTCGAAGCCGAGAAGAAGGAATGTCTGGTCGTCCGCGAGGGTGTTGGGATCGGTGCTGTGACCGAGGCGTTCGAGCAGGGCGGACTTGAGTGAGCTGACGGCGGGCGCGTCCGCCGCTGCTGCTGCGAACCAGCTGGTGACGGCACTTTCGGTTTCGAAATTCGGGCGCTGGCTCCGTGGATCGGTCAGTCCGTCCGAGTAGGCGAGAATTCGCATGCCGGATTTCAGCGGGATTTCGAATTCGTTGAACAAGGGATCTGGTTCAATGCCCACGGGTGGCCGTTCCGGGCAGGCTTCGACGAATTCTCCTCCTCGCAGGCTGATCACCACCGGGCAGTGTCCGGCACTTGCTATACGGATGACCCCTTTGGAGACGTCGACGACGCCCACCGCCATGGTGATGAACATTGCAAGTCGGTCGAGATCCTCATACATTTGGCTTGCGACGCGGCCTAACAGGCTAGCTGGCAATTGATAAAAATCACTGAACGAGCGGACGATGGAACGGCAGACGGCGGCGATCATGCTGGCGGCGACGCCTTTGCCCATCACATCCGCGACGACAAAGAAATAGCCGTCATTTCCGCAGGGGATGATATCATAAAAGTCACCACCGATGGAAAGCGCGCTCTCGCAATGGCCGGTGACGCTGACGCCGGCGATGTCCGGGAGCCTGGGTGGTAGGAGAGATTGTTGGATGGCAGCGGCGAGTTCGAACTCACGTCTGTCCACACTGGAGCGGATGGCTTCCTCCTCATGACGACGGCTGAGAAGTTGCTGGACGAGGAACTCGGCGAAAGTGTGAACCACGTTGACCTCACCTGCATTGAAGGACTGGTCCGAGTGATGCCTGCCGAGGGAAATCAGGCCCATCAGTTCATCCTCATGATAAAACGGATGTACCAGGCCTGATTGGATATCGGACTTCGCGGCGGCGGCATCGACCCATTGATCCTGGCGGGAACTTATCGCGGCATTTTCCAGCGGCATGGGACTGGAGTCCAGCGGGCAGCTGGGTAAAAGGTCGCAGCCATGGGATGCCAGTGTGGTGAGTTGGTCCCGGGAGACGATCCTGAGCATTCCGCAATCTGATGATGTGATGGTGCTCAGGTGCTGCAGCAGGCTGGTGGCGAAATCCTCGAGGCGGGTCGTGCGACGGGCTTCGGCGGTGAATCGAAAAATGGCGGAGAGGCTTTCATAGCATGCGGCAAGCTCTTCCGTCATCGCATCCAGCGTGGCTTCCAAGTCTTCGCTTGGTGCGGCCGGCGTGTGGCGGCGTTCCAAGGTGAGAATGTTCTCACCTGGATGGCAGCGGTATTTTCGGAAATCGGTGAGGCTGTGGATCAGGAAAGTGCCGCGGCCTGATTCCGAGTCATCATCCGGAAGTTGCGGATCTTCTGGCCATTTAAATGGCTCGTTGCCGTCATGAATCCTAGCGACGACCCGATCTGGAGCGAACAATAAGTGAACCTTCCACGTTTGGTCGGACATATCGCCACTGTGGTGGATCACGCAATTGTTTCCTGCTTCTGTAAGGATGAGTTCCCAGGCCGCGAGCTCAGGCTCCGATAATCCGTGACCGGCAAGAAAGCTTCTCGCGCTAACGGATGCTTCTCGTGAGGCACCGAGTGTGTAGGGGCCTGACCATTGCCACGCATGACCGGCAGCGGCAGGCGGTTCAGGACGGACTGGAACTTGGGTGCTCATAAAATTGGGGTCAGGCAACGATTTCAAAAACCCGGTGCAGACGGGTGAGCTCCAGCACTTGGACCACACTCGGCTTCGGGGAAACAAGGCGTAGTTTTCCTCCGCGGGCATTCGCGAGCTTCTGCATGGAGATGAGAGCGCCGAGGCCGCTAGAATCAACGAAGTCCAGCATGGAGCAGTCGAAGTCGATGTTGCTCAGTCCGTCCGTGAATTGGAGGCCAAGAGCGCTTTTCACTTCTTGCGCGGTGCCGGCGGTCAGCTCGCGGATTTCGGAAACATGCAGGGTGGTGTCTTTGCTTTCGGTGTTCATTTGATGTTACGTCAGGAAGCGTTTTAATCCTTGGGTGAGTATTTTCCTTCTCCAGCCAGCGGTGGGCTGGCAGGCGAAAAGCGCGGCATGGGCACGTGCACCGTCGTCCCAGGGGGGGACGCAGCCTTCGGCTTCGGGTGCGGTGAAGATCCCCGGTCCGGCCTGGAGCCAAAGACGCTCGAACTCGCCGTCCAGAAGTCCTGCTTCCTCGGGAGTGAGCGGTGGATTTCCCGTCCAGGAAAAATGACCGGTAACCACGCGCCATAGATAGGGCCAACGCCGGAATTTACCGGGTAGACCCGGCATTTCGTGATAAGTAACGGTCCGGATCGGATCGCCGGGGCCGCTCGGAAGCACGGCGACCTGCTCAATGCGCCAGGGGCGGTGAAAGAGTGCCAACAGGAACAACGGCGATGTTAGAATCATCACCAGAAGAGCGATTAATCTGCCGATCGGCGATGAAAGCGCGTCCTGCGGTGGATCTAGGCGTGACAGAAGAAAGGTATCCGTGATGCGTGTCAGTGAGCCGTTCCTCCAGTTCACCAGAACCGGTCCGGCTGCCACGGAATCGCCGAGATGAGTCATGCCGCCGAGGTAGGTGCGGGGGCCCACGGTGCTGTTTTCCACGGCGGCATGCGCGTCAACGACGGAATCGCTTTCGACGTAACCATCGGGGCCAACGACGGCATGCGCTCCTACCATGGTGTTCGATCCGATCCAGCACGGCGCGCGTAGGCTCGCCGTACTATTCACGCGGGACTTCATGCCGAGCCAGATGCCCGATGAGATCTCACGGGCACCGATCTGTTTTGCGGCCAACAGCGGAAGAAGCGTCGCGCGGGAGTTATGCCATGACTCTGCGTCCTTGATGATCGGGACGTCCGGTGCCTGCGGCAGGCTGTCGAGTGTCAGCACGGCATCATGCTCGAAAGATGCGTGGCGGGTGGCGGCATCGGCAGGTGACAACTCGGAGGATTCCGGAGAAATCCGGACTTTCACACCCCATGCCGAGCCGTCTCCTACGTAATCACGAACATCGGACGGACGATCGCTGACGAGCAGCAGCACCTCGGTGACTCCACTGCGGGCGAGCCCGTCGAAGGCGTGTTCGATCAGGGGCTTTCCGAGGTAAATTGTAAGCGCCAGCGGCACGCCGCCGGTGAGGGCTTCGAGCGCGGGACGTTGATCCGGACAAATCAGCATGACCTGTTTCATACGCCTCCTTTCCCCATGAATACGGCCGGTACGGTTTTGATGAGAATCAACAGGTCTTTCCAGACCGACTGACTTTCGATATAACGGACATCGAGGTTGACCTGCTCGGGAAATTCGATGGCGTTGCGATCACTGACTTCCAGCATACCTCCTTCGCGTTCGCCGATCTGCCAGAGACAGGTGATTCCCGGGACAGCCAGCAAACGGCGGCGGTCTTCAGGCGAATACAGAGCGACCTCGCGTGGCAATGGTGGGCGAGGTCCTACTAGTGACATCTCGCCGCGCAACACATTGATCATTTGTGGCAGTTCGTCGATGGACGTCTTGCGAATGAAACGTCCGACCGGAGTGATGCGTGGATCGTTCTTCATCTTGAAGGTGATGCCGTCGCTTTTCTCGTTCTGGTCGAGCAGTTCCTTGAGTTTCGCCTCGGCATCCACACACATGCTGCGGAACTTGAGCATACCGAATTCTTTCCCGCGCAAGCCCACACGCTTCTGCTTGAAGAACACCGGTCCACCATCGCGGCGCACGAGCAGTGCGGTCCCGATCATGACCGGTGAAAGGACCAACAGAAGAGTTCCGGCAGCCGCGATGTCGATGCAGCGTTTGACAAACGAGGTGCAGCCGATCGTCCAGCGCCAGGCGAGGCGTTTCCACTGCATGTAAAAACGCAGGCGTGCCCTGCCGAATGGAGTGGATGCCGTGAGCATGCGCTGGGCGAGGAGTTCCGCCATTTGGTCTGATGTCTTCATCGGGCTCCTCCTTTCTTCACCTTGACTTCCGAACTGAGAAACCGCGCGACGCATGGCGGGGTTGCGAATTCTTGATTCATACGGAGTGTGCTCATGACATGGGTGCCAGAATCGTGGCGGTTGAAACGAGGGTGATGGCCGGGCGCAAATCATCGGCAGCCTCCTGCGCCGCATTCAGCAGAGTAGGCCATGCCGCATTCGCATCGGCGAGGCGTCCATCGCGGCAAGCCTCTTCGATGGCCGCCGCTGCTTGCTGGAGGCCGGAAAGGGCGAAGATGGAAGAGGTGCCTTTGAGGGAATGGGCATTTCGCTGGCCCTCTTCGGCATTGGACAAAGCGATCGCACTACGGACTGCCTCCAACAGGGCATCCAGATCATCAAGGAAATCGGTGGCAAGCGATACGGCATCTTCGGGTGAGAGTTCGGCGGCAAGTTGGAGCAGGGCTTTCTCGGCCATGGATTGCTGACTGGTCACTGGCGGGGTATCGGCGCTTTGCAGGAGCACGGCACTGCGAAGAGCCTCCAGGCGAATGGGCTTGGACAGATAATCATCCATTCCCGCCTTAAGGCAGATTTCCCGGTCTCCGGAAAGCGCGTTGGCGGTTAGGGCAATGATCCGGACGGGAGGTATACCGGTTTCCTCTTCCCATTGCCGGATCCTGCGCGTCGCTTCGAGCCCATCCATTCCGGGCATTTGCACATCCATGAGAATGACGTCGTAACGTGCGGCGATGGCGGCATTCAGGGCTTCGTGACCATCCACGGCCACATCGGCGGTGCAGCCCATTTGAGCGAGTGCGGCCAAAGCCAGCTTGCGGTTGATGGCATTGTCTTCCGCCAGCAAGAGGCGCAACGAATGATTTGAGGAATGAGCGGGAGCGGCGAGCGAATCCGGCTTTGCAGACCGCAGCGGAACACGCTCGGCCTCGGCAATCAGCGAATTGAAAAGTGGCGAGACTTTCAGCGGCTTGAAGAGTGTGCCGAAAATGGCATCTCCCAGTTTGGCTCGCAGCCCCAGGCTTTCGGAGGGCTGGCACATGACATAGATCGCAACACCCTGTGCTACCAGCGAACGGACCACATCCTCACTCAAATCGCTGGCACAGCCGGAATCTAATAACAACACCTGTGGTTGCCAATCTGTGGGCCGACAAGCGGCATCATCCCAGCGTTCGACAGCGCGTACTTCCATGCCCCAGCGTTGGAGAAGCTCGACAATCACCTGACGTGAGAAATCATGGCCATCCACGACCAGTGCCCGTCGATTCATAAGTCCCGGGAAAGGAATCGGAGAAACCATTGGCTCAGGCTCGACCGCGACAGCTACATTGATTTCGAATGAGAAAACCGAACCCATGCCATGTTTGCTTTCCACGGAAATGGTGCCGCCCATCAGTTCCACCAACCTGCGGCAGATGGCGAGTCCGAGGCCGCTGCCGCCGAAGCGCCGCGAGGTGGAGCTGTCTTCCTGATGGAACGGGTTGAAAAGCTGGTCAAGCCGATCGGGGGCGATGCCGATTCCCGAATCGCTCACCTTGAACAAAAGGGCGGCTCGATCGGGCTCGGTAAAAGTGGCACTCACTTCGAGCTTCACCGTTCCGGATGGAGTGAATTTCACCGCGTTCCCCAGCAGATTCACCAAGACCTGCCGCAGGCGCAAGGAGTCTCCGACAATCCCTGCCGGCATTCCCGCAGCCATCCGAGCGGCAAGGTCGAGATGCTTTTCCGCAGCGGCTGTTGAGACGGTATCCAGCGCCTCTTCGATGCATGCTTCAAGACTGAACGGGCTGGCTTCAATCTCCATGTGGCCTGACTCGATCTTGGAGAAATCGAGGACATCGTTGATCACACGAAGAAGCGATTCCGCACTGCTACGGATGGCGGTGGCGAAATCCAGCTGCTCGGCGGAGAGTTCGCTATGTTGAAGTAGCTGGGCGAAGCCTAGCACACCGTTCATCGGCGTGCGGATTTCATGGCTCATCGTGGCAAGGAAATCACTTTTCGCACGGTTGGCTTCGGCGGCCTCCGCAGCCAGCGCATTAGCGCGGTCACGCTCGCGGGAGATACTCGCGTGCGATTGGTCGAGATCCTCGATCATGCTGAGCATCACCCGGCGGGTCTTATCTTGTTCTTGCGCGCGCAGCTCAAGATCCTCGGATGTCTGGCGCAAGCGATCCTCGGCTGCCTTTTGCCGCGTGACATCGGAGACGATCCCGATGACATCCACGACACGACCCTCTTCCATCAGCGGGTGAAGCCATACCTGACAGATCAGATTCGCCTGTTCGAACGCCATCTCGAAACGTTGGTCTCCCCCCTCCCACGCGAGCCGGAACCATTCCAGTTTCGCAGGGTCCTTGATCAGGGCGGAAATCCCCTCATGTTCCAGATCTTCGGGCTTCAATCCCAAGGATGCAAGAAGCCGACCGCGTGCCAGACGCACCGCGTAGTGCTCACCCGATTTCCGATACCTTAAAATAAGGTTCGGCTGCTGTGCGAGGGTTTCTTCGTAATAATCATTGATGCGCTGCAGTCGGCCTGCCGCTTCCTGGCGAATGAGCTCGTTTGCCTCGGTTAGCTCCTCGGATGCAATCTCCAGAGTGTGTGCGAGGAAGTGCTTGCTCTCCTCAAACTCGTCATAGGTTTTGCTCACGACATCGAGAAAATCCCGCAACACCGGATCATCGGTCTCACGATCTTGCAGAAATCTGCGAATCTGTCTCTGGAGGAGAGTGTTCATTTACGGATGCTCACTGAGAATGGTGATGGTCATGGTTTGGTTGTGCAGCTCACTGGCATCGCCACCTCTTCTATGGCAGATCTCGCCATAGGAATAGAAGCCGACCGCCTTGGCTTCATCTGGCTGCGCATCCATGACGGATTCCAGCTCTTCGTCGGTGCGCTGGCCGAGGACTAGCCGACGGCCTACGCAGCTGACCATGATGACCAGCGAACCGTTTGGGTTGGAATTCACCGCAGCATTGCTTGCTAGAGCGGCACCATCCATGAGTTGCTCGGCAGTCGCTTTCATCAGGCGGACATACCACCCTTCCGGCATGTCCCCGGCGAAAGTGAGCGATTCGGCATCCTCGTCCACCCCTAGAATCGTCCGGATCAGTCCATGATGATTGGACAGATTCTGGCTGAGTTCGAGTGGGAACAGGAGGCCGGTGGCAGGGAGACCGACGGCTCGCTCTCCTAGGTATTTCTTGTAAAGTCCCAGTGCCGGCATCCCGTCGAGTTCGAACAAGGTATTGCCTGCTGAGCGTGTGATGAGACGGCGTGGCCCGAATCCTTCCCACCCGCCTCGCGAACCGGAGCTGACGACAAGCCCATCTCCATAGAAGCCTACGGCAACGATCTGATCGCTCTTCACGCAGTCCCCCAGGCCCACAAGGGTTTTCTTGAAATGCGAGCCATCGCCCGCCAATCCGCCGGAAATGGTGACACCCGGTGCAAGCACGTCGCTGAATCCTTTCACCAGGGCCGTGCCATTGACGGTCAGACCTTCGGACAAAATGAGGACATGCCTCAGGTCCGATGCGTTGAGCAGGGTGGCGACGCGGCGACCCACGGCCATGCTTTCCGCGTGCTTGGTGATGGGCTCCGCTACGGCCCTCACCCGGGCGGATTCAAACCAAACCAGTGCGGCGACGACGGACTCGTCATGCACCCGGTCAGCCAGGATTTCTCCTGCGGTGCTGCATCCGCAGACCACCGCGTTCGGGAACTCCGCCACAAGTTCGCGGACAGGCGTGGCATCGCCATCCATCAGGGATGGAGCGCCGAAGTAGAGGACAAGCGCTGGTTCACCAAGGTGGGCCTCCGAGAAGACCCATCCGGTTTCTGCAGTCCAACGGCGAGTAGAAGTTCGCATCAGATGTACGAGTTCGGGGTTTGGGATTCCGTAGTAGTTTGTTCGGCAGATGGATAAATGGGGGCACGCCCAATGCTTAAGCACATCGAGTTGATTTCATGCTTCAGTTCGAGCACCCGTTCTTCGCGGTTCATCATCACGCGATTCAGCATTCCGACTTCCGAAAGCATGGTCCGCAATTTATCCTCAGCGCGGTCCATTTCGGTGAGATCGGTCGCCAGGCCAAGGTAGCCGGTGATGTCGCCGCTCTCATCCACCAAAGCCGTGACGGAGAGTAACACGGAAAGATGGGAACCATCCTTGCGGATGTAAGTCCATTTGCGTTGATCCTGCAGGCCAACTTTCGCCTTGGCAACGAAGGCCTCAAAACCAGGATTCACCTCTTTGCCAAGCTCAAGGGTCAACTCGCGGGCACGTGCGACCACTTCCTTCTCAAGATGAAAGCTCTCCGGCGTCATTTTGCTTTGGTGCACCTCATCCAAGGTATATCCCAACATCCGCTCGGCAGCCGGATTGAAGACTTGGATCACTCCTGTCTTATCGGTGGAAATGATCGCAAAGCCGGCTCCTTCAAGCATCGCTTGCTGGAGCATGTTCGTCTCACGTAGCGCACGGTGTGCCTCTTTACGAGCCGTCACGTCACTCTGGATCGCCATGAAATTGATGATGTTCCCAGCGTCATCACGGATCGGCTGCACCTCGGTGGAAATCCAGTATTTGCGGCCGGACTTGGAATAGTTGATGATCTCGGTCTTGAAGCCCTCGCCCTTGGCCAATTGCCTTCTCATGTAGTCAACCGTGGCGGGATCGGTCTCAGGCCCTTGAAGGACCGAGCCAGGGGTCTTCCCGACCAGCTCTGGCAAGGTCCATTCCGTGAGTCTCACACATCCATCGTTGACCCATTCGATCAAGCCCTCTCGATCCGTTACGACGACGGCGTTATCCGTTCGCGATGCGACCAGCGCCAACTTGCGCGCCTCCGCTTCTTTTTCGCGGAGGAGGGCACGCTGGCTGGTAAGCTTGCCCGCGAGGCGCTGCAAATCCTCGTTGACCATGAGCTGCGTCTGCACCACCTGCAGGAGATCCATGGTCTGATCGTGAATGGCGAAATCGGTGAAAGCTAGACCCAGTCGCTCGACTTCTTCAGAATCGTGGATCCAAGGCGCACCCAGCATCAGGAAACTATTGGATTCCTCGAGTGCCGCCACTTCCCCTCGCAGGGTCAGGCCACTGCCGATGATTTCAAAAAGAAACAGGAGCGACTCGCTCTCCCGAAAGAAATCGGCACTCATTTCTCCCAAGGGACGGAGGAGCTTGAAAAGGTCCGAAATCAGGGCACCGGGAACCGCCTCTGCACAAATTTTATAAAGACTGGGCCCTGTGGACCGGATCCGCAGGTCCTGATCCCATTCGATGAAGAAGGGGAAAGCGCGGCGCAGCAGCGAGGGAGTGAGCGCCGGTGTCGGTGGACCTGTGCTTGGGAAGTTCATGACGCCGCAGGAACCCCCCAGGTGATCGCGAAGATATCATGATCCGCGCCCTGATCCTTCCGCTCAAGCATGGTAAAAGAACAGGGCGTTTCAAAGAGTTTGCCAAGTCCTTGAATCAAGCCGGTGACAAAAGAGGTCAGACCAGGGCGGTGGCTGTGGTAGTGCAGGTGCAGACCATGGTCCGTCACATCCGTAGCTTGGAAACGCGGCGGTTCAAGTTTCGGATAAATCATCGCCACGCGGGTGTGGAAGTTCGGAAGGTTGATCAGAAACTCCTTCAGTGTGGACCCGCCGGACTTCATCATCGGCCCGTGGCTTTTGGCCGCAGTTTTCAGCACCCAGTGCTCGCCAAATGCAATGAGGATCTCGTCCGCTGGAACCCCCAGCACTTCCACGGCCGCGCCCACCAGTTTGTAGGTCAATTCGTCCGGATAGCCTTCGTTGCTGATGAAGACCTCCACATCGACGCCCGCCTTGGACTTGATCAATTCCCATTGATTCTCCCCGAAGTTGGAGACCACGAGTTCTTCGATTGCTTTGTTAACGAGCCCGTACATAACAATAGATATCGGCGTAGACAAATACGGTGATTAGCTGCTTCGGACGATATTAAAAAAAAATCTAAATATCCATAATTTAATCACCCTGAATATTTCTTAAAAACTGGCGGCAGAGAACGAGGAGAGATTCGCAAGTGATGGGTTGCGGGGCAGCAATACGCTGACCCCGGAGCGGAGAATGGTCGCGCGCTCCTCGACCGACAGGCCCGAATCAATCGCTGCGTATCGCTCTGAAGGAAGGGCTCGCTTGAGCTCCTCGGCGAAGGTCGCGGCTGATCCGGGTGCCAAGGCCAGATCGAACACGACCAGTTGGCACGTCATGCCGAAGTCGCAGGCCTTCTCCACGCTTTCCGCGCTGGAAACACGCCAGCCTTGTTTTTCTAACAGTTTGAGGAGCAGGGAGCGAAGCAGTCGGTCGGCGCAAACAATAAGCGCCTTGCCCGGCACCGTTACGATGGCGGTGCTTCCCTCCGAGACCGTCGAAGCATGCAGTTCATCGGCCTTTTCCTCCTCCTTTGAAATCGGTGCTGGAAGCACGAAATAAAACTCACTGCCTTCGCCGGACGAGGAATTGAGGGCGATACGCCCGCCCATAGCACGACACAAGCGGTCGCAAATGACGAGGCCGAGACCACTGCCGTCGTATGGCCGCGTGCTGGATGAATCGACCTGCGAGAAGGGCAGGAAAAGCCGGTTCTGCTGTTCCTGTGGGATGCCGATGCCCGTGTCGGTGACGGTGAAACGAATCCCAGGCAGTCCGCTCGGCACGCGATCCGCAGCGACACCCAGTGTGACACGACCTGAGTTGGTAAATTTCACCGCATTGCCGACCAGCTTCATCAGGACCTGCCGCAAGCGTCCGGGATCCGTCTCAATCATGGCGGGCGCTCCCTGCAAAATATCGGAATCCAAATGAATCCCTTTGGCACTCGCCTGCGGAGCAAAATACCTAACAAGCTCTGATACCATACCCTCGACGTGTACCGGTTTGCGCTCGGTCTTCAACGATCCGTTCTCGATTTCTGAAAAATCGAGAATGGCATCGAGCATCGCCAGCAGGCTCTCGCCGGACGCCTGAATCGTCTCGGCATGGTCGCGCTGCTCAGCCGTGAGTGGAGTGGTGAGTAGCAAATCGGCCATGCCCATGACTCCATTCATCGGCGTGCGGATCTCATGGCTCATCGTCGCCAAAAAGCGGCTCTTTGCTCGATTGGCGGCCTCAGCGGTTTCCGTCGCCTCCTCCAGCTTGTCAATAGCGGTATGCAGGCGCTTTTCGTGATGCCAAACCCCGTAGCCAACGATCACTGAAACGGCGAATAAAACAACCGCCGCAGCGAGGGTGGAGCGCGTGATGGCACGGATTTCACCCTGATAGACCTCCAGATTCATATCCGCCCCGGCGGCACCGACGACCTTGCCCGAGGCATCAATGATCGGCGCATAGCCACTGATGAAAGTTCCCCAAGGGTCGCTTTGCGGCTCCTTCATCACCATGACTTCTCCACTTGTTAGAGTATGGATTAATTCCGGGTCCGCCTCGGGGTAGGGCTGCATCAGGTGGGACTTGTCATTCAAACCATCGCTATCCGCATCGCCGGATGGCGTGGGGTCGAGGATGAAATACACCTGCCCATCTCGAATGATACAGGTGTAGACGAATTGGAACTCCTCGGGGCCCTCCATGGCATCTTTAACCTGTTGGAGCCTGGTACAGGATTCCAAGTAAGGCTGGGATCCTTCTTGCGAGGGGTCGGTAAGGGAACGGTGCACCTCAGGATCGAGCACCAGCGCGCAGGCCAGCGCCGTACGCCGAAGTGAGTTCCGCATCGAGGCCTCTTCATGGCTGGTCATGGTGAAGTGGAAATTCAGCAGCATCGCCCCCGTCACAAACAGCAGCAAGATCCCGGTGAGAAGACCGTTGAGGAGCGGTCTAGAGAGCTTCCCGGCTCCCCAAACCTTGGTGGAACCGGGTGAATTTCCAGTGGAGCCTTTCCTGAGATTCATCGAGCGAAGAGAGGTTGATCCCGATTCTCAGCATCAACGGGAAGATCTTAGTAAAAGAAGCGCGGTAATCCAAGGCCTGTCTGCTTGAAGTAACGTTTTGGCAAGACGCGCAGCTTGGCACGATCCAGACGTCCAGCAATCCACCTGTTTGCTAGAAAACGGATCACCCCCAATTGAGGGGATTGTGAGTTTCTGAATCTGAGGCACTCTCAACTCATCCGTTTAACACCCCCCCGATCACCCCCCCGATCAAGCCCTACTCATAACAGGATTCTCAAGACCCTCCGCACGCTTTGTGCGGAGGGTTTTTCCTTCCCGCTCAGTCGTAGGATGCTTTGCGCGATGCCACGACATCGACCTTCGGCTCCGAACCCCGCTTCGTGCTCCGGAGCCCATCTCGGCTTCATCTCCCAGATCAAATCCGGCGTGCATCACGTCCTTACCACTGCGAGCAAACGACTGCCGTGGTCTCTTACCAGCTCTGCCTCAGCGGAGGCGCCAAGACTTTAAGGAAAACGAGCTGTTTTCACCCTTCTAGTTAGAAGGGTGGGAGCTCCACCCGACTGTGCCGCTCGGACTCATAAGCGGCAATCCGGGAGAACAACTCGGCCGACGTCTTTTCAAAGTCAGCGGCATCGATGCTGTCCCGGCGCGCCGAAGCAATGAGATGCACGCCTGCGGAGGTGAAAGGCAATAGCGTTTGGAGGAGATAGCCGTCGTAGCTGTAAAGGCTCCCATCCGGCATCAAAAAAGCTTCGGTCAGCCATAGCTCGCCATCAGTGAAAACCGCAGGGCATGTCGCATCCGGATAAAGCTTGCCGCCGCGGTAACCCAGACAAACGGGCAAGGTGTGGTGGCGCCCGCTGCCGTTTGGCGCATGCCAAGTCAATACGATGTTGGAAGCTTGGCGAGTCAGCCTGAGCAACCAACTCCCGGGTTCCAGCGGACGGGCCATCAGGCCGCCGGGAGGCGAGCCCCCGCCGCGCAGGACCGGACCAACCGAGGAGGCAGTGAATGGCAATAGAATCAAGATCCCGAGTAACACCGCCGTCGACCAGCGAGGCTCCGCAGGCGGGGTCGCCGGTTCCTGACGCGAGGCGCGCCCCAGCACGAAGACGGCCCAAAGCAGTGTCGGCACCACAAGCCATGGAAACTTCATGGCGAATAGTGGCACGGTGCCCGGCAGCAAGACCGCCAGGCTCCGCAGCCATTTGCCGCGAGCCGCACACCAAGGACACGACAGAAGCCAAGGCAACCACAACGACTCCATTCCGGATCCGCTGATGAAAACCGCCGCACCCACCCACACAGCGGCGAAGACTTTTTCCCGAGCTCCCTCAAGCGGATGCTGTTGCTGGCCCGCCAGCAACAGCAAGGTGGCCGTCGTGACCAGCACCCCGCCCGGCGCGCTTGCCTGCGGTGCCGCCAAAGAGAGCGCCGCCGCTGGCAGGCTCATCCCGATGATCCACGAGGTCACCGATCTTCCACCGCGCGGGATGAAAAAAACCAGCAGCGGCAACAGCCAGACAAAGCCGAGGAAATAGTGCATCTGCGGACTCTCCACTGCCGGATAGAAGGCGCGCCGCCAGGTAATGATCGCCAACACCCGCGCCACATTTGCCACCAGCGCCGCTGGCACCGCCGCCGCCATCCGCAACCAGAACCGCCGCCCCAGAGGCTCGCCGCGGCCGGTCCATATGATCAGCCCCCAGAGCACCAACAGCACATCGAAGCCCGCACAATCACGCGACCACGGCACCCGTAATTCGCCAATGACAAGATGAGTCCCCTGATCCGAGGCCTCGCCTCCCATCAAGGCCACCACCATGGTCACGGTCGGCCGGGTGAGCCATGACAGGGCATCCGCCATGCGCGTGGTCTGCAGCAGGGCAAAGACAAAAAGCCCTGCCACCAGCGTCCGGATCATCGCGTGGCTTTGCGGATTTCGGCGATCCATTGTGCGGTTTCGGCGGTGGGTTTGCGGCGGTGGAGTTCTTGCGCCCAGCGGTCAGCGAGCGGCTTTTCGTCAACCTGAGAGGCGGATAAAAACGCAAGTAGCACCGTCTCGTCCGAAGCGCCGGATGGATCTTCATCACGGATCTTTTCTACGACTTCAGCAAAGCGGTTGGACGCGAATGCCTGCCGCAGTCCAAGCTGTCGGGATGCCGCCTCGATGGCAGCAGCGGCAAGTTCCGGATCGGACTTCAGCGCTGCGGCTAGGGCCGCTTTGTCGGGCTTCGGCGTTTCCTTGATCAATCTCGCCAAATCGCCGCGCAGACTTTGCGGCACACGCCCACCGCGCAACGCGCCTGCCATGAGCTGGTCAGCATCGCGTGCCGTCGGACGGTTCAGTTTCATCATGCGGAATTGGTCGACCTCATGCGGCGACCACTCGGCAGGATCGGTCCTCAGGTAAGTTTCCAGCGCCGCCACCCAATTGGCGTCTGCGGCGTGCCAACGGGCGGTGACAAGCGGCCCCGCGTGCCCCGCCTTCACCGCAGCGGCCAGTGGTGCGGCGAAACGATTTTCACCGGACCGGGTCGCCGCCAGCCGCCACGGGGCATACAGGAAATCCGGTGGCATGACCGTCGGATCGAGTCGTGACCACTCGGCATGCGCCTGGTCCGGATGGGAGAGCGACAGTTCCAGCAAGCCTCGGAGATAGACACAAGGTCCCTCGGGAAGTCCCACCGAATACTCCAGCACGGACTCGCTGAGCTCATTGCGCGCGCAGGCTTCCGCGGTTGGCACAACATCCTCCCAGCGCATGGTTTTCAACACCTCCTTGCTGACACCGCCGGTCATGGAATTCTTCACGACCGAGAACCCCGGCGCATCGCCTGGAGACGGGGGATGCTCCTCACGGGAGCATCCTAGTAGAAACAAGCAGCTACTGGCCACCATCACGGCCAAGCTTGGGAGTGTGGCTAAGTCGAAACGGGCGCTACGCTGAAGCATGGGCACGAGCCTTTCCTGTTTTGAGCAGCAACAGCCCGGCCAGCCCGGCAACCACCATCCACGGAGGAGCAGGCGCCGCAGGCGGACTCGCCAAGGCGGTCCCTTCTGAAACGACAGGATCCGGAATAGAAACAGGGGCCGCCGCACCGATCGCCCCGGTGGCGGACTCCGTGCTTTCGAACGTTACTCCGGACGGTGCCTCCGTCACCCCGATCGCAGCCTCTTCGAGAAGTATTGCATCAGCCGTGGACAGCAGGGCGAAGTCTTCGAAGCCTCCAGAGAAATCAAAGAAAGACTCCGCATCCGAGGAGCCGGATTTAGGAGTTTCCAGAAAGGCAATGCTCAACTCCGCACGAGTGATCGTTCCAGTGAGCATGATTTCTTGTAACCAAAGCACGTCGTCAAAAGAGGAGAGATCAGTCCCGCCTGCGCCAGTGAGCTGGCTGCTGCCGCCTTGACCGAACATGGTGTAATACTCGGAGGAAGTCGTGCCGCCTGCCTCGCGAAGCATGGCCGTGGTGCTGGTGTAAAAGTCACCGAAGGTGAAATCCCCGTCCGTTGTGCTAATCGATAGCTGGACTTGCTTGATCGCGATTCCGAGAGATGAGTTACTTTCATTGCCGGAATTGTCCTCGTTAATGTCCGCCCCGAGCAATAGCAGGCCGCCGGTCTGGTTAAAATATTGAGTCAGCTGGCTGCCGCTGATGTCTTTGAGCAAATCGATCACTCCATCACCTTTGTAAATGGCATCGGTGAGCGTGCGGGAAACCAACTCCTGCCCCCCCGCAAGGCTCGACAACAATAGCAGCCCACAGCCAAGGATGGATAATGGAGACTTGGAGGGGAAATGTTTCATGGAGGAATGAAGGCGAGAAGGAACACGAAATACTCTCAGGAATTGGCGCATTTGCAATACCTCCGATTGGAGATTACGCATTCATTCTTCTTCTTCCGCTTCCAGAAATCGCCATCGACACGACACCGAGCATCGCACCGAAGCTATCCGCATCCTCACCCAAACCGTCCCCCCAATTCCTTTAACCAGTCCATCACCCTGGTGTGTGAAGCCGCACCACCCAAGGGCTGTCCGCTTCAAGGATCGTATTGGCATGTCGCGCGGCGTGGCACGGCCCGTTCGCACAGGAATCCCCCCTATTCTTGGGAAAACGGATCACCCTCAATTGAGGGGATTGTGAGATTCTGATTCTGGGACAAACTCTCAACAAGTTCCAGCAAGTCTCATGAGGATCTCCCTGCTAACCCCCCTGCCCCATGGACCACCCTCAATTGAGGGGATTGTAAGTTTCTGATCCTGAGGCACACTCACGGAAGTTTAACCCCCCGATCAACCCCCCCGATCAACCCCCCCCTCATAACAGGATTCTCAAGACCCTC
>Ga0100401_1000565_pt1 | contig 30112 bp, 19 predicted proteins | sample CryGeymeta201525_FD_80421 | JGI IMG/M metagenome (GOLD analysis project Ga0100401, IMG submission 80421) | Groundwater microbial communities from Crystal Geyser aquifers in Utah, USA - Crystal Geyser metaG 2015-25 | ecosystem: Environmental > Aquatic > Deep subsurface > Groundwater | place: USA... | reverse complement strand
GGCCATTTTTCCCAGTGAAAGGCGCTGCGCACCTCCCGCAAGCCCTCGGCACCCTCTGCAGACCGCCCGCATCAACTAAAAATTCGAAAATCACCCTGCCCGAATGGCTTTTCGAATAGGGTCAAGCTATGATGTGCTCGCAAAGTCAGCTGCGGCGGTAGCGGACGATGCCGTCCGCAATGCCCTCGGCGAGCGACTGACGCCACCAGGCGGATTTCATCCGGGCGCGTTCGCTGGCGTTGCTGACGAATCCGCATTCGACGAGGATCGCCGGGCAGGTGGCGTGATTGATGACGTAGAAGCGGGCGAACTTGACGCCGCGATTGACGGTGCGGACCTTGCTCATCATGCCAGAATGAACGTAGGAGGCGAGCGGCTGGCTCTGGCCGCTGGTGTAGAAAGTCTCGATGCCGTTGACGCCTTGCTTCCACGTGTAGTTGTAATGGACGCTGACAAAGATGGCGTCGCTGTATTTTTTAGCGATGCGAACGCGCTCAGGGAGGGAAATAAAGTAGTCGCTACGACGGGTCATCACCGTCCGGAAGCCGCGCTTTTTGAGTTCTTTCTCAAGTCGGGCCGAGGTGTCGAGAGCGAGGTGCTTTTCGTAAACGAGGCCCCACTGGCCTCCCTTGTCGTGACCGCCATGGCCTGGGTCGATCACCACCGTGCGAAAGCTACGTGCCTGGGCGGCATTGAGAAAAAGGAATCCAGTCAGGGCGATAATCGCCGCGCGAAGCATCGGTTTCATGGGGAAGCGGGTGAGTCAGTTTAGTTTTTTAAACTATTTAGAGTGCTTAATAAAAACTTCGGTGATGTAAAGCAAAAACCGGTGAAATAGGGGAGAAAATGACTTATTCGTAGATGAAAGCCGGGCGGTCGGACGCTTTCCTTGATTGGGCTTCACGCTCGGCTTCTGCCTTTGGATCGTAGGGGATGCCGCCATTGACCCGGACGGTGCCGTCGTTGAGTTTGATGAGCGAGGGGTCGCCATACTCGGAATTTTTATAGAGATCCCGGCCGAGGAATTCGCCGTTTGGGTTGACTCTGACGTGTCCCCAAATCTCTGGGGTGGCTAGGTAGAGGATGTGCATGGTGAGAGCACTGTCGACGGTGATGGTCGGTTTGCGGAAGAACAGAGACTCACCGAGTCCGTGAGTGCGTAGGATTTTGCCAGAGTTGGCATCGGCGACCTGAACGTAGAGCATCAGCTTGCGGCCGCCGGTGAACTGGATCAGGCGGTATTCGCGGCTTTCGCCCTTTTTACCGGGCACGCCGACGACTTGCGACCAGTAAGGCTTGGCGGTGCTGACGGTGAAAAGGTGGCGCTGCGACTGGAATCCGGCACCCTGGCGTCCTGGCGGGCGGACGATCGCGTAAACGGAGTAGTTTCCTAAATCGTTGAGCGAGTAGAGCCGATTGAGATCGACGGAGCGTGCGACGGTTTTTCCGGCGGGGATTTTAACGACGCCGAACGCGGGATGACCGACAGGGGTGAGCGGCACGCCGCGGCCTGAGTTGACCATGAAGTCGATCCAAGGTTCCCGATCGTTACCTTGGAAAACGAGGTCCTGGCCGGACATGTTGGTGATTGAGACCCCAACCTTGACGTTCTCACCGTGGAGGTAGCTGGACTTGGCCAGTTGGAGGGTGACGGTGACTTGCGAGGAGGCACTGGTCACGAGGGCGAAAAGAATCGCGAGGGGAAGGCGGATGCGCTGGCCAATCATTCTGGGGAAGCGGTAACGCAGTGAGTTCGCGACGTCAATCCAACGGATTTTGGCGGCAGCCGGGGTTTTACGGAGATTTTCCGAGGGAAAGCAAATGATGCGGAGTTATTCAAGGTGCAAGGCATCGCTACAGCAATGATTTCGCCTTGATGGTCGGGATTATTGGTGCTTCTTAGCGCCGTGCTTCGATTTGTGACATGGCTGTTCGTGCTTGGCGTTTTTGCCGGGTTGGGCGGTCGTTTGCTGATGGTGCAGGGCGCTCATGCGACTCCTTGCGCTCAAGTCGAACCCATTTGTGATGCTGATGATGACCATCATGCGCCGGTTCACGACCAGCACGACCAGCACCAAGACGACCACGATACAAACTGCCCGCCCGGCCATGATCACCACCACCAAGGGCCTTGTTGTTCGGGTGGCGCGATGACGGTGGAAGTGGGAAGCCATTGCCGGCTTGCCGCGCTTGGGGAAGGAAGAACGACGCTTTGTCTTGTGGTTGAGAAGCCTCCCGAGGCACCTGTGTACCCGTTGGACAAGCCCCCTCTGATCTGAGCGCTCTTTGATCGCGCTCCGGGTCTCCGTGAATGAAGGAACCCGTCCTCCTGTCGGCTGTTTGTGCCCGCAGTTTTGCTCCTTGTCCCATGAACCGGGTCCTCGTTGCTGGAGATCGGTTCTTTATCCGTTTCTCATCTACTATCTATGCATTATTATCGTTTTGCTACTTTCGTGGCATGTCTGTCATTGGTTTGTCCCTTGGTGGCGGAGCCGGGAACGGTGGTCACGCTTTCAAGCGTCGGCGACCGGGTCCGGTCTCAGAATCCCGATCTGAAAGCCGCGCGGTTTACCATCGCTGAGGCGGCGGGTCGATTGCGGCAATCAGGCCGACTCGAAAATCCGCAGCTTGAGGTCGGTGTTGAACACAATACCAAATTCTCGGAAGGGCTTTTCGAGTTGGGACTCAGCCAGAAATTTCCGATTACTGACCGTCTCAAGCTCGAGAAGGATCTCGGCTCGACCGCCGTTCTGGCGGCTCAGACGGAGGTCCGTGAAATCACCAATCGGTTGGTGGGTCAGGCGAACGCGGCGTTGGTTCGGGTGCTTGCAGTGCGGCAGCGCAAGGAGTTGCTCAACGAGCAAGCCGAAGTTGCAAACAAACTCGCGGACTTCATCGCTGAAGTCGCGAAAAAGGGCGAGGCATCGAGCCTAGAAGCGGGACAGGCAAAACTGGAAGCGGCTCGGTTCCTGACCCAAAGCCGACAGTTGGCCGCGACTGAACATCAGGCGATTGGTGAACTGAAACCCTTGCTCGGAATTCGGCCGGGGGAGCCCCTGCATGTATCGGGATCGCTACCTTCCCTGCGTTTGCCGGAAGGAGCCGACGACGTGGAGCGACCCGCCCTCGAAATGGCTCGATTGGCCGTGATCGAGGCAGAGCAACAGACGGCCATTGAGCGGACAAAGCGCTATGGTGATGTTGAAGCCGGATTGTATGCCGGTGCCGAACGTCGGATCGATGCGCCCGATGGGGCGGAAGTGGATGGAATTGTCGGCCTTCGATTCAAGATTCCCCTTCCATTCTGGGATAAAAACGAAGGCAACATCGAAGCGGCGGAAGCGAAGGCGGAACGGAGGCGACAGGAAGTAACCGCTCTCGATCAGGGCATTCGTCTCGAAGCCGAAGCAGCAAGGGCGGAGATGCTCGAGTGGGCGAATCTGGCCACGGAGATTGAGCTGACTCTTTCTCCTCAGGCAGCTGAGCAAACTGATCTTGCCGAACAGGCGTGGCGCAACGGGCAGGGTGACTTGCTGGCAGTGCTGCGCTCCAGGGAACAACGGCTTGAGTTGGCGGCGGCGCGACTCGACGCCCTTCAGAACTTTCAATTGGCGCGCGTGCGCTACCAGACCGCCCTAGGGAATCCATAAACCCAATGTTTCACCAAATTATGAAATCACCGATCTTCATCGCTCTCGCAGCCCTGCTGCTTTTCCACACCGCCTCCGCTGCCGTGGCAATCCCGCCGGTCATTCTCACCGAACAAGGCGTCAAGAACCTCGGGCTCGAAACCGTCACGGTCGAGGAAGCCGACTTCGAAACCACCACCTTCGCCCTCGGCCGGACCGAGGCGATCCCTGAAAACCGCTCGGTAATCAGCAGCCGCATTCTAGGCCGCGTCATTGAAAACCGCCTGCGAATCGGCTCCGCTGTTAAAAAAGGGGATCAATTGCTCCTAGTCGAAAGTCGGCAGCCGGGGAACCCCCCGCCCACAGTTTGGGTCACCGCGCCTGCTGATGGCACTGTAATCTCAGTGAACACCTACCTCGGCGCGCCTGTAGAACCCAGTGAAAGACTGGCTGAAATCGCGGATCTCAGCACGATCTATCTGATTGCCACACTGCCCCAAGCCACCGTCGGGAAAATTCCCCACGGAACACAAGCCAGCATCTATTTCCCAATTCGCCCGGAAAAGAAATACACCGCCCATCTTCTCAAATACGCCGCCTGTCCCGATGGGTCCTGCGCACTTGGCCAAGATACAAGCTTCCGCATGAGTGAAAATGAAGATGCTGACCTCAATACCGCCGGGTTGGTTTTCACCATTGAAAATCCTGACAACCAGTTAAGGCGCGGCATGAACGCCGAGTGCACGATCGTGATGCAAAAACGCGAAGACGTCCTCAGCGTGCCGCGCGAAGCGATCCAAGGCGGCCCTTCCAACCGCCACGTCTATGTGAAGCACATGACCATCCCGAACGCATTCGACCGCGTGAGCGTCCAGACCGGCCTCACCAGTAACGAACGCGTTGAGATCCTCGAGGGCTTGTTTCCCGGCGACGAGGTGGTCACTCGCGGGTCATACTCGCTCGGTTTCGCGGGCAGCGGTGGCGGCCCGTCGCTCAAGGAAGCCATGGATGCCGCCCACGGCCACGAACACAACGAGGACGGCTCGGAAAAAGGGCAGGATGAGAAATCCGCCACCGGAAGCGCAGGCGATAACGGCCACGACCACGCCGCCCACGCTAGCGGCATGCGCGAGATCTTTTTCATGGCCGCCACCGGCATTCTCGCCCTGCTGCTGGTTGTCACCTCGCTGCGCCGACGCCAACCCGCCGACGCCAACGCCGAACTTTCCTGATCCATGTTGAACCACCTTATCCGCTGGTCGCTGCGCAACCGGGCGATGATCCTCTGCCTTTCTCTCCTCATCCTGGCGATGGGCATCAAAACCGGCAGTGGACTGCCCGTCGAAGTGCTGCCCGACCTGACCAAACCCACCGTCACCATCCTAACAGAAGCGCCGGGCCTCTCACCCGAGGAAGTCGAAGCCCTCGTCACCCAGCCGATCGAAAACTCGATGATGGGCGTCGCCGGCCTCACCCGGATGCGCTCCACGTCCGACATCGCGCTTTCCCTCGTTTTCGCCGAATTTGAGTGGGGCACGGACATTTACAAGGCGCGTCAGTTTGTCCAAGAGCGCCTGCAAGTCGCCCGCGAATCGCTGCCGGACGAGACTCAGCCCTACCTCACGCCGGTCGCCTCACTGATGGGAGAAATCCTGCTGATCGGCGTCAAAAGCACCGACGGCAATACCGCGCCGATGGATGTCCGCACCGTCGCCGATTGGAGCATAAAAACGCGCCTTCAAGCCATCCCCGGCGTCGCCGAAGTGCTCAACATGGGCGGCGGCGTGAAGCAGGCCCAGATCCAGCCGGATCCTTGGCGCATGCAGGCCAACGGCGTGACCATCGAACAACTCGAACTGGCTGCACGCAATGCCGCGAGCAATACCACCGGCGGCTTCATCGACAGCGGTCCGCAGGAAATCATGGTCCGCAACCTCGCCATGACCGTCGAGTTGGAAGACCTCTCCCGCACCATCATCAAGATGTCCAACGGCCGCCCCATCGCCCTCTCGGATGTCGCTGCCGTCGCCTGGGGCACCGAGCCGAAACGTGGTGACGCCGCAGTCAATGGCAACCCCGGCGTGATCATCAGCGTGATCAAGGCGCCCGGTTTTGACACCATCGCCCTCACCGAAAAAATCGAGGCCGCCATCGAAGAACTCAAACCCACCTTGCCCGAAGGCGTCGAAGCCACGGTGCTGTTTCGCCAGCGAGATTTCATCGACAGCGCCATCGGCAACCTCAAGAAGGCCATCGTCGAAGGCGCGGTCATGGTCACCTTGGTGCTGCTGCTTTTTCTGATGAGTTTCCGCACCAGCTTCATCACCTTGATGGCCATGCCGCTGAGCTTCGCCGTCACCCTGCTGACTTTCAAATGGCTGGGACTCAGTGTGAACAGTATGACCCTCGGTGGCCTCGCCGTGGCCATCGGCATGGTCGTTGATGACGCCATCGTCGACGTCGAGAACGTCTTCCGCCGCTTGCGCGAAAATGCACGACTCAAGGAACCACTGCCCAAGCTCGAAGTCATCGCGCTGGCCTCTGGTGAGGTGCGCAACTCGATCCTCTACGCAACCATCCTTATCGTGCTGGTGTTCATCCCGCTGCTCGGCCTCTCCGGTGTGGAAGGGAAGCTCTTCGCCCCCATCGCCATCGCCACCATCATTAGCATGGGTGCCTCCTTCGTGGTTTCTCTAACAGCCATTCCGGTGCTCTGCTCGTTCCTGCTGAAAGTGAAGCCTGCCGACAAAGGCCACGGTCACAACGACGGCCGCCTCGTCCGTGGCCTCAAGTGGTTGCTGAAGAAAACCATCCTCGGCATCAGCCTGCGCCAACCGCTCATCATCATCGCCGCAGTGTCCATGCTGCTCGCGCTGGCCTTCACGCTCTACCCGCAAATGAGCCGCGATTTCCTGCCCGCCTTCCACGAAGAGACCGCCGTCGTCACCACCGGAGCCGCTCCGGGAACCTCGCTGTCTGAAATGGAAACCATCTCGAAATCCGTCGAAGACCAGATCCGCCAGGTGCCGGAAATCCTTCACATCGGTCGCCGGATCGGCCGTGCCGAACGCAGCGACCACGTCGTGCCCGTCAATAACGTCGAGTTCGACATCGACTTCAAGAAGGACGGCGAAGGCCGCCCGCTCAAGGTCGTGCTCGACGACATCCGCAGTCGCATCAAAACCGTGCCCGGCACCTTCAGCATCATTTCCGGCCCGCTGTCCCACCGCATCAGTCACTTGCTCAGCGGCGTGACCTCGCCGGTAGCGGTGAAAATCTTCGGCCCCGACCTCGCCACCATCACCCACCTCGGTGAGCAAGTGCAGAAGGTTGCCCAAACCATTCCCGGCCTAGAGGACGCCAAGCTCGACATGCAGGCGCAGATTCCCCAGCTCCGCATCGAGCTCGACCGCGAGCGCGCCCTCGCCCACGGCGTCTCCCCCGGCGAGCTGAACTCGGAGCTCTCCACCCTGTTAGGCGGCTCGGTGGTCGCCCAGCTCCGTGAAAACCAGCGCGTCATCGACCTCGCCATCCGCCTGCCGGAGAACTGGCGCGGAGATGCCGAAACCATCCGCAACTTGCCGATCCACACCGTCACCGGCGACTACATCCCGCTCAAGCTCGTCGCCGACGTGCGCGAAGCTGCCGGCCCCAGTGCCGTCTATCGGGAGAACACCCAGCGGCGCTATGTGGTCTCCATCAAGCCTAGCGAACGCGATGCCGGTGCCCTCGTGAAACAGCTTGAGGAAAAAGTCAGTGACAGCGTGACGCTCCCGGAAGGATACTTCATCAGCTACGAGGGGGATTTTCGCGCTGAGCAGGCCGCAGCCAAACGCATCGCCATCCTCTTTGCGGGCATCCTGGTGGTGATCGTGCTGCTGCTCTGGTCCTACTTCCGCAGCCTCATCCTCGCCTTCCAGGTGCTGCTCAACCTGCCGCTTGCGTTGATGGGCAGTCTGGCGCTCACCTGGTGGCTGGTTGGAAACATCAGCATCGCCACACTGGTCGGCTTCATCGCCGTCGGTGGTGTCGCCGCCCGTAACGGTATCATGATGATCTCACACTACCTCCATTTGATGAAACACGAGGGCGAGGGCTTCACCTACGCCATGATCGAACGCGGCACGCTCGAACGCTTCGTCCCGGTCATGATGACGGCGCTCTCAGCCGGCATCGCGCTGGTTCCCTTCGTCATCGCCATGGGCGAGCCCGGCAAAGAAATCCTCAGCCCGGTCGCCATCTGCATCGTCGGCGGCTTGGTCAGCTCGACGCTGCTGGACTTCGCTGTCACCCCCGCCGTCTTCCGCATGTTCGGGAAAAAGGCAGCTGCCAAGGCTCTTGCCCTCAACGCTCCCGCCACCCACTGAAGAACGATCCTCTGCTCGGACGGATCGAACCGATCTCCCACACCAAACCAAACAAACCAATGAAAACGAACATGAAACTAACCGCCGCCCTCCTCGCGCTGTTCGCCAGCCCGCTGGCCTTGGCCGCAGACGATCACGATCACGGAAAAGAGGAGGAGCACAAGCACGAGGAAAACGTCAGCAAAGGGCCGAACGGGGGACACGTCATCGAGTCCAAAGCCGGCTTCTCCATCGAAGTCACTACGGACAAGGCCCGCAAGGCCCGGGTCATCTTCCTCGATAAGGACATGAAGCCCGTCGACCTCGGCGAGCAGAGCATCACCGGCATTGCTGGCGAGCGTTCCGCCCCGACGAAACTGACATTTGCCAAAGGCACGGATGCCGATGCCAACGTCCTCATCGCCGACAAACCCTTGCCCGCAGGTGCCCACGTTCCTATCATCCTGACGATTAAAACGACTCCCGACACAAAAGCCGTCACCGAGCGCTTCGAATTACACCTGCACTAATGGATTCCACCAATAAACCCTCGCCATGTTGCGCATGGTGGGGGTTTATTGCGTGGATTTGGCACCCACTCGATGAATCAGCCTGAACACCAGCCCGATGAAATTCTCGGAACCGGGATACTTGCGATTTGCGTTAATATCGTCTTGATGCTCGTCAAGATCGCAGTCGGCCTGTTGGGCAATTCATACGCCTTGGTCGCTGATGGAATCGAATCCGCCTGCGATATTTTTTCATCGTTAATCACATGGGCGGGATTTCAGTTCTCATTGAAACCAGCGGATGAGAATCATCCCTATGGTCATGGCAAGGTGGAAGCTCTTGCCGGGATGTTTGCGGGCTTCTCTCTTCTTGGGGCCGCCGCTATCATCGCATGGAATTCCGTGGAAGAAATCAAGACTCCACATCATGCCCCCGCGTGGTTCACCCTGCCCGTGCTTATCGGAATCGTGGTGGTCAAGGAGTACCTGTCACGTCGGGTCTTCGCAGCCAGCCGTGCCATGGACAGCAACGCACTGGAAGGGGATGCTTGGCATCACCGATCCGATGCCATCACCTCCAGTGCTTGTGCCATCGGAATCGTGATCGCCCTAATCGGCGGTGACGGTTACGAATCCGCAGACGATTGGGCTGCTCTCATTGCCTGCCTGATCATCGTCATCAACGCATTCCTAATTCTCAAAAGATCACTCCACGACGTACTCGACGGCAATGTCTGTTTGGACTTGCAGGAAGCCATCAAAAACTCCGCCATCACCACGCCGGGGGTATGCAGCACCGAGAAATGCCGCGTGCGCAAAAGTGGGATCTACCTATTTGTGGACATCCATATCCGCGTCGACTCCAAGATTTCCGTATTCGAAGGTCATAAAATCAGTCACCTCGTGAAGGATCGTTTAATCGCCGTAAACCAGCGGATCAAGGACGTGGTCATTCACATTGAACCAGACGAGTAGATCGTGAATCTTGGGTATCTCGTTCAGCATCTAGACCCAAATGCCCGGGGCACCTGGTGCGAGCTCCGCCAGGCAAAAATTCTTCTTCAAAGGATCCCTCCGCGATTTTCACCGAAAGCGAATTGAGCATCGCGATGATTTTCCCATCCTCCAGCTTCCAACGGAATGAACCCAAACCCACGCCGAATATGGCTGCACCTGCAATGCATGGGGTCTGCGACGACCTCGGCGTGCGAGGGTGGGAGTGCGTGAGTAATCGAAGCGGCAACGGTTGGAGTTGAGAGACTGCTCCGTTGCGGCACGGGGCATGCCGTCTCCTGGAGGAACGAGTATCCCAGTCCAAGAGCGGCGCAGATTCCTAACAGAGGAAGGACACCGAGTTTCAATTTTTCGATCGCCATCACGGTGGGTCCGTCAAAACTGATCCAGCCGAGTTTCCACCAGAAGCGGAGGGCAGTGCGGAAGTCGGGCGGCATCTTGAGGATAGTGAAACGCTAAGACGCCAAGGACGCCAAGTGATTGCTCATGACGGGGCGATCGAGCCATGTGGGAAAGCGGCTCCTTGCCTCGTTACCCAAAGTGGGAGTGGCCAATCTTCCGGATTGGCGGAAGCCTCCCGTTGCTGCCTACTCTACTGCTCTCAATGGTTATCAAATTGGAACCACGGAATCCAGTGGAAATGAAGAAGGATGCCGGTGAGCGCGCGGCGTTGGATGCTCTTCAAGAAGGCTGGAGGCATGAACAGGCTTTTTCGGTCCGAGACCGAGTGGAGTCCATTCAATAGGTGGGTCTTCATGACACCGGGGAATAGAAACCACGAAATACCCAGAATCCACGGAATGCGAGTGGGCGTTCCGCTTCCTCTTCCTTACATTCGGCGGTGGCGTTATTTTGGAGAGTGGGTATGGGGAGGCCGCATGGCTGAGCGAAATACTGGCGCGCGGGTTTATTTGACTCTAATTGGACTGATGCTGGCGCTGGCTGGTGGGGTTTTCACCTGGCTGATGTGGCGTAGCTTTTCGCGGGCACGCGCGATCGATCACTGGCCTGTGGTGCCTTGCGTCGTCCTCGAGTCCGACCTCGAAGAACGGCAGATCGATCCGGGCCGCCCGATCGAGCTGCGCTTTCAGGTGCTCTATTCTTACGAGTGGGAGGGGCGGGAGTATAAAAGTGATCTTTATCGGCTTCGCGGCAGCTCCTGGAGTAGTCGCGATGCCGAGGTGAAGATTCTGATGGAGAAGTATCCGGTGGGATCGGTGCAGGACTGCCATGTGAATCCTGCAGATCCCAATTTGGCAGTTCTGGTCGGAGAGTCCCGCGCACCGGGTTACTCGCTCTGGTTCCCGGTGATCTTTTTGGTCGGCGGGTTGGGCGTGGTGGTCGGTGCTTGGCGGAGCTAATCGATCGACTCGTTCGACAGGACGACCCGGTATCTCGCGTTTCCGGATCTCAGTCGATCGAAAGCTTCGTTGATCTTGCTCATTGGAAACATTTCGACCTTGGGCGCGATATCGTGAAGGCTGGCGAATTCGAGCATTTTGGATATCGTTGCGGGGCTGCCGACCGGGGATCCTGAGACCGAGCGCTGACCCATGATGAGCGGGAAAACGGCGACATCTAGGGGGTCAAGTGTCGCCCCGACGAAGTGAAGACGGCCTTTCGGTTTCAGGGTGCTGATATACAAATCCCAGTCCAATTTCACATTGACGGTGGAGATGATGAAGTCGAATGATCCTGCGGCTTCTTCAAGCTCCTTGGGGTCGCGCGAGTTCAGGGTCTTGTGGGCACCGAGCTCGATCGCCTCGTCCTGCTTCGATTCGCTGGACGTGAAGGCGGTGACTTCACAACCCCAGGCATTCAGGAATTGCAGGGCGATGTGGCCAAGTCCGCCGATACCAATCACCGCGACTTTGTCCGTCGGCTTGACGTCAAACTGGACGAGCGGATTGAAAACCGTGATGCCACCACAGAAGAGAGGGCCTGCCGATTTTAAGTCGAGGCCTTCGGGAACCTCGACGACGCTGGATGCTTGCGCCCGGACCTTTTCGGCGAAGCCGCCGTGGTGCGCGACGATGGTCGCCTGCGCCTGCGAGCAGAGATTCTGGTCACCCGTCCGGCACGGTGCGCAGTGCCCGCAATAACCACTGTGCCAGCCAAGGCCGACGCTTTGGCCAAGCTTGAGGCTTTCGACAGCGCTTCCGACTTTTGCGATTTTTCCGACCACTTCATGGCCGGCGACGAGCGGGTATTCGGAGATTCCCCACTCGTTGTTGACCATGCTCAGGTCACTGTGGCAGATGCCGCAGTAAAGGACGTCGATTTCCACATCTCCCGGCGCGAGCTCTCCGACTTCGTAGGTGTAGGGCTCGAACTTACCGCCTGCTTCATGCACGGCGAAGGCCTTGATGGTCTCTTGATTACTCATGGAGCTCCTCACTAACAATGGATCTCAAACTAAGCGAGCAGTTTCTGCATTGGCGCTATGAAAGCTCGGTTCCCGTCGGCTCGATGCGGCGGCTGGATTTGCTGGATTCGAGCATCGCTTCCATCGATTCGCGGATCTTTGCGGTGATTGGGTCGTTCTCGCGAGGTCGCTTGAGCTTGCAGTTGATCTCAATCGCATTACCGACGGTGATGACGGCATGGAGGGGGAAGTGGGGGCGTGCCAGATCTGTTAGGTCTTCTTCGTAGCGCTCGACGGTTTCGAGAATCCGTTCGGGCGTGGCGCTTTCGATGTAGTCGCCGGGATAGCAGTGCAGTTGTTGGACGAGATAGAGATCGGCGAGCTGACGCCAGCGGTCGTCACGTTCGGTCTTGCTGAGATTGCCGCCAATCATTCCGCGCAAAATGGCGGTGCGCAGGCGTTTTACGCGGATCATGGCATCGCCATCGTGGCGGCTGTTCGTCCAGCGGTCTTCGAGGGGATTGAGGAGATGATCGATGAGGTGCTGGAGTCTTTCACGGAAAGTGCCTCGACGTGTCTGCTCCAAATACTCGATTTCTTTGAGACCTAAGAGAGCTGCTCCGGCCTTGAGGATACGCTCACCGAGAGGGAGGTCGATTTGTGGCTGCCAGGAGAGTCGTCTTTCAATCTCCTCCACCACGGGGAGCACGGTCTTTCGCAGGTCACCTTCGAAAAAGTAGCGAATGAAAATCGGGTGGATGATGGATTTTCCGTCACGCCGGGCTTTGGCTGCGGCACGAGCCATGAAGGCGGGACCCTCTCTGATATTGAGTAGTCGGTCGTTGCTGCGGGTGATGAATCCTTCGCCAAAAATGACGAGCGGGAATTTGCCTTTGGTCACCATCTTGATCGCGCACTTCAAGGACCCACGGTCGATGCCCTCGCGGTAAATGCTGAAGGCACCGATGCGTGGTGCGACGAAGCGCTGGAATTTGCTGTCCATGAAGACATGCCAACTCGACATCACACTGAAGGGTCGACCCACTTCCTTGGCAAGGGTGTCGAGCACCAAGGGATCGCAAGGGCGGACGTGATTGGGCACGAGGACGACGCCGTTTCCGGCATCCAGTGAGCTTTGGAGTTTTTCCGTGCCCACGCATTCAATCGAACGGATGCCGTGTTCCTTGCGCAGTTGGAGAGGGAGGATCCAGCTCAGGACTCGATAAAGCAAGGGACTGAATCGAGGAGGAACGAAGGAATAGGGCTGATCGATGATGATGCGTTGCATGGAGAGGGGCGAAGCCCTCCGAGGTTCTAGCAAGGGTTCGCGTCAGGCGGCTACGATTGAATTTTTGCGGCTGCGTTGGAGTAATGGTCTGGGGAAATCCCGGCTACGCTGACGTCGCGGGATTTTGCACATCCGCCACCACCGGGGAGTTCGAGAAACGCGGCTTCGTCTTCACCCCCGGCCGCTATGTCGATGCAGCGGCTGTCTAGGACGGCGGCAAAATTCCTTGGCTCACTTCTGGCGAAGGGCGGCAACCAATCGTAACGACACCGGAGAACTTCATCACGCAAGCTGGCTTGTCCGAATCTTCAGCCAAATAGGTTCCACCGCTTTCGACAGTCATGGCACGTTTCACTCGTCCAGAAGATTACCGAGCCGGCTCAGTGGTGTGATCCGCGACATCTTCAAGGAATTCCAGCCTTGTCATCGCGAAACACACTGTTTCAATCACCCTCCATGTCTACGAGTAAACACGCAATTCTCACCCCCCTCTGCGGTTTCATTTGCGGCATTCAGCTTCTCTCCGCTGCTCCCGACACCGTCGATACGACCTTTGCGGCTTCCGCAGGACAGTTTTTCGACGCATCCGATTACGGCGGCATCGCTTCCGTGCTGGTTCAACCGGACGGTAAGATCGTCTTCGGCTCCAACGAGATGTCCGCCAACGGCGGCACCCTCCGGGTTCCTCTCGTCCGCTTCAACCCCGATGGCACCACCGACAACACGTTTTTCGCCGATAACGAGCCGAACGGCGCCGGTGCCGGCATCTACTACGCCGGACAAGGTTGGTCGGAGGTCCACGCCCTCGGCATCCAGTCCGACGGCAAGATCATCGCGGCGGGCGTGCTGCAGGGCATGAACGACGGCACCAATAATTTCAGTTCCAACTCGATCGTCCGCATCAACCCGGACGGCACGGTGGACCCCACTCTCAAGACTGCTGGCACCCTCCCGTGGCCCGTCGGCGGCTTCAACTTCATCGAGGATGTCACGATCACCCCCGACGACAAGATCTACTGCGTCGGCGGATTCGGCGGCATCTACAGTGCCCTCCACGCCAGCAGCACCGTCCGCCATGGCATCGCCCGCCTCAATGCCGACGGCTCGCTCGATACCGGGTTCAACATCAATCCCGCTGAGTTCGGTGTTCCTGGCGGTGCCGCCAACATCCGCGGTTTCTTCGGCCAAGCCGCTCCCGACGCCTCCGGCGATGTCTATGTCGTCGGCTATTTCGAATGGGGTGCCCCCTACCCGGCCGACGGGACCGTCAAGGTTTTCGCCCGACTGAACTCTGACGGCTCCCGCGATTTCGGATTTAACCCAGCCGTGCCAGCCAACGTCGAAGGTATCACCGGCGTGGTCGTCGAACCTTCCGGCAGTGTCACGGTCCTCGGCTCCATCGGTGACCCCGCTACCGACGGATACATGGGCCGCTTCACCCCCAGCGGGGCGGTTGATGGCAGCTTCAACTTCGCCGGTGGACTGGGAATCATCGATGCCCGTCCGCTGCAGCGCGACCCAAACGGCAAATACCTGCTCGCCAGGAGTTCGGGTGCGGGCAATTTCCGTGACAACCTCGTTCGCCTCAATGCGGATGGATCGCTCGACCCCAGCTTCAACGCGTCCTCGGCCTACGTCTCAGATACGAATAAGAAATCGTCCTTCAATACCTTCACCACCGGCTCCGACGGCAAGGTTTACTCCGGCAGTTTCTTCGACCAGGTGCAGGGAGTCTCGACCGTCAAGGTCGTCGCCTTCGAAGGCGATGCCGTTCCCGCCGCGCCCGGCACCATCCAGTTCGCAGCCCACGCCTTCTCGGTCAGCGAAGAGGGCGGATCGATCACCATTCCCGTCACCCGCACCGGCGGTAGCACCGGCGCGGCATCGGCTTTGTTCTCGATGACGGACATCAGCACCACTGCCGGATCCGATTACACCACGGTCTCGACCAGCGTGAATTTCCCCGCTGGGGTCGGCGGCACGCAATACGTCACGATTCCGATCACGATCGACGGCACGCCGGAGGCGACCGAAGTCCTCACCCTGAACCTCACCGGCATCACGGGTGCCGCCGCCGGGACCACCACCACCGCGAACCTGGTCATCGTCGATTCCAACTCGCCGCCCCTCATCTTTCTGCCGCCCACCGCCATCTACGTCCCACCCTTCGACGCCTTTCAGCTTCTCGTCGGCGTCCAGTCCGGTGCCAGCCCGGTCACCTACCAGTGGAAAAAAGACGGCGACGATATTCCGGGTGCCACCGCGCCGCTCTACCTCGTCACCTCCGCAGACCCCGCCACCCACGACGGCAGCTACACCGTCGTCGTGACCAATCCGAACGGGACTGTGACCTCCACTGCGGTGGATGTTGTGGTCAAATACCCCGCCGAACTCAGCTTCAGCTCCCCCACCTTCGCAGCACAGGAAGACGACGGCAGCGCCACTCTCACCCTCAGTCGCAGCGGATCTTCTGTCGGCCCGGTCTCGGTCGATGTTGCCCTTACCGGTGGCGACGCGACTGCCGGAACTGACTATACCTACGCCACCCAGACGGTCTCCTGGGCGGACGGGGAGGCCGCCGACAAGACCGTCACCATCACGCTCACGGACGACTCCGATATCGAGTCCCCTGAAATCATCGTCGCGACCCTCACAAACTTTTCGCTGGATGCTGTCGCTGGCGCGACCGCCTCGACGACTATCACGATTATGGACGACGACTCCCCGGCCACCATCACCAACCCGGTGGTCAGCGTCCGCGCCGTGGATGGATGGTTCGCGACTCTTTCGGTCGGCGTCTTCAGCCAGTCCGCTGTAACCTACCAGTGGTTCAAGAACGGCGTCGCCCTCTCCGGCGAAACGGGCACCACCATCACTTTCGAACCGGTGGCCGCCACCGACTTCGGCCTCTACACGGTCGAGATCACCAACGCGGCGGGCACCGTCACCTCGGGACCCGCCGAGCTCGGTGAGCGACCCGACCCGATCGCGCTCCAGCCGATCCTCGGCAACAACAACGGCGGCATCATCTACGATCCGATCTCCCGCGCGGCGGGAGGATACTACATCCCCGGCAGCTTCGCGGAATGGAATGCCCCGGCCGGCACCATCAGCGCCCAGCGCCTGGTCCGCATCCTCGCCGACGGCACCCCGGACCCGACTTTTACGCCCGTCATCAACAGCACGGTCGCCAGTGTCGCCGAGTTGCCCGATGGCTCGCTTATGATACGGGGTAGTTTCTCCACGGTGGATTCCACCTCGGCCCCCGGCTTCGCCAAGCTCCTGCCGGACGGATCGCTCGACACCGCCTTCATGACGACCATCGGCTCGTCTTACCCCAACGTCTCCAAAGTCTTCATCGACGACGACGGCAAGGCCCTCATCATCTATAACGGTGGCAGCAACATCGCCCGCCTCGAGTCCGATGGAACCGCCGATGCCTCTTTCGCGGCCAACCTTGCGGCCATCTTCACTTCCGGCACCTTCTCCGACATGCAGGACGCACCGAACGGATACTATCTAGCCGGCAGCTATGACGTCGCTGGCCTGCCGGTAGGGCAGACGCGCCGGAATTTCCTCCGTCTCAACGCCGACGGCACCCTCGACAACACCCTCACCCCGACCACTGGCAACTTCTACTTCGATGTCCAGTCCGACGGACGCGTCGTGAGCGTGGCCAGCGGTAAGCTCCGCCGCCTGAATCTCGACGGCAGCAACGACACCACGTTCACCGAAGTCCCGATGGTCTTCAATAACGCCTTCGCGGTCCCGGCCGACGACTCGCTCTACGTCAGTATCCGCGATGTCACCAGCGGCGAAGTTTACGAGCTCCGCCACTTCTTCCCCGACGGCACCCGCGACACGGGCTTCAATGCCGGTAATCCGCTCGTCACCACCAGCACCCTCACCCAATACAGCGACATCACGGACATTACGAAGCTGGCCAACGGCCAACTCCATCTCGGCGGATCCTTCCTCACCTTCAACGGCAACCCGGTCGTCTTCCGCCCCGTCATTATCAATGGCGAGTTGCTGTCCATCGCGATCACCAGCCAATCCAGCCTCACCGTTGTCGACCCCGGTGACGATGTGATTTTGCAGGTCGTCGTATCGTCGGCTTTCCCACTGAACTACCAGTGGCGTAAAAATGGTGCAGACCTCCCCGGCGCCACCTTTCCGACCCTCAGCCTCAGCGGGGTCTCGACTGCCGACACGGCCGACTACGACCTGGTCATCACCTCCACGGAGGGCTTCGTCGTGTCCGAGCCCATTCCACTTTTCGTTCGCGATGCTCCCGTCATTCTCTCCGCACCCACCGGCACCACCCAACTCATCGGCACCGAGCTCAGCCTCACGGTGGACTTCGCGGCCCTCGCCCCGGCCACCATCCAGTGGTTCAAGGCCGGCGTCGGTGCCCTCTCCGGCGAAAATGGCGCGACCCTCACCATCGACCCGGCGACCGCCGGGGACAGCGGGCGCTACTACGCCATCATCACCAACGCCCTGGGCGCTGCCACCTCTACTGAGGCCATCGTTCAGATCATCCCCGACCCGGCCGGACTGGTTGCCGGATTTATCCCCGCCACGGGAGGGTCGAACAACATCAATCACATCGCCCCCGACAACAACGGTGGGGCACTGCTCACCGGGTCATATTTCTCCCTTACCCACCCAAGCAACAACGGGCAGGCCTATCTCAACCGCGTCGATGCCACCGGTGCCCCGGATCCGGCCTTTAGCGGCAGTTCCAACCAAAACATCGGCTCCACCGCCTACGACGGCAACGGCGGATTCATCCTTGCCGGCACGAATTTCCTCCTCAACGGCAGCTCCGGTAACTACCTCGAGCGCATCGACGCAAACGGCCAGACCGACGCAAGTTTCGCCGCCAACCGCGGCTTTTTCAACTCCGCCAGCATCGACGTGATCGTCGACGGCGCGGGCAACATCTACGTGGGCGGCAACGGATATGTGAAACGCTTTGCCCCGGATGGCACGCCCGACACAACTTTTAACCCGTCCTTCACCGGTTCGATCGACGCCATGGCCCTCGACGGAGGAAGCAAGCTCTATCTCAAGTCCCAGAGTGCCCTGATGGTCTTCAACCCTGACGGCACCCCCGACCCCGGCTTCACGCTCGATCCCGCGGTCAACATGTCCGGCACCCTTGGCCTGGGCATCGCGGAGGACGGCAGCATTGCCATCGGTGCCGGTAACCTGCAATCGGTTTACGTGCTCAATCCGAACGGCTCGCTCCGATCCACTCTTCCGGTCCCGGGCATGACCTACAACAGCCTCCTGACCCTCGATGTGCAGGCCAATGGCAAGATTCTCGTCGCATACAACCAGGGCAAGCGCCTGATCCGTCTCCTGCCCGATGGCACCGAGGATCCCATGTTCGATGTCGGAACCGGCATCACCGGCACCATCCGCGACATCGACATCCACACCGACGGCACCATCTGGGTCGGCGGTGCGATCACCGCCTACAACGGCACTACCGCCTACGGATACGTCCGTCTCAACGGCGACCCGCTCGACCTCAACATCAATGTCCAACCGACCGACCAGGTCGTCGATATCGGACAGACCGCGACGTTTTCCGTCACCGCCACCACCCTCGGTGCCGAACCCATGTCGTTCCAATGGCGCAAGAACGGCGTAGCTCTCAGCAACGGCGGCGACGTCAGCGGTGCCGACACGAATACCCTCATGATCGCCAATACCGACCTCACCGACGAGGCCGACTACGACGTGGTGGTCACCAATGACACCACCGGCACGGAGAAGACCACCCTCACCGCCACCCTCACCGTGCTTGAGGCCCCGGAGATTCTCGTGGAACTCGATCCGGGCTTCGATCTCGAGGTCGGAGACAGCATCAACCTCTCGCTGTCCGTCCGGGGGGCCGGCACCCTCGATTACCAGTGGCAAAAGGACGGTGACGACATCCCCGGCGAAACCGGTGCCACCCTCACCATCGATCCGCTCGCGGTGACTGACTCAGGGGCCTACCGCGTGGTGATCACCAACACCTATGGATCGATCACCAGTGCCGCTACGACCGTCACGGTCGTCCTTTCGCCAGCCGCCATTGCGCCCACTTACGCGAACATGGCCTTTCAGAACACGGTCCGCGCCATCCTGCCGCTCCCGGACGGACGCACTCTCGTTGGCGGACAATTCACCTCGATCAACAACGGCAGTTATCAGGCCATCGACGAACTCGCCCTGCTCAATGTCGACGGCACCCTCGACACCAGCTTCGACCTAACCCCCAACGGCGTGGTGCTCAGCCTCACGCTCGCCCCGGACGGTGGCGTCCTGGTCGGCGGTTCGTTCACCTACATCGGCGGCGCAACCCGCCAATGCATCGCCCGCCTCAATCCCGACCTCACCCTCGACACGGCGTTTGACACTTCCTCCGGTGCCAACAGCGAAGTCAACGACATCGCGGTCGATGCCAACGGCAGGATCTACCTGGGCGGGAACTTCACGGCCTTCGGCGGCGACACCTCGGCGGCCTACCTGTGCCGCCTCAAAGCCGACGGATCACTCGACACGTCTTTCACCACCAGCGGCCTGAATGTCGTTTACCAGGTCGTCCCCACCTCCGACGGCAAAGTCGTGGCCGGCGGAGCATTCAACCTCACCGGCAACCGCCACATCGCCCGCTTCAACAGCGACGGTAGCCACGACACCAGCTTCACCGCCACCGCAGGCAACCTCCGCTACCCGTATGCGCTGCTGCAGATGCCCGACGGAGGCTGGCTGGCCGGCACCAATTACGGCGTCCTCTACCGCTATGATGCCAACGGCGTGCAGGATCTCTCCATGTCCTTCAGTGCCAATGGCTCGATCTGGACGCTTGCCTTGGAGGACGACGGACAAATCATCGTCGGTGGCCAATTCACCACTTTCGACGGAATAAATCTGAACCGCCTCGCCCGCCTGAACAGCGACGGCTCCATTGACCCGACCTTCACCATCGGAGACGGCACCAACAACACGGTTTACGCCGCCGCCCTCCAACCCCTCGGCAAGATCTGGGTCGGCGGACAGTTTAGCACCTACCGGGGCACCACCGCCGATCGCCTCACCCTGCTGAACGGTGACCCCCTCAAGCTCGCCATCGTGCAGGATCCCGCCAACGCGGTGGTCGAGCCCAGCCAGACCGCCATGTTCACCGTCACCACCGCCGCCACCGACACGGTCAGCTACCAGTGGCAACGCAACGGCGTGGACCTGACCGACGTCGGCGACATCAGCGGTGCCACTACCGACACCTTGAGCATCGCAAACGTCGAAGAAGCGGACGCGGACACCTACCGCGTCGTCGTCACCCATGACGTGACCATGGTGACCAAAACCTCTGCGGCGGCGACTCTCACCGTTCTTGGCGCACCCGAGATTCTTACGCAACCCATCGCCGTCACCACTGAAGCCGGACTCGGGGCCACCTTCTCGGTCACCTCCCAAGGCGTGTCGCCCCTGATGTTCCAATGGTATCGCAACGGCATCGCCCTGACTGACGGCGCAGCGGTTTCCGGCGCCACGACCAGTGAGTTGACACTCAGCGCACTCACGGTCGCCCATTCCGGCAACATCACGGTACGCGTCAGCAACGGCCTCGGCTTCGCCGACAGTTCCGTCGCCGTTCTCAACGTCGAAAAGCTCCCGGCCGGCATCGCCCGCGACCTCAACCTTCCCCTCTCGGTCAGCTCCACCGTCAACGACGCTCTGCCCTTCGACGACGGCAGCTATCTCATCGGTGGCGCCTTTACGAGCGTGACACACACCGGCGGTAGTGCGTCGCGCCGATACCTCGCCAAGTTCAACACCGACGGCACCGCCGACCTCACCTTCCCGCAGGTCAGCGGCAACGGCAACGTCTTCGCCATCGAGCAGGCACCGGACGGCAAGATCTACATCGGCGGTGGCTTCGGCAGTCTGGACTTCAACGGCTCCGTGGTCTCATCCAAGCGCATCGTCCGCGTCAATGCCGACGGCACCTATGACGCCGCCTTCGACCCCGGCACCGGCCCCGTCGGCGATGTGCAGGTCATTCGTCCCCTCGCCAACGGCAAGGTCTATATCGCCGGCACCTTCACCTCGGTCGGTGGACAGACCGGCACCGCCTACATGGCGCGCCTCAACGCCGACGGATCGGTTGACACCAGCTTCGTCTCTCAGGCCAGCACGACCGTCGAGGATCTTGGACTCAATGCCGATGGCACCGTCTGGGTCGCCCATTCAAATAACTGGGGCGGGCAGTCGCGCATCGTGCGGGTTGATGCCACCGGCGCCGTCGTGGCCGGCTATAACAACACCAGCAGCATGACAAGCACCGAGGCCATTCCCACCGCCGACGGCGGCGTGCTGTCCTTCGGCTGGTCCTGGCCGTATCAACAGAAGATTTCGCCGCTCGGAACAAAAGATGGCACCTGGCCTGTCGGCGGCGGCGTCAATAACCGCATTTACGGGGCCGCCGACATCGGTGGAGGTCGCACCATCATCTCCGGCACTTTCTCCTTCTACGCCGGCATCGCCCGCAGCGGCCTCGCCGTGATCGAGGAGGACGGATCACTCAATCCCGACTTCGACCCGCAAACCGGTTTCAATGGCGGCTATCCACCGAAGATTCGGGTCGACTCCCTCGGACGGATCTGGTGCATGGGCAACCTCACGACCTATAAGGGCGAGACCATTCCACGCTTTGTGGTCCTCAACGGCTTCGCTACTTCCAACGATGACCCCTTCACCGCCTACCTCGATGCTGTTGGCGTGCCGGAAGGCGATCAGGCTCCCGATAACGACTACGACCTCGACGGCTGGCCCAACCTTATTGAGTTCCTCTACGACAGTAACCCGGCCGATCCGTCCGGCGGCCTTGGAGCCCAATGGAACCCGGCCAACTCCAGTCCGACCGGAGCGAGCATCAATGCCACCGACCCCGGTGCCAGTCTCGACCCCGCGAAGAACTATCGAACTGTCCACGTTCGTGTGCCGGTTGACAAGAAGGGCCTCACCATCGGCCTGGAAGCTGGACTCGATCTCACCGACTTTGGCTCCGGATCCGTGCAAGTCCATCCGATCGGAGCCCCGACCGCCGACGGCTCCGATCACGAGATCCAGGTTTACTACCTGACGCCGGCCACGGATCACGAACCGCGCATGTTCTGGCGCCTCAAGGTCGAGCAATGATTCTGCGCGGGGAAATCCCGGTGCCGACTCAGGGTAGCTCGACATCTCGCCGCGCCTAAGGGGGCCCAACGCCTACTGTTTGCCTAGCCTCTTCCGGCAAGAGAATTTGGAAAATCTGGCTGACAGTTTGGGCGGATCGGTGCTCAATCATCTCGTAATGGCAGTGAGTCGATTATTGGTGAGGGAGCTAGGGGCTTTCGTGGTTTTTCTGCTGGCACCATGGATGGCTTTTCCTGCGGTGGAGGCCGCGACTTACGTGATCCAGCCACCATCTCAGGTGGTGTTTTCAGGGACGATCGCCGGGCAGAGCTGGCAGCCCCAAGATCTGGGTGGCTTGTCGTTTCTGGCTCCACTTTCCGGGGAGATTGATGCGACTTGGGAAGGGGATGAGCTGGTGGTTGGCTTTGCTTCCCTGGTGGTAGGGCAGGGGCTTTGGGCCAGCGGATTTCCGGATGCGGGTTCCGTGTTGGGGGGATTTGGAACGACTCTCAATTTCTCGGGTCGGGTGGATTTGGGTAATGGCTTTGTGGTTGATTCGACCACTTACGATTTTGAAATCTCCATTTTGGCGGGGCGGCTTTTTACATCGGCTTCGAGTGAGAGTCTGACGGTGAGGACGCTTTCCGGGATCTCAAACTATGCGTCTCCGGGGTCTTCCGTCGCTCAGGCGACATCGCTGGCTGGCGGCACGGCAAGTCGGGTGGAGGCGGGTCCGGTGATGCGTGAGGCGAGCGGATCGGGAGAAGAGATTCGCTTTGATCTGACGGTAGCATTTGAAGGGGTGACCAACGTGAGCGGGAATCAGGTTCCGTTTACTCTCGCCTATGCGGGTCCGATCGTGGCGACCTCGGTGCCTGAACCCGGTGTCGGTCTTTTGATTTTTGTGGGAGCTCCGATGCTGATAAGTCGGCGCCGATTTTCCAGGGGATGAGTGGACAGGAGAAAAACGGAAGTCCGCCGGCGCGGACGGGCTTGTTCGAGCCAACGCGTTGGAGCCTCGTGCGCCGTGCGGTGCGTGATCGTGAGGAACTGGGGCAGTGGCTCGGCTTGTATTGGTATCCGCTTTATACTTGGGCGAGGCGCAAGGGTCGTGATCCTGAGGATGCGGCGGATGCGGTTCAGGGATTTCTCGAAAATCTTTGTGCCAAAGGTTTGTTGAAGCAGGCGGACCCTTCGCGCGGGCGCTTGCGTGCGTGGCTTCTCAGCTCGTTTACGAATCATCTTTCCAGCTCTTATGTCCGCGAGCGGCGGGACAAGCGTGGGGGCGGAGCAATGCATATCTCGATCGATTGGCCGGGGGTCGAAGATGCCTTCCTTGCCGATCATGTGGCTGGAAGCGACTCTGCGGCGGCTTATTCCAGGGCATGGGCTTTGACCCTGATGGAGGAGGCGCTTGAGCGGCTTGCCTCCCATTATGAATTGACCGGGCGCGAGAAATTGTTCGAGGCCTTGCTGCCGGCATTGGAGTCTCCACTCAAGGAGACCACCTATGCGGAACTCGCGCCGAAGCTTGGACTGAGTCCGGCGGCTTTGCGGCAGGCCGCGGTAAGATTCCGGCAGCGCTACCGTCGGGAGCTTCTCGATCTTTCCGGCGAGCGGCTCGGGATCACTTGCGAGGCCCAGCTTTCCGCAGAACTTCGCGAGCTCCTTGGGAGTTGATAGAAAAAGAATGTGTCACAAATTTGTGAAGGCATGGTAGGAGATAGAGGATGGCAAGTGATACACCAGATGCCCGACCGCCCGACCTTCGTGGTCTGGATCCGGCGCGTCTGGTCGATGTGCTGGATCCAGTGGAAGCGATCGCACCGGAGTTGCCTGGATGGAAGATTCTAGGGATCGCGGGGCAAGGGGGATTCGGGATCGTGTGGCGGGCGGAGGACGAGGCGGGGGAGCGCTTGGCTGCGATCAAGATCGCCGACGGGAATGATCCGGATACGGTGGAGAGGATTGAGCAGGAGGCGGAGTCATTACGGAATCTGCGCCACCCGAACATCGTGGCCCTGCTGGACAGCGGGACCTTTGAAGACGGTGCGGAGTCGTTGGAGGGTGGCGTGTTCGTGGCGATGGAATTCATCGAAGGCTCGCCGCTATCCGAGGTGATTCCTCATGGCGGGCTAGCGCCGGAGCGGGCATTTGATCTTTTCCGGAAGATCGGTGCGGCCGTCAGCTACGCGCATTCGTGCGGGATTCTTCATCGCGATCTGAAGCCGTCGAACATCCTGTTAGGCGATGACGACGTGTTGAAGGTCGCCGATTTCGGTCTTGCGAGACCGGTGCATCGTAGGGTGCATCAGCTTTCGCTGACGCGAGCTGGATTGGTGGCCGGAACCGCCGAGTATCTGCCACCGGAGGCTTACCGCCGTGGCTATGAACCGGATGTCCGGGGAGATGTCTTCGCGCTTGGGGTGATCCTTTATGAGATGCTGGTCGGGACGCCACCGCGCGGGGCTTGGTCGCCGGCCTCAGAGCGGCTTGGAGTGGATGTGCGGGTGGACTCGATCCTGCGTCGCGCTCTGGAGCCCGACCCATCACGCCGCTGGTCGGGCGTGGCGGAGATGGTCAAGGCGCTCGACGAAGTTCTGGCCAGCCCGCCGCGCTATTCGGGGACGCCTCTGGTTTCTTTTCCGGTGCGGGCAGCGGACGCGGCTTGGACGGTGCTCGGGATTTTCCTGTTTCTTGGGAGTATCAGTGCGGTGCTGCATGTGAGAGGTGCGCGAGTGGGGCTGCCGATGGATTTGATTGGGGATCACGGTCGTCTAACAGGTGGCTTCCAGGCGCTGTTTGCTTTGCTGTTGGCGAGTCTGCCGCTGAGCCTTTGGCAGCTTGTCCGGCTCCGGCGATTTCGGGCGATCCCGCTTCGTGAGGCGCTGCCATCTCCTTTCGGTCTCCGCCTCGGGACCGGCCGGATGGCGGCGGTGCTGGTGGCGATCGGGCAGTTTGTGTGTGTCGCGGTGCCGGTTTTTTTCGTCGGCGGTCTTCACGCATTAACCAATCACAACTGGCTGAAAGCGGACGATCCGCCATGGATTCACGGGCTCGCTTTGACTCGATGGGGCGGCGAGGAAATGGTTTCCCCATGGCAATGGGCGAAGCCTGGAGAGAATTTTTGGTTGAGGGAACTCTATGGGGTTCCTGGTCACCCGCTGACACGCGAATTGGATCGCATTGATTTCGAGCCCGGATGGATCCCGGCGGTCATGGTGTTGGCGGCACTGCTTCTTTTGACGGTCATCGTGGTGACGCTTTTCCGCACTGCAGCGACCTGGCTACTCTCCGGACGGCTGGGGCACACGGGTTTGATTCTGGTTTCCTGCGGTCTAATGGTTGCTTTGATGATGGCAATCAGTGCGGGCGAGAAACGGGGGGCTGATCAAGTACGGCGTCTTGGTTTTAGCCACTCCCATGCGGAAGAGGTTTTCATGAGAAGGATCAACGATCATGCGTTTTCGCTGCTGGAGGGCGCTGGTAGGCCAAATGATGGGTTTTCGAATGACAGGCTTCAGCTCTACGCGCCGGAGGTTGATTTTCGAACTTATGGATCGATTCCTCGCGGCGAGATTCCACTGAGGCTTGCCGAGGAAGCCAGGGAGCTGGGAGTGATCGAGATCCAAAACCCTGATCGAGGCAGGAGGTGGGAGATAGAAGCGGAGCGGTTCAAGTTGCTTGTGGGAGGGATCGTCGTTCGAGAGGAAGGGGGAGCTTCAATGAAATCTTCGGCCACGATTATGGTCATCGATATGGAGGGCAATCTTGCGGTCGGCGGCGAAGCGGAGATTACCCGAGAGCGCGTCGAGCGGATCCCGCTTTACGAAGTCGAGACCCGTGTCGCGACGCTTGGCGAGGTGGAGGAGTGGGTTTCGGGGTTTCTTGAAGCACTCCGGCAGCCTGCTCCGAAATTGGGGCTTTCCGGGTTCTTCATGCCCTATCAGCTGGATTTCAAGGAGGATGTCGATGGGAATATGCGAGCTCAGAGCGAGCATGCCTGCACCGTTCTTGTCAGCAGTTTGCAGGAGGCTCCGGGACCGATGCCAGCCGGTGAGCCTCGGATCATCGGTCCTCTGTCCGGAGGCCGCACGCGGGTGGAGATTCCCGTGCGTGATGTGAGGACAGGTGAAGTGAGCCACTGGGTGGCAGATCTTGTTTTTCACGAGGGAAGCTGGCGTTGTGTGCGTTTCCGCTTCGGGTCTTCATAGGAGGAGAAGGGAAAAAGTGATTTTTCTTCGCGATGGGGTGTCACAAATCCGGAGAAAAAGGGTAAGCCTTGGTGTCAGGGGCTTTCGGCAGTGGCCGCGAGCCGCCTGACCCATTCTTCCCCTCAATTAACGTTCCCGTTGTGCTTTTCCTTTTTTAGGTTGCTCATGACAAGCCGCGCAACGGGGGCGTTTTTTGGGGGGTGGGTGGAGGTAGAGAAAAAAGTGACCCACGGGGTGTCACAAATTCGAATCGAGGCGGTATGCTACTGCGAGAGGCTAATTTTTCCGTGCGAAGCGCGGGTTTTCGCCGACTCGAAGCGTTACGTTTCGGTCGTGAAGCGACCATTGAATTCAATCGAAGAACAATCTTAAGGTCGTTTAAAAAAATCGATCAAACGAAACGAGACAAAGCGCATGAAAATAAACCACTCCCTCCTCGCCATCGCAGCTGCCCTGACTGGGCTCGGATTCGCGGAAACCCACATTGTCAATAATAACGAAACCCATTCGGCAGACTTCCGATCTTTCCAGGAAGCCCACGATGCGGCGGTGGCAGGGGATACTATTATTCTGATGCCGAGTGGGAGGAGTTATGGTGATGTCACGGTTGAAAAACCATTGACGCTTTGGGGAGGACAGAATGTGAGTTCCGGAGCTAGGTCCGAGGTGGGGAATTTGTTGTTGAATGAAACCGCAGCAGGGAGTCTGGCTGAAGGAATTTGGGCGAACGGCGCAGCCACCTTGAACGGGATGAATTGTGTGTTGAAGCGATGCCAGGCTCTGAGTCTGAATATATACCAAGACTCCTGCACCGTTGAGTCATGTCATGTCGGTTTTCTCAAGCACATCGGAGGCGAGGGACCTGTGGGAACAGTGATCAGGAATACCATTTTCAGGGTGAGTTCAAACTCCTTGAATTCTTATCTGCTGGGAAGTCTCACGGTCGATCATTGTTTCATTGATCGGGAACACACAGGCGGGAACTTTAACCATATTTGGGGACGCGCTACCGGAATGGTGAGTAACTCTATTTTGACGGCCGGTTCAATGACAGCTCCCTATACTCTGTCTTTTGATCACTGTCTCTTTTTTGGGAGTATTCCATCCACCAGCAGTAACGGAACTTCTGCACCAAATTCAGCGGATACCTTTGTGGGGCATCCGACTCCGCCAGCCGGGTTTCCTCCAGGTGAGACGAGCCGCTACTATGAACTCAAAGCGGGATCGCCAGCTTTGACTGGCGATGGCTCCGGCGGGCAGCAGGGGATTTTTGGAGGAGAGGCACCCTTTGTGCATGGCTTTCATCCTGCGGTGCCACGAATAACGATGTTTAAGAAACTAAGCTCCAATCCGACCAATGGAATCACCTTCCGGGTGGAAGCGAGCTCGCAGGAGTAAATTTGGAACTTCTCATTTGTTGCGATGAAGGCATTTGTTGTTTTGTTGTTGGCTCTCTCCCGGATGTGGGCGGGGGCGGCCCTGACGCAGGGGGAGTATTTTGTGGATGGTGATCCCGGTTTGGGAAATGGGGTGGCTCTGGCGATTGGGCCGAACGGGGATTTCTCCGGGGAGGTAACGCTTGCTCCGTCGGAGATTGCTTCGCTTCCCGACGGGGTTCATTTTGTGGGTGTTCGTTTCAAGGATGAGGCCGGGAATTGGGGGCTGACCTCCTATCAATCATTCGTGACTCCTTTGCCCGGACAAGCGCTGGTGCAGGGGGAATACTTCATCGATGGAGACCCTGGGGCCGGAAACGGGACGCCCCTTGCCGGGGTTGCGGGCGACGATCACAATGGCGAGTGGACCTTGAGCCAGGGGGAGCTTTCCGCGCTCAGCGACGGGGTTCATTTCGTGGGCGTTCGTTTTCAGGACGATGCCGGAACCTGGGGGCTGACGACATACCAGGCCTTCGTGACGCCGGTGACCCATGGTGATTCGATCGCAGAGATGGAATGGACTTTGTATCAAAACAATGTCGCACTTCAGTCGGGAACCTGGAGTGATGCGACCGGACCGGTGGTGGAAATGGTCCATCGCCTCGTTGAACCGACGGCGGTGGAAAATGTTCCGGTGATTCTCCGGGTGACGCCGATCGGAGCGACGGGAATCGCGGGGATGCCGAGTGATCTGGCAATGGATTACACCTCGTTCCGGCAGGATTTCTTGAACGAGCATTTTACGGTGGCGGAGCAGGGACAGGAATTGGTTTCGGGTGAGACGGCTGATCCGGATGGCGATGGCATGAACAATCGTTTTGAGCGTGCTTTCGGGCTGGATCCACGAGTGGCCGAGCCGGGAGCACGCGGGCAGGTTTTTCAGATGAAGGAGGGTGGGGTTTTGGAATTCGGCACCCCACGAGGGGCGTCGATCTCTGAGGTTGACGGATTTGTCGAGTTGGGGGATTTGCGATTTCAACTGATGGTGAGCGATGACTTGTCAGCCTGGGATCCGGCAGTGTTAGGGACCGACTTCACGCTGCCGTTGCGGGATAATACTCCCACGGTGAACTCGGAGAAGCACCGCGTTCCAATTCTCCGGGAAGGCTCGGCGTCCCGCTTTTTCCAACTCCTTTTGAAAAAATGAATCACTTCTCACAAATCCCTGTTGTTTGCGTTGGTTGGTCAAGATCAAGCGCTTGGCCGTATGCGGTGACGGGAGGTCATTTGTTGCATGGGACTTTTGACAAATAATATTCTTACCATTAACGATAATTATGAATGATAACCTAATTGGATTGACGACCTCTCGAAGCCTCAATTTTTTGTATTTCAGACTTGCGGTACTTTGCTGTCTATTCAATCCAGCCGAGGCGGTTTCTCTTCAGAGTATAAGTGGAGGCCTCGGAAGCGGAACGATTGGCCATCCGGAGCTTGTCTCGGAAGAGGGTGACGAATGGATTGTGTGGCACCGTGGAGGAAGGCTCTACTCGCGGTCGATTGAAGAAGGGATAACGGTCGACTTGACGGAAGCTTTTACGGATCCCAATATTCAAAATAGTAATCCTTCGAGTTGGGGCGAGGGATCCCGGACTTTTGACCCTTCCGACTCGAGATTTGTGGGACGTTATCCGTGGACAGTTGCGAACGGGAATGTCTATTTTCGTGCAAGCGGATCAATCTACTCCGTGCCACTCGATGGAGGTGTCCCCAAGTTGCTTAGTGGTTCACTAAATCCTCCTTCGAGTTTTGTGGTGGATCAGAATACCGGGGATATTTACTTTCGGATTGGGGTGTCGATTTACCGGGGATCAAGAGACGGGGGTGAACCCACTTCCTTGTTTGGTTTTACTCATTTTGCGATCAGCTTCATTTTATCTCCAGAAAGCCAGTTTATTGTTTTCTACGGATATGAACCGGCTGATGCGGGTCAGTTCCTTAACAGGGGGCTTTACTCTGTCAGTTTCTTCGGAGGGACTCCAGTGAGACTGAATAATCCTAATCGAAACACACTACACGACAAAATTTAAGATCGCTTAACAAATGGCAGCTTGGGGTGTAACCTGTTGGTTGTGAAAACAAAAGAAAACAACTCCCAAGCTGCCGGACACACTCTGCACGCACTTCG
>Ga0100401_1000560_pt1 | contig 30264 bp, 28 predicted proteins | sample CryGeymeta201525_FD_80421 | JGI IMG/M metagenome (GOLD analysis project Ga0100401, IMG submission 80421) | Groundwater microbial communities from Crystal Geyser aquifers in Utah, USA - Crystal Geyser metaG 2015-25 | ecosystem: Environmental > Aquatic > Deep subsurface > Groundwater | place: USA... | reverse complement strand
TTCTTTTAGAGATTCTTCATTAAAATTGGAGCGAGGTTGCCAGGGATTGCGAATGATTTTCTCCACTTCAATGTGAAAAACCGCTTCCTGAAATTTTTTGGAGCGAATCTTAAACTCTTCTCTAACTTTCCTTAATTCAATCTCCTCCTCTTCCCCAACAACCATTTCTTTTCTTTCTTCTTTTTCAATTCCTAAAACAGCAAATGATTCATTGGTTTTAAAAACTGAAGTTGGCTCATTTTCTTTCTGAGAATTAGCCGCTTCGTCAGTTTGTTTTTCTGGTTGATTTTTTGAGGGAATTAATGACCCTAATCCTCTTCCCAACATTTTATTGATTTAAATTTTTATCAGTAAACCCCTTTAGAAAAGAATTAGATTTATACTCATCCCCGCCCTAAGGGGTGGGGCTTTCTAAGGGGGTAAAATTTAAAGTTTGATTGATAACTTCCCTTGCCAGCTTTTCGTAAGCCAAGGCGCCGGGGCTTTGAGGCGAAAAAAGAACAATGGGTTTTTGAAAACTCGGGGCTTCGGCTAAAGCTACGGACCGGGGAATTTCCGTTTCATAAACATGGTAAGGAAATTTCCGCCGCACTTCTCTCTTCACCTCCCGGGAAAGTTTCTCCCGTTTATCATACATTGTTAAAAGCGCGCCGGCAACTTTTAAAGATGGGTTGAGCACTTGCTGAATTAAATCAATAATCTCCAAAAGCTGACTTAAGCCTTCCAAACTGTAATATTCGCATTGAAGAGGAATTAAAACTTCATCAGCGGCCGTCAAACCATTAATAGTCAAAAGATTGAGGCTGGGCGGCAAATCAATAAGAATGAAATTGTAGCGGGAACGGAGAGGCTCAATGAATTTTTTCAAAAAAAATTCTCTTTCCGGCTGTTCAACCAGTTCCACTAAAGCGCCGGATAAATGTTTATTAGCCGGAATAAGCTGAAAATTAAAAATAGGCAGGTTCTTAATTAAATTTTCCGGTTTAGTTAAACCAAAAATGCCTTGGTAAACGCTCTCATTTAATTGATTGAGATTGATACCCAATCCGGAACTGGCATTGGCTTGAGGGTCAAAATCAACCAAAAGCGTGGGCTGGCCCAAAAGAGCCAAATAAGCGCCGAGATTCATGGCCGTGGTTGTTTTACCGGTTCCGCCTTTAGCATTGTTAATAGCAATTATTCGGTTCATTTTATTACACGGATGGATACAGACTACGGGGTCTGACCCCGTTTTTTATGATAGAGGATAAACTGAAAATTTCCCCTCTTTTTAATTTTAAAATATCAGCTTGATTTTATCAATAAAATTAGGCATAATAACAGTAATTGCCCCGGTGTTGGAAACCTGTATAATAACAAAACTGCCCCGCCAATTTTATTTTTCGGAAATTTATGGGCATGTGGCGGAATTGGTTTACGCGCCCGCCAAAATTTGCCGAGGTGGTGAAACTGGCAACCACGTAACACTCAAAATGTTATGGGCGTAAGCCCTTGAGGGTTCGAGTCCCTCCCTCGGCACAAAAATGCCAAAACAAAAATTGCCCAACAAAAATTTTGTTTGGGATTCCAAGCTTGCTTACGTAGTTGGTTTATTGGTTACAGATGAAAATTTATCAAAAGACAGGCGTCATATTAATTTTCGTTCATCCGAAACGCCACTTCTAAATACTTTTAAAAATTGTCTTGGCCTTAAAAATAAAATTGGGTATACCGAGGGTCAACGAGGGCAGAGGATTCAGTTCGGCAATGTGCAATTTTATAATTGGCTGTTAAAAATCGGGTTAACTCCGGCAAAAACTCATACTATCGGCAAAATAGAAATTCCCGATTTATTTTTTAAAGATTTTCTTCGTGGACATCTTGACGGCGACGGTAGCATTACCGCGTACACAGACCGCTATAATTTTTACAAAGGGCGTAATTATACCAATAAAAGGATTTTTGTAAGATTTATATCGGCAAGCAAAAAACATATTGATTGGCTACGCCAAAAAATCACCAAATTTGCCGGCGTTAAGGGCGCGTTCATTGTGAATAAGCCAAAATCTATCAATCATGTCCCAATATATGAAATAAAATTCGCCAAAAAAGAATCTATAAAATTGCTGAAATGGATTTATTATGGACGAAACATTTCATGCCTAAAAAGAAAAAGAGTTATTGCCGAGAAGGCGATAATGGCGATTTCAAACGAAAAAAGACGGGAATATACAAAAATTTAGAGTTAACGTATAATTAAGTTAGCTTAAACGAAGTTTCTCCTTCGGGGCCCGCCCTCGCTTTCCGATTCCGATTTTTCCGCCGTTGCTGAATTTCGTGCCAGTGAAACTGGCGCGCCGCCTGTTACCTTCTTAAGGTAACAGATTATCGCACAAAACTAAAGCCGGATTTCTTTCTCAAGCCAGTCAATTTTTTCGTTCTTTCTTCTCCAAAATAAATCTTCCCAAATGTAATGTACGGCAAGTTGCCCGGGTAAAAAATTTTCTCCCGCTTTCTCAGAGGAAAAACTAGCTCAAATGCAAGGGAAAATAGTCAGCGTTAAATTTGTAGCTGTTAAACCGAAAGAATAAGAGGGATACAACGAGTCTTTAGTGATGGCTCTCATTGCTTGATTTTTTCATGTACACATGTTAATGTTTAAAACGTTACCAAAATAGATTGATAATCCCTGCCACGAGGGTGTCGTGGTGAACGCACATTAACATAAGGAGGGCGTCATGACAGTAAAGAGTGCGAAGAAGGTGGTTGGTGAAAAGGTTGTGGAGCCGAAATCGGTCGTGGTGATTCCCAAGAGCCGTGAGGAGGCATCGGGGTTCGTGCGGCAGGTCGGTGATGCCCAGCGCGAGCTAAAACGGATTGCCGCAGATTCACAGGGGCGCATCGCAGCGATCGAAGAAAAAGCCGGAAAGGAGGCACAGCCGCATAAGGAAAAACTTCAAGGACTCGTAGACGGTCTATTCTTGTTCTTTGCGGCGAACCGCAATGAGCTTACCGAGGGTGGCAAGCGCAAGTCAGTTGATCTCGCCACCGGAGTTATCGGCGAGCACACGAATCCGCACAAGGCTGTTCTTACCGAGAAGATGGAGATAGTCCTGACCAATCTCCACGCCTTAAAGCTTGAACAGTTCATCCGTTCCACGGAGGAGATCAACCGCGAGGCGATGCTCGAATCTGAAGAGAGCCGTACCCTCGCCGCAACCGTGAAGGGCGTCAAGGTCGTGCAGGTCGTGGAGTTTCGCGTCAAGCCGACCGATACGCTCGAGGAGATTGTCGCTGATGAGGCACAGCTCAAGCGGCGCATCGCCTAGCCGAATCGCAATGAAGGCTGAAAAAGAGATTTATCTCTTCGACTAATGGGCTGATCCGGGCCACTTCGAATAGGGGTGGCCTGACCGCAGCTAGCTCCCGTTAACAAGCACCAATAGACCTGAGCAAGTCTCTAAACTGCTTTTTTCTTTTCTTAATTTTAATTAAAGAATTTGCCGCCCCATACTACGCTAAAGCTTCGTAGGGCAAAGCAAAGAAAAACTTGTCCCGATTTTCATTAAGAAAATCGAGGATCCTCGATAAAATCGGGAAAATTGTTAAATCTCGCGGCGAAGCCGTTAAATTTTTTGGGCTTCTCCGTCGCCCCGAGCCCCGCACCAGAACAAGTTCGGTACGGGGTAAACTCCGCGAGGGGCGAAAAATGTTCGAGCTAATTTAAGAATAGTCCACTAAAGAAAATTTGGTGTAATTATATGAGTCCGCTCGAACTTACTTTATAGGTCCGGATTTGGTCAAATAAATGCACAAGCTTGAATTAACACCTCGGCCTCGCCGGCATTTCCTCGCCTCTCACTTGCTCTTGGTAGAGACGCGAATTTTTTTGGTTTAAATGATTTTCTATTAGTTTAAATATTTATTGAAGTTCAACTTCCATAGTTGGTTTATGGAAAAATTATTATGGAAGTTGAACTTCAATAGAATTTCAGTGAAAATCAAATGTCTCAGATATCCCACATATGTGGGATATCTGAAGACTCAAAAATTAGAAAGATATCCTTGAATTGAAATAATGAACTAGCTTTTATCAGCGATAGCAAATAAAAGCTAGTTCAAATTTAAAGATTGAAAAAAGAAAAACAAAAAACCGATATCAGGGGGTAAAAAAAACAGAAAATCCATATCAGAGGATAAAATAAAAAAGAAAATAAAAAACCGATTCTTGACTTTTTGATTTTGGTTGTTTAGATTAAAAACGTTCGTTGAAAAATTATCCGAAACCAAAAATTGAAAGGGACACAAGATGAGAACGAAAACGGAGGGTTTTGAAGTTATCCCTGGTCTAACAACCTGGGCCAACAATTTTTTAAAAGAAGCCACACCAAAAAGGGAGTATAGCTTCTATCTCGGGGACCATTTTTTTAATGTCCCCTTAAAAGAGTGGACCCTTCCTGAGTTTGGGGAAGTGGTCCGAGAACAAGTTCAGGCTGAGATAGATATTAACCATCTCGGTCCAGCTCTTTTCATCGCCTTACGCGATAAGAATGGCTGGATTGAAGAGAGCAGATGGTCTCAATCTTTAATTGAGGTCTATCAATCAATTTAATATATTGAAGCCGTTAAAACTAAAGAGCGGCTTCTTTTTTATTTATTTTAACCAAAATTGAAGAAAGCAGAAATTTTATTAAGAAAAAAGAAAGGAGAGCTATTAAAAAACCTCCTAAAATATCCGAAAGCCAGTGAACGCCGGTAAATATCCTGGCTAAGCCGTTTAGAAAAGCCAAAATAAAAAACCAAATTCCCCAACGCCGGTTAAAGTAAAACAAAACAAGGGCAAGGGCAAACAAGAAAGCCGCGTGACCGGACGGAAAAGAAGCGCCGGATTCAGGAATTAAAGAAGTAATTCCCAAAAGCTCAAACGGCCGAGGCCGATAATAAAAAAACCTAATAACTTCCGTTAAAATTCCCCGGGAGAGAATAAGGCAAAGGCCGGAAAAAATAAAAACCAGCCATTTTTCCTTCCAGGGTTTCTGCTTAAAAATAAAAACGAGGACGGCAAGAACCAAAAAAATAGGAAGATATTTGGCTAAAAAAACAGCCAAAGCGTTAATCAAGGAAGAAAAACCGCTGAGACTAAAAATAAATCTGAAAATAGAAATATCCAAAGACATAAAAACCAAAATTAGCGCCGGACAAAAGGCAAAAGACCTATTATTCTGGCTTTTTTTATGGCCCGGGCCAAAAGGCGTTGATGTTTGGCGCAAACGCCGCTATGCTGCGGGTCAATAATTTTTGCCTGGCTGGAAACAAAACGTTTTAAGACTTCAATGTCTTTATAATCAACTTCTTTTAAATTTTGTGAGCAAAAAAAACACTGTTTCATGCTAATGTTGTCCCGCCTAAATTTTGTTCTCCAAAACTTTGGCGGGGACCAAACCTTTTAAAAGGGAATGTCTTCTTTGGCTTCTTTGGCTTCTTCTTCACCCAAATCAATTTCCGGCAATTTTTCCTCTTTTTCTATTTCCTGATTAAAATCAGGGGCGGCATCAGCCGGCGCAAATCCGCCACCCCCGGCTGAACGAGGACCCAACTGCATTCGCTCGCAAATAACCTCCGTGGTTCTTCTGTTTTGGCCCTGCTGGTCTTGCCAAGTTCTAGTTTGCAAACGACCTTCAATTAAAACTAAACTTCCCTTTTTCAAAAATTGATTGGCTACTTCCGCTTGCCTGCCCCAAACAACCACATTGTGAAACTGAGTGTCTTCCTGGCGCTGACCATTTTTATCCACCCAAAATCTATTTGTGGCCAAAGAAAAATTAGCCACTGATTTGCCGTTCGGCGTTGAACGCAATTGAGGGTCGGCTGTTAACCTCCCTAAAAGAAAAATTTTATTTAAATTCATAATTTCTTTTCAAAGATAAAATTTTCTCCAAAACCGACCTTTTAAATTTACCCCGTATAACAACTGCGATAGGTCTGACTCAATTTCTCCATATAAAGGATACCATATTAGTGAGAAAAGAACTATATCAAAATCTGAAACAGAACAATGAATCAGCCAGAAATTGCAATCGCAGTTGTATTACGGGGTTTACTGGAGAATTTCTTCAATTTTCTTTTCTAAGGCCTCATTAGTCAAAACTGGCTCAAAAGGTTTTTTGACTTCTTTCTTGGGAAACGGCTGACGGCCCCGGCTTTTTAATACGGCTACACCTCCAGATTGTTGCCCTTCTTTAAAAGGAAGATTTAACAAAATAAAACGAAGAATTGTTTGTTCCCCTTTTAAATCTTTTTGAAACTCAATAATTTCAGCCGGGTTGGCTAAAAATTGAATGAAATTAAAAAAAGCCGACTGAATTTTTTTAATGGGATAAGCTAAATTAACCTTGACTATTTCCCCTTCTTCAGTAATAGAAAAATTCCGCTTTTCCAAAAGATTTTTAACAATTGGACTGTCTTCCTCCAAAAGCAAAAATCCTAATTCGTATTTCCTAACTTCCTTTTCTGAATTTTCGTTATTCATCTTCTTCTTTTTCTTCTACTTTATCAGCCTCTTTGCTCGGTGTCAATAAATCCTTGGGAATGCCTCGAAAAGCCGTACCGACCGGTATTAATTTGCCGATAATGACGTTTTCCTTTAAGCCGCGTAAATAATCGGTTCGGCCTTCGGTGGCGGCAGTGACTAAAACCCGGGAAGTTTCCTGGAAAGAAGCGGCGGAAAGAAAACTTTCGGTTGTTAAAGCCACGCGGCTAATCCCCAAAATTTTTTGCTTGGCTTTGGCTAAATTTCCTTTCAGCTGTTTCATTTCTTTATTAATTTGCAAAAATCTGGATTTCTCCATTAAATCGTTAACCATTATCTCCGTATCGCCAGGGTCAGTAACCAAAACCCGGGAAAGCATTTGCCGAACAATAACTTCAATATGCTTGTCATTTATTGAAGCGCCAGCCGAAACATAAATTTTTTGAACTTCGTTAATAATATAACGCTCTAAGGCTTCTATTCCCTGGTAAATTAAAACATCTCTTAAATTAAGAGGACCTTCATATAAAGGTTGACCTTTATACACCCTCTCTCCTTCTTTAATAAGAAGGTTGACATAAATTGGAACTGGATATTCCACGATTTCGGATTTTTTGCTTTTAGATTTAACTGCTTCCTGAATTTTAATAATTTTTTCATTGCCTTTTTCTTCTATGACTTTCACTTTACCATCGCCTTTGGCTAGTAAAGCCGCTCCTTTGGGCGGACGAGCTTCAAAAACTTCTTCCACTCTTGGTAAACCATAAGTAATATCCATACCGGCTATTCCGCCAACGTGAAAAGTTCGTAAGGTTAATTGCATCCCCGGTTCGCCAATTGACTGAGCGGCAATAATGCCGATGGCTTCACCAATGTCAATCGGCTTGTTGCGGCTCAAATCCAAGCCGTAGCAAGCCGAACAAACTCCAAAAAAGGATTTACAAGTTATTGGTGAACGAATTTTAACTGATTCCAGACCGGATTCTTGAATTTTTTTAGCTTGTTCCTGAGAAATTATTTCACCGGCTCGGACGATAAGTTTCCGGCCGATTCTAATATCCTCCAAAGCTGTCCGGGAAAAGAGACGTTCAGCAAAATTATAATTATACTCATCGCTTTCTTTTCGAACGATTTCTATTCCTTTGTTCGTGCCGCAATCTTTTTCTTTAATTATCAAATCTTGGGCAACATCCACCAAACGCCGGGTTAAATAACCAGCCTGGGCGGTCTTCAAAGCCGTATCCGTTGAACCCTTTCTGGCACCGTGAGTGGCAAAAAAGTATTCCAAAACACCCAAACCTTCTTTGTAAGACGATTTGATAGGCAATTCAATGATGCGCATATTAGGGTCTTGAACCAGCCCTTTCATTCCCATCATTTGATTAATCTGAGACCAACTGCCGCGGCTGCCGGAATCAATAATGCTGAAAATAGGATTGTCCGGAAGTAAAATTTTAGAAACCTCCTTGGAAACCTCTTCGTTAACTTTTGTCCAAAGTAAAACAGCTTTTTCTGTCCGCTCTTCTTGGGTTAAAAGCCCTTCCTCAAGCTGAGAATTAATTTCTTCCATTTCTTTTTCGGCCCGAGCTAAAATTTCTTTCTTGGCGGGCGGGGTAAGAACATCGCTCATATTCCAAGTAATGGCTGATAAGGTGGAATAAGAAAAACCCAGGTCTTTAATTTTATCCAAAAAAACATAGGCAGATTCCGGGCCGCATAATTCAATAATTCTAGAAACCACTCGGGAAAGAGCTTTTTTGTTCATTGTTTCGTTGACGAAACTTAACTCAGCCGGCAAAGCCCGGTTAAAAATCAACCGGCCATAAGTCGTTTCTATTAGTGATATTGAATCGCTATTTGAATTCTTTGGATTGGGAACTTTTATCTTGGTTTGAATGTCAATAAAACCGTTTTCATAAGCTAACATTGCTTCTCTTTCATCGGCAAAAATTTTACCTTCGCCTTTAGCCCTTTCTTTAATTTTAGTTAAAAAGTAACAACCTAAGGTGATGTCTGTCGTGGGAGAAGTAATGGGTTCGCCGTTAGCCGGTTTTAAAACGCCTAAAGTGGCATCCATTAAATGTTTGGCTTCATACTGGGCTTCTTTAGTCAAGGGCAAATGGACCGCCATTTGGTCGCCGTCAAAATCAGCATTAAAAGCCGCGCAGACCATTGGCGGAATCCGAATAGCCAGGCCCTCAATTAAAATCGGTTTAAAGGCCTGAATACTTAAGCGGTGAAGAGTGGGAGCGCGATTTAATAAAACTCTTTTATCGGCGATAACTTCTTCCAAGATTGCCCAAACTTCCGGCGATTCTTGTTCAATAAAACGATTAGCATTTTTAATGTTGTAAGCCAAACCTCTTTCAATAATCTTACTAATGACAAATGGCCGGAAAAGTTCCAAAGCTAAAATTTTTGGCAAACCGCACTCGTTAAGCTTTAATTCCGGTCCAATAACGATGACGGAACGGCCGGAATAATCTACTCTTTTACCTAAAAGGTTTTGGCGGAAACGGCCTTGTTTGCCTTTTAAGGTATCTGCCAGCGAACGGAGGGGCCGGCGCCGGCTGGAAAGAATTTGGCTGCCGGTTCGAGCCGTGTTATCAATTAAAGCGTCAACTGCCTCCTGAAGCATTCTCTTTTCATTGGCAATAATTACTTCTGGCGATTTAAGCTCAATTAACTTTTTCAAACGGTTATTGCGGTTAATGACCCGACGATATAAATCATTGAGGTCAGCGGTAGCGTAACGGCCGCCGTCCAAAGCCACCATTGGCCGAAGTTCTGGCGGCAAAACGGGCAAAATAGTTAAAATCGTCCACTCCGGTCTAATCCCGGCTTTAATAAAAGACTTAACCAGTTTAAGTCGGCGGCGTAAGTGAATTTGTCTATTAATATCTTTAACTTGCAGTATTTCTTTTTCTAAATTTTTAGCCAGAGAATTTAAATCAATTTTTTCTAAAATTTTTCTTAATGCTCCGGCTCCTCTGTCGGCTTCAAAAATATCCCCAAAGCGTTCGGCTAAATTAAGATATTCGTCTTCGTTTAGAATTAATCCCGGTTTTAAAATGGTTAAAATTTCTTTAAGCTTGGTTTGCTGAGCGGTTAAATTTTCAATATCTGCTTCGGCTTTCTTTTTCAAAGATTTAAATTCTTTTTCCAATTCTTTTAAAATTTTTTTTCGGCTCCCTTCATCAACAGAAGTAACAATATAAGCGGCAAAATAAACCACCTTTTCAAGCTTGGGCAAAGAAACATCCAAAAGCAACCTTAATCTTGAAGGAACGGTCCGCAAAAACCAAATGTGAGCAATTGGAGCCGCCAAGGTAATATGGCCCATTCGTTCACGCCGGACTGCCGAACGCGTTACTTCCACGCCGCATTTTTCGCAAATGATTCCCTTATAGCGGACTTTCTTATATTTGCCACAGTAACATTCATAATCTTTAGTGGGACCGAAAATCCGCTCGGAAAAAAGGCCATTTTTTTCCGGCCGCTGAGTGCGATAATTAATGGTTTCGGCTTTCGTCACTTCACCGTAAGACCAAGATTTAATTTCTTCGGGCGAAGCAACCTTGATAGAAATTGATTTTAAATTTAATTCATCTCTACCTATATTTTTCCTCTCATATTTTTCCTCCTCTGTTTTTTCTTTATTTTCGTTGGTGAAAATTGATAACCCCAAAGACTTTAATTCGCTGACCAAGACTTTAAAAGAAGCGGGAATGTTCGGTTTTTTGATGTCTTGATTCCTGATAATAGCCTCAAAAGCCGCTGACCTTCCTATGACGTCATCGGATTTAATGGTTGACATTTCCTGCAATAAATGAGCTGCCCCGTAACCTTCCAAGGCCCAAACTTCCATTTCCCCAAAACGCTGACCGCCCATTTGGGCTTTTCCTCCCAAGGGCTGCTGAGTGATTAAAGAATAAGGGCCGGTTGAACGCATATGAATTTTATCCTCAACCAAATGATTTAGTTTCATCATATAAATGTAGCCGACCGCAATCGGCTGACGGAAAGATTCGCCGGTTAAGCCGTTATAAACAGTAATTTTGCCGCTAGCCGGTAAGCCAGCTTTAATAAGCTCCCCTTTAATCTCTTCTTCGGTGGCGCCAACAAAATTAGGAACAATGGCGCGATAACCAAGTTGATGAGCGGCCCAACCAAGATGAGTCTCAAAAATTTGACCCAAGTTCATTCGGGAAATAACTCCCAAGGGATTCAAAACAATATCAACAGGAGTACCGTCTTCTAAATAAGGCATATCTTCCACCGGTCGGATTTGAGAAATAACGCCTTTATTGCCGTGCCGACCGGAAAGTTTGTCACCGGCTCTAATTTTTCTAATTTGGGCAACTTCAACTTGGATTTTTTTAATAATTCCCGGTTCAAGCTTATCGCCCTTATCGCGGTCAAAAATTTTTATGCCAATGACCCGGCCCCGCTTACCGTTAGGCAGGGTTAAAGAAGTGTCTTTTACTTCCCGGGCTTTTTCTCCGAAAATTGCTTTCAGCAATCTTTCTTCAGAAGTTAATTCCAGCTCTCCTTTAGGAGAAATTTTTCCGACTAAAATATCATTGGGCTGAACTTCGGCGCCGATTCTAATAATCCCTTCTTCGTCTAAATTTCTTAATTTTTCTTCGGAAACATTAGCAATATCCGGCGTGGTAATTTCCGAACCAAGTTTGGTTTCACGAACCAAACAAAGAAAGGTTTCTATATGAACCGAAGTAAAACAATCGCCGCGAGCCACTCTTTCAGAAAGGATAACCGCATCTTCAAAATTAGCTCCCTCCCAAGGAATAAAAGCCGCCAAAAGATTTTGACCTAGGGATAAAACGCCTTGGTTGGTGGCTGAACCGTCAGCCAAAATTTCGCCCTTTTTAACTTTCTGGCCTTTTTTTACAATTGGCCGCTGAGAAAGACAAGTCGGCTGGTTGGGACGCTTAAATTTCACAAGGGGATAAGTTTCAGAACCGCTTTCGGTTTTAATAACTATTTTTTGGGCATCAACTTCGGAAACAACGCCACTGACATTGCTGATTAAAAGCTGACCCGAATAAAAAGCGGCTTTTTCTTCTTGACCAGTACTAACCAACGGCGCTTCTGGCCGAACCAGCGGAACGGCCTGGCGCTGCATATTTGAACCCATCAAAGCTCGGTTGGCGTCGTCATGCTCCAAGAAAGGAATTAAAGAAGTGGAAACGCTGATTAATTGATTAGGAGAAACGTCAATAAAATCAATTTCCTCGCGGTTGCAAAGACCCGGTTTTCCTTTTATTCTTGCCTCAACTGTTTTTTCAATGATTTGATTTTTGGCGTTTAAAGCAATACCGCCTGAAGCAATGGTATACCTTTCTTCTTCCACGGCGTCCAACCAAACAGCTTCCAAGGTAACCGCCCCATTTTTAACCTTAAAATAAGGAGTTTCTAAAAAGCCGAATTCATTGAGACGAGCGTAAGTCGCCAAACTATTAACCAAACCGATATTGGCTCCTTCCGGCGTTTGAATGGGACAAATTCGGCCGTAGTAAGAAGGAAGAACATCTCGAACTTCAAGGCCAGCTCTTTCCCGAGTTAAACCGCCTGGCCCCATAGTTGAAAGACGGCGTTTGTGCTCCAGTTCAGCCAAAGGATTGACTTGGTCCATAAATTGAGAAAGCTGAGAAGAAGCGAAGAAATCTCTTAAAACCGCAATTAAAACTTTGTAATTAAGAAGTTTAACTGGCTGCAAATCTTCTTCCGGCAAAGTTGACATTCGGTCTTGAACAACCCTTTTCAAACGGGCAAATCCAACTCTTAATCTCAACTGGGCCAATTCGCCAACTGCCCTGACCCGACGATTACCCAAATGGTCAATATTATCGGGCTCGGCTTGGGGATTATTGTTAAGCCGAATTATTTCTTTAATAATGGTAATTAGATCTTCTAAATCAATAAAACGGCTGTCTTTCTTTTTGTCCAAGCCTAAACGCTGATTTAATTTAAAGCGACCGACTCGGCCTAAATCATAACGGTCAAAGCGGCTAAACATCGGGTCAATTAAAGCTTGAGCGTTTTTAACCGTGGCTAACTCGCCGGGCCTCAGTCTTTCATAAAGGTCAATATAAGATTCTTCAATAGTATGAACTTTATCCTTTTTTAAGGTGGCTTGAAGATACTGAATTTCTCCCTTGTCTTCTTTGGCAAAAGTTTCCAAAATTTTTTGGTCTTCGGTTAAACCGAAAATTCTCAAAAGTTCGGAAACCGGGGCTTTTCTTTTCCGGTCAATTTTAACCCCGATGAAACCGTCTTGACTGGTTTCAAATTCCAGCCACGAACCGCGGCTAGGAATGACTTTGGCGCCAAAATATCTTTTCCCGTGGATAACTTCGGCGGTAAAATAAATTCCGGCTGACCGAATTAATTGAGAAATAACTACTCTTTCAACGCCATTAATGATAAAAGTTCCCCGTTCAGTCATTACTGGAAAATCTCCCAAATAAACATTATCTTGAACCTTGGTCCTTTTTCTGACCTTATCAATTAATTTAACTTTAATTCTTAAAGAGGCTTCGTAAGTTTGGTCTTTTTCCTTGGCTTGCCCCTCGGTATATTTCGGGGAATCAAAACTGTAATCCAAAAAATGAAGTTCCAGTTCTTTGCTAGTATAGTCTTTAATTGGCGAAATCTCATCAAAAAGTTCTTTCAAGCCTTCTTTTAAAAACCATTCATAAGAAAGGGTTTGAATTTCAATTAAATTTGGCTCGGGATATTCCGGACCTTGACGAGAAGAAAATATTTTGGTTTTTAACGCTGGTAGGGACATAACTAAAAATTTAAAGATATTTTGCCCGATTTAAATTATGAGTATCCAGGTTTTTAGAAAAAATCGTTTCGCCATTTTTGGAAGAAAGGTAATACCAGTAAGGGCTGGCTTTGGACGTAAGTGCTGCTTGAATGGCATTGACGCTCGGATTAGAAATCGGCGTGGGCGTCCAGCCTAAATTTTTATAAGTATTGTAGGCCGAATTAAGGGTTAAGTCGTCTTTAGTTATTAAAGGATTGGGGCAATTTTTTAAACGGCCGCCGCATTTAACATAAGTGACGGTAGCGTCAATTTGCAAAGGCATCCTTGCCAAAAGCCGCTTTAAAATGATGCCAGCAACCATCTGTCGGTCTTCAAATTTAGGCACTTCTCTTTCCAGAAAAGAAGCTAAGGTAAGATAACGATACCAATCGGCATTATTAACCAGCAGCGGCCAAGCTTTATTTTGAAAATTGCCTAAAACTTTTTCCAGCACTTGGTCAACCGAAGAATACATCTTAAAATGATAAGTGTCGGGCATCAAAAATCCCTCCAGACTGTCAATATCAATATTAATCAAAAAGGGGTAACTATTATTAAGCCTCTTGGCCGGAAAACTGACCAGAGAATTCTTCTCAATGACTTTAGCGGCGCTTAAAATATCATCAATGTCTTTTAGGGTTGAACCGTCCGGAACAGCAACAACCGCTTCATCTTTCCCGGCGGCCACTAAACTGTTAACAATTTGGGGTATGCTCATCGCCGCGTTTAAGTCATAAAGGCCGGGCTGAAATTTTTGAGCCTTACCGCTTAAAAGGGCATAAAGTTTAAAAATAAAAGCGGATTTTATTAAAGATTTTTGAACTAAACCATCGCCTATTTCTTTTAAACTATCCCCTTTAGTGATTTGAAACTTTACCTCCGGCGCCCCTTGAGTTAAAGGAACTAATCCGTAAAAAAAATAAGCGGTGCTAAATATAAAAACAAAGGCCATTCCGATGCCAACAAAAAAACGTAGGCTTAATAAACCTCTTTGGTTAAATTGAGGATTCAAGATTAATATATTGAATTATACTTATGAGGAAAGCATTCGTCAATAGGCTCGACCCTCCGTAACTTAAGAAGGGGAAAGTAATTCCGGTTACCGGCAAAAGAGCCAAATTGGAACCAAGGTTTAAAAAAAATTGGATGGCTAATGCCAAAACCGTTCCCAAACTAATAAACTTCCAAGAATTACTTTTCGCTTTTAAGCCGATTTGAATTAACCTAGCAATAATTACAATAAAAGTCAAGATTATAAGGCAGCCGCCAAAAACCCCCCACTCTTCAACAAGAGCGGCAAAAATAAAATCAGCTTGGGCTTCGGGTAAAAAATGAAACTGGCTTTGGGTACCGGCCATAAAACCCTTCCCTAAAAAACCGGCGGAACCAATGGCAATTTTTGCTTGAATGGCATTATAATTTATCCCCAAAGGGTCATGGGCCGGAAACAAAAAACCAATTATCCTATCTTGTTGATAAGGCTTAAGAAAAAAAATCCAGCTCAAGATTAAAAGAACCAAAATAAAAACCGTTCCCCAAAGCAATCTTTTTTTACTGATTTTACTCATCAGCAAAAAACCGGCCCAAATACCTATTAAAACAACAGCCGAACCCAAATCCGGTTGAAAAGCGACTAAAATTGCCGGCAGCCAGGCGTAAAGAGATGAAATAAGAATATTTTTCCCTTGCCAAGCCTCAAGATGACGCCGAGAAAAAAAACTGGCCAAAATTAAAATTAGGGTCATCTTGACTATTTCCGCGGGTTCAAATTGTAAATTCCCAATGCTTAACCAGCTGGTGGTGCCGCGAACTAATTTATTCTGAAGATTGGAAAATATCAAAAAAATAATGCTCAACCAATATAAAACCAAAAGAAACCCTTTTTGATTGATAATTAACCGCCAATTAAAATTAATGCCGACAAAAATTATTATTAGCGCTAAAACATACCATACCAACTGCCGCCAAAAAAAACGCTGACTGTAACCAAATAAGAAAGTTAAACTAAAAGCGGCCAATAAAAAAATAGCGGCCAATAGCCACCAGTCTATTTTTTTTAACCGGAGAATAATCATAACTTCCCATTAACAAAAACATCGGTCTTTGAAGAATCGGTATTTTGTTCCAAAAAATTATCCCGGGGAAAAACAACTGTAAAACTTCCCTCTTGCAGACTTTCTATTCTGGGAACATAAGTTTGGGCAACAAAAAGAAAACGGCCAAATTTATCTTTGAGAAAGGCTAAAATTTTCAAATCCGAGGCGGCTAAAATACTGCCGTTAAAAACGCGGCCGCTTACTTGAATGCCGGAAGGAGTAATTTCTGTTGTCCAAGAAGAGACTTTCAAGTTTGGTTTAGTTACTTCCTTAGTTGATTTCCAAGTCGGTTTCCCTAAAGAAACATCGGCCTCAATTACATCTTTGCCTAAATTAGAATCCGCTCCGAAAATATACTTTCTTGTCAAATCATAAATAAAACTAGAGCCGTTTATTGTTTTAAGCAAACGATGAGGTCGGCCGTAAAGATTGATTTGATAAGAAAAATCAGCCGCCGTATATCCAGGATTAGGATTAAAAATTTCCGCCAAAATTGCCAACTGGCCGCCGGCTAAGGCGAAAAATTGAGGTCGGCTGGCCTGGAGGGGTTTTAAATGAAAAATAGCGCAAGACAAACAAGGACCGCCGCAATCAACATCTTCCTCGCCTTGATTTTTAATCTGGTCAAAACAAGTGGGCGTTGGTTTTAAAACTATTTCATAAAAACCCCAAACAATGAGTCCAAAAACTGCCAGAAAAAATACGCCGTAAATAAATTTTTTCCATCCTCGGGACATAACTTTTGGATATTTTTATTTGTAAGATTTCATAGCGTTGATGATTTTTTTAAATTCCCCGGCTTTTAAACTGGCTCCGCCAACCAAAGCGCCGTCAATTTCCGGGTATTTAAGAAAGGCGGCTAAATTTTCTGAATTAACAGAACCGCCGTACAATAATTTTGAATTTTGAATTTTGAATTTTGAATTAAGAAACGATTTTATAAACTTTGCCATTTCAGCGGTTTCGGCTGGTGCAGCGGCCCGGCCAGTGCCAATTGCCCAGACTGGCTCGTAAGCCACAATAAGAGAATTTTGAATTTTGAAATCCGAAATCCGAAGTCTGAAATCTGAAGTCTGAAATCTGAAGAGGTCTTTTTCTAATTGATTTTTTACATAATTCTTTGCCCATTTTATATTCCGCCCTGTTTCATTTTTCATCTGCGTCAGTCCGCGTTCAGTCCACGTCAGTCCGCGTTCAGTCCGCGTTTGTCCGCGTTGAGAAGGTTCGCCAATACATAAAATCACTTTTAAGCCAGCGCAGAGAGCGGCAATGATTTTTTTATTAATCATTTCATCGGTTTCTTTTAAATAAATTCTCCTTTCCGAATGGCCGACAATAACATATTTAACTCCCAGATTTTTAAGCATCTGGGAAGAAATTTCTCCGGTGTAAGCGCCGCTTTCGGCCCAAAAAACATCTTGAGCCGCCAGCGAAGCTTTTTTTAAAATTTTTGAAATCGAAGATAAAAATACAAAAGGCGGGGCAATAATAATATTTTCTTTGTCTATCGCCCGAGCCAAATTAAACGCTTTTTGCTCCTCAAAGGGATTCATCTTCCAATTGGCAATTATGATTTTCTTCATGGCTGTTTTTCTTATTGTATCATAACGTCATTCCAACTAAGAAAGAAATTACGTGTCTTCAATTCTTCCACATATGTGAAGAAACTGAAGACATTTGAATTGGTTAATTAGGCTATTTTCTTAGGATTTTTGCGGCTAAATCCGGGTCAATAACATTAATTTCAATCCCCGTGCCCAATTCAAAACCTGCCTGGATGCTAAATTTTGGCAAAATTTCCATATGCCAGTGATAATGCTGATAAGCTCTTTTGTTTTTTAAAGGCGAAGTATGAATGAAAAAATTGTAATCTGGACCATTTAAATTCTTTTTCAGAAGATGAAGGACTTGACGCAAAATAATAGCCACCCCTCTCAATTCTCCATCAGGTGTATTTTCAAAATAAGGCTGGTGTTTTTTTAAAAAAACCCTTACCTCAAAGGGGTTGCGAGAAACAAAAGGAGCAAAGGCAATGGCATCTTTATTTTCGGCAATAATTCTTTTTTTCTCTTTTTTCTCCCAATCAATAATCGCGCAGTGAACGCAGCTATGATGTTCTTTAAAGTAGCGGTCGGAGCCGGCTAAAGAGTGGCTGACATCCGGCGGAACAACCGGCAAAGAAATAATTTGGTAATGAGGGTGATAAACCGAAGCTCCGGCTAAGGTTCCCCAATTATGAAAAATAGAAACATAAGCCAAGTTTTTGTTGCCAGCTAGCATTAAATAGCGGTCGCGAAAAGCGACCAAAACCTGAATGGCTTCTTCTAAAGAAAGTTCAAAAAAATCTTTAAAATGACTGTTGGTCACCACCAAATCATGACGTCCTCTTCCTTCAACCACATTGTAGGGACCCTCTTTTTTTAGAACAATTTTTCCTTTTTGAGGAATAACCAAATGATTCAGCACCGGGTAATCATTGGGAAAAATTAAAATTTTTGCCGGTCCTGTTTCTGGCCAGCGCAAAATGATTTTCCCCTCTATCCTTTTTAAAAATTTTTTGCCCTCAAAAGGACAGGTTTTTTTTGACGGAACTATTTGCTTGACTTTCTTTTTTAAAAACTGGTCGGGCCGCCTCAAACGACCCGGGGCAATAATAACCCAATCGCCGGAAACTAAATCTTGACGCAGTTCGGAGTTTTCCATATTTCCATTATAATTGGTACTTATTTCTCTTCAACCAGCAAGTGATTTTCAAGAGGTCTTTAAAAGTAGAAAAATAATCGCCGAACTTTACGGCTGAACGCAAATCGTTTTTCCAAATAACCGGTATTTCTTTAATTTTATACCCCAGTTTTTTAGCCAAAGCCAAAATTTCCATATCAAACCCCCAACGGTCAATTTTTGCCAAAGAAAAGATTTTTTCCGCCGCTTCTTCGGAAAAACATTTAAAACCGCATTGGCTATCTTTTATCCCGGGCAAGAGAAGAATTTGAATCAACCAATTGGAAAAACGACCTAAAATTCTTTTATACCAAGGCTGAGGAGGGTCTAAAATCGCTCCTTTGACTGCTCGAGAACCGATAACAACTTCATATCCTTCTTTAAAAAAAGGCAGCATTTTTTCAAATTGGTCAATGGAGGTTGAATTATCAGCGTCAGTAAATAAACGCCAATTGCCCTTGGCTTGAAGCATTCCTTGACGAACGACAAATCCCTTCCCATAATTTTCTTTATTTTCAATTAAACGGAGATTTTTAATTAAATGACTGAAGCGTTTTACAACATCAGCCGTAGCGTCAGTTGAACCATCATTATCCACAATTATTTCGTAAGAATATTCTGCTTTTGATAAATGCCGGTCAATGTCTATTAAGGTAAGGGGCAAACGCTTGGCTTCATTATAAGCCGGGATAATAACTGACAAAAATGGTTTCATAAAATAATTCTAATTTAATAAATCTTTTTTGTAAATTACGGGGTCAGACCCCGGAGAAATTAATCTCTTTTTTAATTTTATATGGCTTCCCTTTTGAGAAATGAAATAAAAACCGAAGTCCCGGCATAAAATTTGAATAACCTTCTTACCGGAAAGAATTTTAGACATGCACAATCTCCAAAGTAGTAATCAACGGATTCTTTTTAAGAAGACGTCTTTTAGCGGGAGGCATATCTTCTAAATAAAGCTCTACTGCTTCTTTAAGATTTTTCTGCGCTTCTTTAACTGTTTTCCCTTGACTTACCACACCTAATTCAACACAACGAGCCACATACCATTTATTTTCTTTAATAATGATTGTCGTAAATTTATAAATCATATATTAGTGATAACTCTTCACTTAAGATAAGTCAAACATTTTATAAACTCAAAAATATCTTATCAACTCTTAGCCATTTTTAAATAAAATTACAAAATCAAAGAAGATAAAAAAAGAACAACAAGGCCGGAAATCAAAACGCCTAAGCTGAGCATTAAGCTGGCGCGCCTGAGGGGAATGTCAAACAAAAAAACCGCCACGCTTGCCGTCCAAACTCCGCCTAAAACGGGAATGGGAATCGCAGTTAAAACAAGAAGACCAAGATTTTCAAAAATAGCCTGATGTTTCAAAAAACGACGACGCACGTGTTCAAAGATGAAAGAAAAAAGCCGATTGAGATAATAATTCCGCCGCATCAACCAGCCGGCCAAATGTCGCCAAAACAGGATTAAAGGGATAGCCGGCAAAAAATTACCAACAACGCTCAAAAGATAAGCTTTAAAAATCGGCATACCCCAAACCAAAATTGCCATTGGCAGAGCGCCGCGAAGTTCGGCTAAAGGCGAAGCGGCTATTAAAATAGTCAGTAATTCTTTAGACATCAAGTTATTTGAACATCCTATTGTTCTGTATATTATTCTAAACCTAGAAATCTAAAATTTTGTTTGAAATCTTGAAAAAACTATTGGGGATAATCGGAAGTGTCTGATTTTTTAAAAACAATATAGCGGTAAGTCAGAAAATTCCAAATTAAAGAAATAAGGACGGCAATTAAGGCGCTGATGTTTGCCCATATTTTAAAATTAAAATTGCCAATCGGACCGACGACATTCACCAAAAATGAAGCAACGCCGACATTAATTAAAGCGCCCAAAAGACTAAAAACAAAGAAACGGGTATACTCTTTAAAATTGGCTGGCGTCCGGCTTTGAAATGTCCAAAATTTATTCCAAAAATAACTGTTAGCCGAAGCCACTAAAAAAGAAATTGCTTTAAATAAACTAAAAGACCAGCCAGAAGCAATATTAGTTGCTAAAATCAGAAGATTTAAAACTCCAAAATCCAAAACCGTGTTTAAAACTCCAACCGCGGCGAATTTACCGATTTGTTCCAAAACCGGAAAAAAGCGACTTAAAATTTTTAGCCACCAAAGAGCTAAGGGGGCAAATAAACTAAAGCCCATAACCGAAACCAAAACAATAAAAATGGTGATTTTAACCCCTGCACTAGCCAAAGGCAAAAGAACCAAAAAACCAACAAGGAAACCGATTAAGGTGACTAAATAATAATCCTTTTTATTCATTTTTATTTAAGTTCGAAGGCGCAGGTAAATTTCTTTTTCCACTTCTTGACGATTCCGGCCGTATTTCAAACGAGAAAGTTTCTTGAGCCCGGAAACAATTTGAGGGTCGCCTTTTAACGGCGCCGGGGTTTTAATATTAAAAGGGCTGGCGGGCTGATTATTAATTAATAATTTTACATGGGCATTAAAATTATCAATATTAATCAGGTCGGAAATGGTAAAAATCGGTTCAAATTGTTTAACCACAAATTCGGCGTCTTGAGCACTAATGCGAAAAGCCGCCATTGAACCGACATTGCCAAAAACCGCATCCCGAATCTTCTCGGTTAATTGAGCGATGAACTGGTGGGCAATAATTAAATCAAGCCGGTATTTTCTGGCTTCGGAAAGAATGGTGGCAATGGAGTCCGTTGAAAAATTTTGAAATTCGTCAATGTAAAGATAAAAATCTTGACGCTCGCTTTCCGGCGTATCAACCCGGCTGAAAGCAGCTTTCAAAAGCTTACCAATAATAACCATCCCCAAAAGGTTGGCGTTAATATCGCCGATTCGCCCTTTTGAAAGATTAACTATAAGGATTTTTCCCTCATCCATTATTTTTCTGAAATCAATTGTTGAACGAAACTGGCCAATAATTGGCCGGACATAATCATTGGTCAGAAAAACGTTGAACTTGGAAGTAATGTAAGGAGTTACGTTTTGAAGAGCGGCCTCGCCGCCAGCCTTAATTGCTTCTTTTGTCCAAAAATCAACCACGATAGGATTGCTAATCCGACTTAGTTTTCTTTCCCGGTAATCGGCATCGGTAAAAATTCTCGGGACTTCAGTCAAAGTTGCCGGTTCATTAGGCATATCTTCCATTAAAAGCTGCAGGGCATTTCTCAAATACTGCTCAAACATCGGGCCGCCCGTAGTTTTTAAATCGTAAAGTTTATCAAAAATCTCCAACATTTCATTAACAATGAAAGTTTTTTCTTCCGGCCGGTTAAAATCGTATTCCAACATATTCAATCCAACGGGTTTTTCTAAATCCGAGGGGTCAAAAATAACGACGTCTTCAAATCTTTCTTGAGGAACCAAAGACAAAATAGCTTCGGCCGTGTCGCCGTGTGGGTCAATAATTGCTGCTCCTTTCCCTTTTTTAATATCGTCACTGACCATATTGCTTAACAACACTGATTTGCCGGTGCCGGTTTGCCCAATAATATAAAGGTGGCGACGCCGGTCTTTGTCGGTTAAATAAACCGGTTTTACTTGACCGCGAAACAAGCTCGTGCCGAGTAATAATCCTTTTTCCGGCAAATTCGCCGGCGGTTCCGCTTCCTTGGATTTAAGCCATTTTATTTTTGCTACTTCGGTAAAGACTGTTGGCAAATGAAAAATACTAACTAATTCTTCGCTGTTTAAGACCATTGAAGTTTTAGAATCAAACTCCCTAAAAGAAAATTGATGAATAATTTTTTGCAAATTTTTTGGCTTTGTTATTTTAAAAGAATTGCGCTCCGGCGAAGCAAATTGAGAAAAACCGCCGGCTAAACTTTCTAAAATTGACTGGGCTTCCACTGGGTTGGTTGCCGAAGCCATCAAGCGAACATTAACTTGAAAAAGCGGCTTGGAAAGCTTCATCTCCACGGCTTTGATGGCTGATTCGTCAATAACTTTTTCGCTTTTATTTTCTTTTTTCTCTGAAGGGCTCAAAGCTTCGGAAATATCCGCCATTGTCAGTTTCTCGGCTGATTCCGTGATTTTTCCTCCTTTTTTCACATTTTTTAAGACAGCGGCAATTTCTTTTTTAGTGGAAGGGAGCGCCGGTTGAACAACTACTTGAATTGCCCCGCCTTCTCCCAAAACATTAACCTTGGAAAGACCTCCTAAAATCGGCGAAAAGGTATCGCTGTTTAATTCCTGATAAGTTTTTATCGGCAGGGCGGCTTTTTCTTTTTGAAAAACCAAAGCTCCCGCCGCAACGCCGTAATAATTAAAAATATTGTAATCCTCAACCGGCTCAACTTGAGACGCCGGAAAAAACGCTTGGATTTGCCTTTCCACCGAAGACAAATAAGAAGCGGGAACGGCTAAATAAAAAATAATTTCCTCCCCCACATAAGGGACGGCGGCTTCAAAAATAAACGGTTTTTTTATTGAAGCTAAAGTGTTAAAAAGCTGTTCGGAAATATTTATTTCCTGCTTCAAATCTTTGCCTTCTTTTGAACTCTTAACTAGTTTAATGGCTAAAAGTTTTAATTGCAGTTCGTCCAAAAGTTTTTGATAGCGTTGCTTTTTAAAAAAATGATAAAATAAAAAACCGCCGCCAGCCGCTAAAATTATTAAAAGAAGGAAATAAAAAAACATAGGCAATTTATTTGATGGCACCCCGTTGTTTTAATTCGGGTATAAGTTTATCTACCAAAGCATCGTGATAAGCATCTTGAATAAAGGGCAGCTGCTTTTGGGCTTCTTTAATGCCCTTTTCTAATCCCTGATGCCAAGTTAAATCCAGCAGGCGTTCAATTTTAAACTTAATTTCCGGTTTAACGCCGGCTCCTTGAAGATAACCGGGCAGAGAAGAATCTGAAGCGCCGCCAGCCGAAGCCGGCGGAGAAACAGCTGGTGGCTGAACCGGGCTAAAAACATTTAAAGACTGCTTCACAAGCTCTCGCTCGGGAAGATTTTTAAATTCAGCTATTTCTCTTTTTCCCTGAATTTCTTTTGACAGGCGCTGAATGTCTTTTTCCAAAAACTCATGAAAAGAAATTGGGCTGGGTTGTTGATTAACCATATTTTAACATTTTATTAAAAGCCCTGAATTTTAATTGAACCGGATGTTGAAGCATTAACATTAGTGGAAGAAGCGTATTGATTATTCGGGTCTGTGAGCGGTCCTTCTTGGCCGCTGCCGCCGGACCAATCAGTTTGCTTAAAAACTTTGTTTTTCCAGCGGGTTAGATAATTAAAAATTGTTACTTGAGTAGTTTTTCCGCCGGCTTGCCATTGAGCGTAAGAAGTTATTTTTTGAGTTGAAGGGTCATCAGAAGAGCCGCTGACGCAGGGAGCTGTTCCGGTAATAGTGCTTGAAGAATCATCGGAGCGGCAGACATTTTCAATGGAAAAGAAAAGAGCGTAATTAACCCCTCCGACACTTACCGACTGGGTACCGGTAGCAATTGTCAAGGCTGTTCCCGAGGCATTAACATAATATTGAGTGCTTGAACCTTTAGTGGGAAGATTATAAATGTCATTCCAATTGGCGCCGCCAATCACCTTTATTTTATCGGATAATTGCTGAACCAAGGAAGAAGCTGATTGCGTTTTTTGATTAGCCGTGTTGGATTGAAGCATAAAAGAAATGGCTATACTGGCTCCGGCAATGACAATAGCGGCAATACCCAAACCAACCAGCACTTCTATTAAAGACTGACCCCTTGAATTTAAATAATTTTTAGTTTTGAATTTGACCATTGGAATTAATGTTAATAGTGCTGGAAACAGTTGAATTTGATACTAAATTAATTTTAACGGTTGTTGAGACTTGAGGCAAGCCGGAAATTGCCGAAAAAATAACGTCTTTTGAAAGACCGGCTGAGGGGTCTGAAAATTGAATATATGACTTGAGAAAATAAGTGGTTTCAACTGTTCCCGAGGCATAGCTGGAACCCTTAAAAACAATGTAGCTATGGTTGGTGCTGGTGGAATTTTGAAAACGGATACCCCAGGTTTTTCCGTTTTCCTGAGTTATTGACCTATTTTGAGTATTTCGAATAACCGCCACCATTCCTTGAGCAGTCGAACTCAATTCCCGAGAGCGGCGTAAGTTTGGCGAGCTTACAAAAACTACGGCGAAAATAATGGCAGTTATTGCTATGACTATCAAAAATTCCATCAAAGTGTAACCGCTTGATTTTTTTAGTGACTTCATAAATTGAGAAATTAAATAATTATTCAACACTTTCCTCCTAAGCATGTGAGCCGAAGGATCTTTTACGCATATTTATGAAAACCTTCACTCCGTTCAGAGCCTGTTTTAAAACTGAGAGGTAAGTTGATAAATAGGAATTAAAATTGCCAAAGCAATCAAACCAATGATAAACCCGATGCTTAAAAGCAAAAGCGGCTCCAAAAAAGCAACCAAGGCTTTTAAAGAACTGTCAATTTCTTTAGTGTAAAAATCCGCCAAGGTTGATAAAATTTCTTCCAAATGGCCGGCCTTTTCCGAAATGGTCACTAAATTAGCAACCGTTCGGGGGAAAAACGGCTCGCGCCGGAAAGCTTCACCGATTGTCAATCCCCGACTTAAACCTTCGCGGGAGATTCTGACCAAAGCTCTTTGAAGTTCCAAATTGCCGACAGCGCTGGCCGTTACTTCCAAAGCTTCGGTCAGAGACATGCCGGCTTTAATGAGAGAACTTAAAATTGAAGCAAATCTTTGAAGGGCGATTTTTCTGAATAAATCTTTAATAACCGGCAAGTCGGCAATAATTGCCATCAGCCAATTTTTGAAAACCAGCGAGGACCTGAAAAGATAAAAGAAAACTCCAAAAACTAAAACAAAAAGAAGCAAAAACCAAATTCCGTAATGACCAAAAAACAAACCGACGCCAAAAACAACACGGGAAAAGAAGGGCGGCTGAAAACCGCTTTCGGAAAAAACATTGGCGATTTTCGGCAAGGCAAAGCTTACTAAAAATATCACGATTAAAATTGAAGTGACTAGCAAAATGGTCGGATAAATCATGGCCCCGCGGATTTGGTCTTTTAATTCCTTTTGCTTGGTCAACATTTCGCTCAAATTATCAAAGACTTTTTCCAAATTACCCGAGGTTTCGCCGGCTTTAATTAAATTTATGTAAACTTGGCTAAAGGTTTGAGGATGCCTGGCAAAAGTGGTATAAAAAGGCTGACCTTTTTCCAAGCCGGCTCGGATTTCCAAAAGCAAAAACCGGACTGATTTTTTTGTAAAATCTTCCACTAAAATGTTAATGGCTTGAAAAAGGCCGGTGCCCATTTTAAGCATCAAGGCTAAATATTTAGAAAGGAAAACCTGGTCAGTTAAATTAATCCGGGCCTTGCCGAATCTTCTTTCTCCACCCAATTCCTTTTCAATTTGTTTAACGCTGACGGGTTTTAAATTATGGTCTCTTAAATATTCCAAAACTTGATTTACATCCTTAGACTCTAAATCATTTTCCGTTATTTTACCGTCCGCTTGAAAAGCAATGTAATGAAATTTCATAATTTTTATTCCCTAATAACTCTTAAAACTTCTTCAATGGTAGTTAAGCCAAGCTCAATTTTCTTTAACCCGTCTTCAAACATTGTTATCATTCCTTCGCTTTGGGCTTCTTTTTTTAAAACATCCAAGGAAAAATGCGAGCCAATAATCAAGCGGCGAATGTTTTCGTTAATATCTAAAACTTCAAAAAGACCGATTCGCCCCAAATAACCGGTATAATTGCAAGCCGGGCAACCCTTGCCCCGATAAAAAATGCTGGGAATTTTAACTTGAGCCGGGTCTAAATTTAGTTCTTTAAGCTGGATTTTAACGAGATTTAAAACTTCCGAAGACGGAACGTAAGATTCTATACATTCAGAATGAATCTTTCGGGCTAAACGCTGGGCCGTAACGACATTTAAAACCGCGGCCACCAAAAACGGCGGCACTCCCATATCAATTAATCTCGGCACCGCGGCCGGAGCATCAATGGTATGCAAACTGGACAAAACTAAATGGCCGGTTAAAGCGGATTGAACTGAAATATTGGCGGTTTCGCTATCTCGAATTTCGCCGACCATTATCACGTCCGGGTCCTGCCGAAGAATTGAGCGCAACCCCGAGGCAAAAGTAATGCCCGCCGCCGGATTAATTTGAATTTGATTGATGTAACGCATGTCATATTCTATGGGGTCTTCAATGGAAATAATGTTTACCTCCGGCCGATTCAAAACGTTCATAATGGAATAAAGAGTGGTGGTTTTGCCAGCCCCAGTCGGTCCGCAAACCAAAATCATGCCGTAAGTTTTGCCGGTAGAGGCTTCAATTAATTTCCGGACATAATCCGTCATCCCCAATTCGGAAAAAGAAAGAGGTTTTTGAGCGGCCGAAAGAAGACGCATTTCCGCTTTCTCGCCATAAAAAGTCGGTATAATAGAAACCCTAACATCCACCAACATATCGCTGACTCTATAACGGAAGCGGCCGTCCTGAGGATGAGTATGTTCATCAAGACGCAAACTGGCTAAAAGTTTAATGCGGGCGATAATGGCCGGCTGAATTTCTTTGGGCATTCTAGTTATCTCATGCAAAATTCCGTCTATTCGGAAACGAACCAAAATGGTGTCTTCCAAAATTTCAATATGAATGTCAGAGGCCCGAATAGCCAGACCGTAACTTAGTAAATTATCCACGATGGCGACAATCGGCAAATCCAAAGCCGCTTCTTCCAAACGCGCTTTGGCTTTGGAACGCAAAGATTCTTTAATGCTTTCCTCAATGAGTTTTTTGAAACTCTCCGTTGATTCTCGGCCGTAAAAAGCGAAGCCGCGGTTTAAGTCTTCGTCCGTAGCCAAAAAGGGCTTAATTTTATTTCCCAAACGAAGAGTCAAAAAATCAATAGCCTCTAAATCGGTCGGGTCAGCCATTGCCACATCAAAAGTTCCGTCGGCTTCTTGAGCAAAAACAACCACGTGCCTTACCTTTGCCACGTCTTCCGGCAAAGATTGAATAACCTTTTCATTAATCCTCATTAAGCTGAAATTAACCCGATTGACGCCAAAATATCTGGCTAAAAGCAAATAAAGGTAATCGCGGTTAACGATACCCCGGGAAATCAAAATATCAATCAAATTTTGTTTTTTTAATTGAGCTTCTTTTTGAATTTCCTCAAATAAGCCGGCTTCAATAATCCCTTCTTTAATTAAAAGGTCTTTTAATTTAGCCGGCGAAATATTAACCATACCAGGTAGTAGAAACTTGATTATTACTTATGATAATATTTTGACCTTTTGATGAACATTGTTTTTTTGATTATTTTTTGCCAATAGCTGAACTCTTTTTGTCCCGCCAAGGCGGGACAAATCAAGTTTTCACTACCTGGCATAAATTATCCTTATTATTATAACCAAAATAGCTAAGGGAAGCCAGAAGTGATAAAAGGATAGGCGAACTTTTTGCTTTTTGAACAAAGAAACAAAAACCGAACTCAATAAACCCAAGCCCAAAACCGAAGTTAAATAATAAAGGAAAAAGGGATGACTTAAAATAAATATTGCCAAGGCTCCTAAATAAGGTTCTTCATCTTCAAAAAATCTTTTTTGAAAAAAAAGATTGGCTTTAATGGCAAGGATTAAAAAAATAAAAGCGGCGCCTAAAGAAATCAAATAGTTAATCCCTAAATGAGTTATATTGTAAACAATAACAAAAAGAGGAGGTTTAAAAGGCGGCACCAAAAAACGGAAAAGAGGAGATTGACGCCAAATTTCACCTTGAAGAAAAGTTAAATAAATAAAAATTAAAACAGCAACGGCAACAACAAACCAAAATAAATATTTAAAAATAACCGGCCTCTTTAAAAAGCCGTAAAAATAAAGAAGCTGCAAAATAAAAACAATCAGCAAAATCGCTAAAGAAATCAGAAGAACCAGCATTTTTTAATTATAACAAACCCCGGCCTTGATGTCCCTGGAAAATAAAATCATTGTACCGATCCAAAACTACGAATCTTACGAATCTATCAGCGATTCAAAACTACGAATCCATCCGAATCTACAAATATATGAATAAATAATTTCTTTAAGAATAAAAGCGATCCAAAACTACAAATCGGTTCAGGGATCCTTCGTCGTGGAATTTAGATGATAGCTTCGCTAGATCCTTCGTCGTAAAATTTAGATGATAGCTTCGCTATCACTTGTTTATAAAACTAAGGAATTGCCGACTTCGTAAACTGTAGCATTGTCACCGCCATCTGTGGAAACCACATCCGAGCCTCCGCTGCTTCCATACTTAATACTTTCCATTCGGGCATCAATTTCGTATGTCGTACTGCTACAACCGTAAGAATAAAAATAACTGGTGCTATTAACCGGGTCCATTGGTTCTTTGGACAAAGGCGAACCAGCTGAAATAGAGGCAAAATTAACATCCACCCAGCCAGTGTTAGTGACAGAAGTGGAAGTGGAAACACTGCAAGCCGTCCGAGTTGTTAAACCCGAGGTGCTGCTGGCCGTACATCTGGCAGTACCGCCGGCACAAGTTCCTAAAGAAGGCGAACTAACATCAGCTAAGTACAGGGAAATGGCGCTGTTTAAAGCAGCCAAATCAGAAATTCTGGTTGAATCCCGAGCTTGTTTTAAAAGCTGAGCCGGGTTTAAAACCGTTATTACGGCCGTGGCTAAAATCGCCAAGATAGCAATAACAATTAAAAGTTCAATCAAAGTAAAACCCTTTTTTGAATTAATTTTGTTTCGCATTGTTTATTTATTAAGTTTATTTATTAAATCGACCTTTTTAAATATTATATCATCTAACCCCCCCCCCTGCAATAATAAAACTGTGGATAACTGCCATTGTTGTTTGCGAGGCTTAAGCCGAGCAATTACAACAATGAGCACCCCGCCCTCTAAGCGTATTGAATTAAGATAAATGTATTTTATCAAAGTCGGTCAAAATCTTCAAACCAATCTTTACTCAACGAACATAGAGGGCGGGGTTCTTGATTTTGTTACTAAAAATTTTTCGCCTAATGGCTCAAATTTTTAGACAAAATCATTAAACCAGCATTTCTCTGATTTTGCCTACTAGTTCATCAATGGTCACTTGGGCTTTAACGAAATAATTAATAGCTCCCAAAGAGCGGCCTTTTTGGATGTCGCTTTCTTGGCCAAGGTTAGAAATAATAGCCACCGGCGCGCTTTGAAGCTCGGGATTTTTTTGCAGTTCCTCTAAAATTTCAAAACCGGAAATTTTTGGCAAAATAATATCCAAAAGAATGATGTCCGGCTTTGTTTCTCTTAAAAATTTTAAAGCCATTTCTCCGTCTCGGGCTTGAAAAACCTTAAAACCTTCTTTTTCCAGCCGGCTTTTCAAAATATTAGAAAGGAGAAGCTCATCTTCCACCAAAAGAATATTTTTTTGCTCTGACATAAAATAATTATACCAAATTATCAACGAATTACAAATCGGTTCCGAATATACGAATTATAAATTCTTATTCGTAAATTCGTAAAAAATTCATAATTCGTTGATAGAGCAAAGCGAATTAAAAACTTTTTTGTTGTCCCAATAATCGTGCCTCGCTAATGTTCAGCACGATTTCGACAATAAATTTAATTAATCCACGCACAGCTTCCGCTACGCGTGCCTTGTTACGACTTCACCCATGTCACCGAGCTTACCCTAACCCAGCTTTTTGTTCTTAAGAACAAAAAGCGGCGCTGACTTACGTTGACTAAACGCTGACCCACGCAGAATTTCTTCCGCGTCGGTCTGCGTAATGTCTGCGTTCTTCCGCGAGCTTTTTGCGCTTCAGCGCAAAAAGCTGGGCTTTAGGTACTCCCGGCTCCCTTGGTGTGACGGGCAATGAGTACAGGACTCGAGAACGTATTCACCGCGGCGTGCTGATCCGCGATTACTAGCGATTCCGGCTTCATGAGGGCGAGTTGCAGCCCTCAATTCGAACTGAGACCGAGTTTGATGGGATTAGCTCCGCCTTACGGCTTAGCAACCCATTGTCCCGGCCATTGTAACATGAGTGTCGCCCAGGGCATCAAAG
>Ga0100401_1000559_pt1 | contig 30286 bp, 18 predicted proteins | sample CryGeymeta201525_FD_80421 | JGI IMG/M metagenome (GOLD analysis project Ga0100401, IMG submission 80421) | Groundwater microbial communities from Crystal Geyser aquifers in Utah, USA - Crystal Geyser metaG 2015-25 | ecosystem: Environmental > Aquatic > Deep subsurface > Groundwater | place: USA... | reverse complement strand
GGAAGAGCCTCGAAGCAATCTTGGATTAAAAAACGCTCCTCCGGAAAGCTCCCCCGCCCGAAAGCTCGGAATCCGAGAAGCTTCAAATCCCGCCTCGCACCAAAGTCCGACAGACTGCTAGCGGAGTTCAAAACGCAGTCGAGCAAAGGACCCGGTGGCATCCGCAGGCAGCCAAATCGCGCTCATATCGGCCCCACCATTAGAGGTCGGCTCAAAGGAGAACTCAACCTTGCTTTGATCGGAAGAGTCCGTGGTCCACCACCCGATGGAGGTCCAATCCCGCAGATTGTCGCTGGTTTCCACCGAGTAGATGATGTCCTCGCGCGGGAGCCCGGCGAGGTGGGCCGAGAAGGAGACGCCACCGGGAACGAGAGTAACGGCCGGTGGGATGACTCCCTCATTGAACACCGAATCCTCTGCAGACGACGCTCCCAAGGCGTAGGCCGCTAAGTTCTGGAACCCGTCGGAGTTGGGATCGCCATTCGCGCGTTCCTCGAACGTGTCGCCCGTGGTTCCCGGCCAAGTTTCGAAACGCAATCCGGCCGTCGAAATTTGCTCAACTCCCAGCCGCAGGAAGCCTGTCGGATGAAAGCTGAGAGATGGCGTGACGGTGACCCAAACGAGTCCACCGCGGGCCACTTCGGTTGTCACAAGCGCACTGCCGATCCAGTTTCCCGAACCCTCGCGCACAGCAGCCACGGACCAAGCGGATGGGAGCAATCCCGGGTTGTACTCGATGCGGTAGCGAAGATCCGGGCGGCCATCAAAGGGCATCAGGAATCGAAGCGCGGGCTCACCGAGTTCGTTGATGACAACATGGGGTCGAGGCTCAGGTTGCGCCGGAGAAATCCCGCCAATTGGATCGAGCCCGAGTGCGTAGCTGATCAGATTCTCGGTTCCCTGGGAATTCGGGATGAAGTCCGGGGCATTATTCGCCGCGCCCAGTTCGTAGGTGTCCACCCATCCCGCATAGCTGGCATAGAAACCCCTCGGAACAATCTCGATTCCTTGGGTGATCACGGTTTCCTGGCGCTCGGTATTGGAGGTCAGAGTGATTTCATAAACGCCAGTCGGCACGCCGCTGGTATTCCAAAGCAGAGTGGCCGTGCCGTCGGAAGAACCATCCCGCACGTCAACCCAACCAGGCAGCGCGGAAATGTCGGCACTGACGGTGACAGGCTGGCCTTCGGGATCGGCGGCATGGAAGCGGTAAGTATAAGAGCCGCCCTCGACCCAGACGAGAGTCGGGATATCATCAAAAGCGGGAGGCAGACCTGGTTTTTCGAGCACCTCGACGCGCAGGGTGCCAGCACCAACCCCCTCGGGCATCTCATCGTCGAAGACCTCGATGCCGACTTCGAAGGTTTGGGCTTCATGTTCATCACCCGGGGTCCATTCGAGCAGGCCGGTGGCTGAGTCGAGGGTCATCCCAGTGGGGGCCGTGGAGGCGAAGCGGAAAGTGAGAAGCTGGGCGGGGATATCGGCGTCGGTGGCGGTGAGTTGCACGCTGAGCGTGTCGCCGACATCGAGCACGTGGCTGCCAGGGGCTGCGAGCCTTGGGGCCTTGTTCGTGCTGACAACATCAATCGAGAAAGACTGGGAATCGATGCCCGGTGTGGCGGCGCCATCGCTCACTGTCACGGTCACCGAGATGGAGGAACCTCCGTCGCTCTCGCTGGTGATCCAACGGAGCAGGCCGGTGAGCGGGTTGATGACGATGCCCGGATCAGAGCTGGTCACCCAGAAACGCAGCAGTTCATCCGGGGCGTCGGGGTCGGTCGCGACGACCTGATAGAGGAGGGTGTCGCCTTCCGTGACCGAGAGGTTCGGGATGGGCTCGAGTGCCGGCGGCTGGTTGACGAGCGTTACTGAAGTGGACGCCTCACCCACCGTCTTCGCTACCTCACCATTTCCAGCGGCATCGCGGGCGATGCTGTAGAAGGCATAACTCGAGCCAAAGGTGCCGTCGAAGAGCGCTCCGGTATCCGAGGTGTTTTCCAGCCAGAGGGTGAACGGGCCGCCATCGGTCGAGACGTAGATATCAAAACCGGTGACACCCGTGTCATCGGTGCCGGTCCATGCCAGCTCGATGAACTCACCGCTGTCGGCGGGCAGCGCGGTCATGGAGCTGCTCGGGGCGGTGGTGTCCGGCAAGGGGACGACCACGTAGGTAAGCGTGTAGGTACCAGTGGAGTCGTGGTCCACGAGATGGAGAATATTTTCGCGGATGGCTTGCTGGCCTTGTCCGATGAAGGTGCGGTCCGTGATCCAGACATTGATGTCGAGCGGAATGGTGAGGCTGTCCGAGCGGGTCACGCCGACGAGGCGGAACGCGCCGTTACCCGGGTCGGGGATGCGTAGATAGGACCATCCTGCACCCATGCCCGGAGCGGTGAGTGAGACGGAAAGGGTGCCGGTCTCCGGTGCCGGGACGCTGGCGGTGGTGAGCACGGTGACCGCTTCAGTCGTGCCATCGCTGAGGTGCACGGTGTCCGGGTAGTCGAAGGCATCCGGGATGTCATTGACGAGGAAATCGGGCAGGCCGTCGTCGAGGGCACCAAGAGCTTCGATCTGGTGGATGGTTTCGTGGATTTCCACGCTTTCGATGAGCGAGAGGCGCTCGTCGCCGAGATCATCCACATGTTCAAACTCGGCGGAATAGTCGGTGAAGAGCCCCTGCAGGGTGGAGGTCATCAGCCAGCGTCCGATCTTAATTTCCGCCGGAGCGAGATCGCCGAAGTTGGCGGTCAGACCAGGTGAGAGGTTTTGTCCCGCGACCTCGGTGGCGATGATTTTGAAGTCGATCAGCAAACCCTTTTCGTTATCGACGATTTCGGGTTGGCCGGAAGTGATGCTGAGATTGCGGGCGGGGCCTGCGCCGCGGTTTTCGATCATGACTCCCAGCGAGAAGGGAATGGCCGGCTCGACGATGTCAGTGTGAGGATCATCCGAGAACACATCGCGCTGGTGGAAGTATTTCACGAACAAGCTCGGGTTCGGGAAAACGGTGATTCGGTGGGGAAGCAGCGGCACGGTCAGCATTTCTCCAGCCGCGGTGTAACGCAGCGTGCCTTCGACGAAGTAGACGGTCGCCTCGGTCGGTGCCGCATCCTGATTCGGGATGAGTGTCCACTTCCAAGAGCCCGAGCTTTCCGCGGCAACGCTGTCGCCGGCGACACCTTCGACGACCGGTGGGGCAATGCCGAAGAGAGAAGTGGCATCGGCTCCGGTGGCGTCCATGACCCGGATATCGACCTCCAGGCCTTCGATGGCGTGAGTTGCGTTGTTGTTCAGGATGAGGGAGGCGTCGAAGGCGTCGCGGGTCATCACGGCTTCTTGTTCGACCTGCAGTTTCACCTTGGCACAGACACCGCTGCCTTGGGTGGCCGCGACAAGCACATCGTTGGCGGCATCATGGAAGGCATCGACCGGATTGTCGTAGCCCTCCGCACGCGCGGCATCGAAGGCGGCCTCCATGGCGAGTATGGCCGTATCGAGAGAAGAATTGGTGAGGAAATCCGTGTTTTCTCCAGCGGGAACCTGGCCCACCTCATAGATGCCACGTTCGTTGAAATCGATGGTGCGGTTCAGGCGGTCGCAGTATTCATTGACGAGCTGCGGATAAGCCGCTCCGAAGGGGGTCGCCAGCAGGGCGGCGCGTTCGGAGGTGGTGACTTCACGTGCGGCGCGGGTATTGCCCGTGATGGACAATTGGGCGAGAACCCGGAACGCGGAGATCTCCGGATCGTCAAGCAGGACACGCCATGCCTCGTCCCCGAAGAGCGCGACATGAAGATCCTGCATCGCCAAAATGCCGCGACCGTGGCGCTCAAAGCGATCAAGGGCTTCCAAGTAACTGAGGCCCGAGCGTCCGCTCTTGTTCAGGCACTGCATCACATCAATGAAGCAATTGATGGGGTTTCCGAGGAATCCGGTGCACCCGAGGATAGTTTGGCCCACATCGATGGCATTGCTCGTATCGGTGGTGGCCACGGAGTAGACGCACCCGAGGCCGGGGATGGGAATGAAGCCGACGGCGCAATCAAACAGGGCACGAACAATGCACGGATCACAGGCAATGCCGCCGCCGCTGGAAATGGAGGCACCTCCTCCACCGCCCGCGCCACCGCCGCCACCGCCGCCACCAGCTGCGCCGCCGCAGGAGCCGCCGCCACTGAAGCCGACGGGCGCGTTGCCGCTGATGCTCTTGTCTCCGCAGGTGAAGGTGAACTGACCACCACCACCCGGGCCGCAGCCTCCCGCGCGGGCCGCCGCAGGGATGTGGCGGATGGTCACCGGCACTGTGACGCTGCTCTTGGCGGGCAGGGTGCCGAGATCTTCCGTCAGCGGCGTAATCTGCCATTCATCGGTCGAACTGAAGAGGAGTTGGGTATTATCGGCCGCGATCAGACCGTGGTTGGTAAGCGTGAAGTCGATCTGCGTGACCTCCTTGGTGAGCTCGGCGAGATCAACATGGGCCGGGGAGATCGTCACGACCGGAGCCGGAACATTGGTTTCAAAGACCGTCTCCACGACGATCTTGTAGCGGTCCACGACAGTGGTCGGGACCACGGTCCAGATGTATTCCACGGTCTGGCGAGACAGGAAGGCGCGGATAAAGGTATCGACGCCACCTCTGACGAGCACGGTTTCCTGATAAACGGCGTGTTTGGTCGCCGTGGCTTTGACTCGATAGTATCCTTCGCGGATATCCGGGAAGGTGACGCGACCATCGGGGCCGGTGGTGCCGGTCGCCGCGACGGTGCCATCAATGGCGTCGAAGAGCGTGACGGTGGTTCCCTCAAGGGGAGGCTTGCTGGCGGCGAAATAGGTGTATTCATCCTCACAGAGCACCGTCACCGTGGTGGTGGCGTCTGACAGGGCTCGGAAGGTGAAAGGAATGGTCAGTGCGTTGTGGGCACCGGTGATCTGGAGGGCGCCCGAATAGGTGGTCAGCGGCAGGCTGGCCGCTGGGTCGAGCTGAAGCGAGACCGAGGCCGATTCGCCGGGCGCGATGGATGGCAGCGGCGAGGCGGACGCGGTGGAGAGCCAGTCGACGACAGGCAGGACCACTTGGATCGGGCCGCTTGCCGCGCTGCCTTCGTTGCGGATTTTGAGCTCCACGAACGAACGCCTGCCCGGGACCATTCCGGCTTCGAGGCGACCACCGGCCCATGCCAAGCGACTTGTTAGATCACGAGCGGTGAGAACCAGGGGGATGTCGAGGCTGGCACCCTCGGCACTGGTCACATGTAGCACGCCGCTACCGGTGGCGGCGGCCACGGCATCGGCAGAGAGCTCGTAATCGACGGTGAACGCGCTGAGTCCCGGGATGACCGTCGCGCCCTCACGGATGGTGGTGGTGGCCGCGTATCCGGAAGTGAGTTGATCGGCGACGACTTGCAGGCCGGTCATCGGGAGATCGGCAAGATTACGCACCGTGACCGAACCGGTGACGGCTGCGCCATTGCGGGTGAGAGTGGCTTCGATCTCTTTCGGCTCGGATGAGAACCCGAGCAGGGTGAAGGAATCCTGAGCCTCGGCGTTGAGGATTCCTGGATGGGTGGCCCCAATGGTGTAGCTGCCGCCCTCACCTGGCAGCGGATTGAAGGTGAGCGAGAACTCGCCGTTTGAATTGGTCATCGCACCGAGGATGCGTTCAGTTTCGCGGACCATCAGGTGGACGTTGACCAGTTTGAAGGCAGCGGGCGTATCATCGGCGTTGTTGATCGCTTGACCGGTCATGGCGACGGGTGTGCCACCCGGAGCGACGGTGACTTCGGTCGCCACCGTCGCACGGTAGGCAGCACCGATTTCAATCGCATTGGAAACGCCGAGATTGTTGGTTTCGAGGATCTCGGTGATCGTGTTCTCGTAATCGGCGAGGACCAGCAGGTAGTAGGTTCCGGCTTCGCGGGGGGTGAAGAAGTTGCCTGCGCGCTCGAAGAACAATTCGGACGGCAGCGGGGAGCGGAAGACATATTCTTCAATGAGCTCATCATCGCCCGGCAGCGGATCTTTGGAGAGAACCACGCGCACAGAGACAGGCTTGACCGTATCCAGCGGGCCCTGATTTTCGATCCTGTAGGAATAACTGAGCGACCCGTCGGTCAGCCCGGTCTCCGGCACCGTCACCCGTGCCGTCGCGAGGTCGGGAAGTTGCAGATCCGTGACGATCAGGGCAGCCTCGGCCGGCGAGAATCCGAGGGCGGTGGCTTGGACGAGAACGGCCTGGTTGCCATCGGTTGCCTCATTGTGAAGTCCATCGATCGCGAAGAAGACCTCGGCCTGTCCGGCGGAAAAGGTGATCTCGGCGGGTAGTCCGGCTTTGCTTGGGTCGTCCACGCTCAGGGTGACGGTCAATGGACTGCCAATCTCCGCATTGCGCGTGAGCCTGGCATTGACGCTGGCACCCTCGGCGACGGCGGCACGATCAATTCTCAGGGCGAGGGTCGGACCGTCGTTATCGGTGACGGTGACCGTGGCATCGTTGCTTTCGGCAAGCGAGTCACCGGTGGAGACATCCAGAATGCGTCCGAAGATGGTGACATCGCGGTCGCCATCGGTTTCCATGTTATCGACGGTATCGATCGGGACGCTGATGCTGCCCACAAAGGCAGCGAAGGCGGCGGTGGCGGGGGCGCGCAGGGAGTCTGAGTCGCTGGTGCCGATCTTCATGATGAAGGGCGTGCTGGAGGCCGGAGTGCGCGTGAAGGTGGCGAGTAATTCTCCGGGCGCGGCCCCCTCACTGACGGTCGAGCGATTGAGTGCGACGTTCAGGGTCGGACGATCGTTATCGAGCAGCGTAAGGGTGGTCGACGAGGATTGGTAGGCGCTGGCGAGGGCGCTGACGAGCACGCCCTGGTCAAGTTCCGCAACTTCGTCGTCGATGGCGCTCACCGCAGCGCTGGCTTCGGTGTCCCCATCAGGGATGATGATCGGAGCGGGCAGCGTGAGCTGGCCTGCTTGGTTGTTAGAGAAGGAAACCTGGACGGCACCTTGGGAGTGGTTGCGGGTGACGTGCAGCGTACCGCTTTCCCCCTCGGTCAGACTTGTGGGTGTGGCCGTGAGAGTGAGTAGGGAGCGCAGGGTGACCGTGCGGGCGGCAGATGGGGCGCTCGATCCAGCGCGATTCGTAGCGCGGGCGGTGAGCACATTTTCGCCAGGCGCGAGGGTGATGTCGCTGGTAAAGAAGCCTGCCGGATCCGGCGCGATCGGTCCGGCAACATCCGTTCCATTGCGGAGGATGTAGACCTCGGTGTCACGGGCTGAGGTGCCGGTGACCGTGATCTGTGCGACATCGAAGCGGGACCCATCGCTTGGAGTGGATAGTTGCGGCGTGGGAGGGGCGCCAAGTTGTAGGGTGACCGACCGGGTCGTTTCGCCAGTGATACCTTCCGGGGTCGAAACCACGACCTTCAGATCGTGCAGACCGTCGGCATAGGTATCGAGCGTGAAGACGGCGGTGAGTCCGTCGCCAGGAGTGGCATCGACACCGATTGAGGTGAAGGAGCCGCCGTCCGGGCGAATAAAGAATTCGGCCTGCATGATCCCGTCGGTATCAAGCGCGGTGACTCGCAGGACTTCGTCGATGTCGCCGAGGGTGGCCCCCTCTGCGATCGGCACACCATTGGCGGTAAAGGAATCAATGAGTGGCGGCAGACGCAGGAGGTGGGCGACCGGGTCAGCTGGCCAGAAATTGATATCACCGTCCTGATAGGCGGACACCGTGACCCGCCCACCCCGGAGTGGAACGAGCATCGGCGTTGCAGCTGAATCGTCGATGACAGCCACGGAGGCGGGGTCGAGCTCAAAACTTACCGGCAGACCGCTTGATGCGGTGGCGACAAGTGGGATGGGTGCGCTGCTTGCGACACTCGGAGTCGGAAAGGCAATCGATTGGGTTTGTTTGGAAACCTCGATCGAGCTCACGAGCGGATCGCTGGAGCCAAGAGTGTTCACGGTGACCACGGCGAAATGCTGGCCATCGACTTCGGCAAGAGCCCCAAGGTTGACCTCGGTCATCGGACCAGCCGCAACTTGGGCGGCGGTCGTGATATCGGTGAAGGAAGCGGCGGCTTGATAGACTTCGTAGTAAGCGACCAAGCTGGCGGGTTCGACCGGATTCCAGCGCATGATCACCTCGCCACTGCGCAAGGTCAGCGCGACCCCGTCAGGATTTGTTAGAAGTGTGGAACCGAGCAAGGAGCGCCCCCCGCTTTCGGTGCCGAACAAATCGACCGTGGCGATACTGAAGGGATAGCCAGTCGCCGGGGCAAGCCCGGTGGCTTCCCAGGAGGTGGCAGAGGGAGCAAGTTCGACGGGCTCGGTGGCTCCGGCGAAATAGATCCGGTAGGCGGCGAGGAAGGCGGCGGTTTCCGGCGGGGCCTGCCACGTGTAGACGATCGATGTTGCACCACTGGTTGCCGCGAGGTTCTGGACTTCTCCGACGCCGGACACCGAAGTCTGGGCGGAGAAAGAACGCACGGCAGGATCGAATTGATCGAGCGCATCGACAGCGACCACCGCAAAATGATAGGTTCGCAAGCCGTCGAGTCCGGGTAGCGTGTGGCGTCTGCTCCCTGCCGACACCGTGGCGAAAGGGGTCAGGCCCGTAACGTCATCGAAAAAGGCATCACCGACGTAAATATCGTAGGAGACGACGTCGATCTGAGCGGCTTCGTTGTAACTCGTCCAATCCATGTCGACCGCGCCAAAATCGGAGCTTGAGGTCGAGACGGCAAATCCGCTGCCGAGGCCAGTGACCGGGGCTGGGACATCGGGTGTCGGGACGAGCAGGGAGAATTCACGTGACGCGAGTTGGCCGTAGCCCGGCGGGTCGTCCGTCCCGACGTGGATCGAAAACTCGCGTGACGCGAGTTCCGGGGTGATCACATAGGCGGCCGAGTAAGCGACAAGCGGCTCGAAGTTGCCCAAAGCATCGACCGGAACCACGGCAAGGAAGTGATCCGTGAAAGTCGTGAGCCCGTCGAGCGTGGTGGTGGTGCGTCCACCCGGAGCCGTGGCAAACGGCGTCATGGACGAGACATCGGTAAAGGGGCCGCCATCCGTGAGATAGATATCGAAGTGATCAATGTCGCCTATGGCCCATTGGTTGTAGTCACTCCAGTCTAGGGAAACGGAATCGCCGGTCGGCGAAACCGTGACCGTCAAGACCGCATCGACGGGCGGAGGCGGAGCGGCGGTCGCGACCACGAGGCTATGCTCGCGTGTGACGAGCTGCGCGTAAGCCGGGACCGTCTCGCTTGCGACACTGATAGAGAACTCGCGCGAGACGAGTTCAGGCGTGATGACGTAAGCCGCAGCGTATTGGACCAGTGGCTCGGAGTGGCCGCGAGCATCGACGGCGACCACCGCGAAGAAGTGGTCGGTAAAGGGTGCCAAGCCGTCGAGAGTAATGGTGGTGGACTCGCCACGGGCGACTGCATAGGGCGTCATCCCACTCACGTCGGTGAAGCCCCCGGCATCGGTGAAGTAGATGTTGAAGTGATCGATGTCGCCGACGGCCCACTGGTCGTAGCTGCTCCAATCGAGCGTGGCGGAGTCGCCGGTCGGTGAGACGGTGACCGCAAGTTGGCTTACTTGAGGCGGCGCGATGTCATCCGTGACCACAAGACTGTGTGATCGAGAAACCACCTCCGGATAAGGTGCCCGCCCATTCTCGACGTGGACCGAGAACTCGTGGGAGACAACTTCCTTGACCAAAGGATCCTGAATTCCGCCAATGTGAATACTGAATTCCTGGCTGGCGATCTCCTTGATCAGCACATCTCCCTGCGCCACGAGGGACAGGCCCACGCTGCACCATGCGCAAAGCAGTGCAGTGGCGAGTCGCCTTTGTAGGATCCGGTTCACCTCGCTGAGGGAGTGGATGGTTTACGGGCGCACGACTTTCGCTTGGATGGCGGAATATCCGTTGCCCACCGGAATGTCGGCCGTCCAGGTGATCACATTGCCGACCGGAGTCCCGGCGACGGCGTCGACGAACACGGCGTTACTGCTGTCTCGCGGGGTGAGGCGGACTTGCACCTGTGAGGCTTCTTCGACACCAACGGTCTCGATGACCACTTGAATGGTGCTGACCTCTGGCAAGGCCACATCAGCCCCTTGAGTTCCGAAGGAGGCGCGCGGGTCGTCCGGGGCGGTTTCGCCGCCGATCGAAATGATCTTCACGGTAGGGGCTTCGGCGGGTGGCCACAGGAGCGCGGTATCGCCATCGGTCAGCGGGACCACGCTGGGGTCGGGAATCGGGGCGATCGTGCTGTCATCAGCCGCGCGCTCAATGCGAATGCGACCGAGGCCAGCGCCACCATTTTTTCCTCCTGCGCCTGCCAAGGTTTTGACCGTTCCCGCACCCGTTAAGGAGGCACAGACTACCCGGATGCCACCACCGGAACCACCGCCAGTCGCATCGCTGAAATAGTAGGCGACTCCGGCACCACCATTGGCGGAGATGCTGCCATTGATGGTAACCGTTTGGGCGCAGGCAATCAAGATCGCTCCGCCGCCGCCACCGCCGCCGACGGCGTAGCCGCGGTCAGGCCCGGCACCGCCAGAGCCGCCGATCAGTGGGATGAGGGAGGGATTGCCGTAGGGCCTCGATCCCGTTCCGTAGCTTCCTCCGACTGCTCGTCGTTGCCCGCCGCCCGGGCCGAAGCCAGCACCGTCAATCACTCCGACGGAATAGTATCCAATGCCGCCGCGGAAGCCTCCTGGTCCCGGTCCCGCGATCGCCGGGGAATTCACTGAATCCTGCCCATTCAAGCTGACCGTCCCCAGAATCGTCACGTCGCCGCTGACCAGCCAGACGAGAGGCGCGCGACTTGGGTGATTGGTGAAGGAGAGGGTCACGCCGGCATCCACCGTGACGCTCGAGTATTTGAATACGACCGCCCATTTCTCGGAATCATAGACTCCTTTGCTGGTATTGGCGGTGTTGTCCTGATCCCACACCCCATCGACCGCAAGTGAGAGATCGATCACCGTGTTTTCGGTAATATGCAGAACTCCGTCAGAGCCATCAGCACCGGGGACGACGATTGCGGCTGTGGCGACATGCGCTATGAACAGAGCAATCAACAACAAGGGGAGTACAAACATCTTCATGGCTACTTGCACCTTGCTCTCTCGTTCAATTTCAGGTCAAGGAGAATGACTCATGATGATATAGCGATTTTGTAATGCCCGCCTCCTTGCGCCGTCGTAAACCTATTGATAGATTGCATTCTCCAATGAAAACAAATGGATGGGTGTGGATCACTGCCGGATGTCTCTGGCTGGCGGGCGGAGCTTGTCACGCCATTGTCGGACGCTTGGAAGTCGAGTCATCGAGTTATGAATTGCTTGCCGCGCAGGAGGCCTTCTCCGGGCTGGCAAAGATCACGGTGGAAGGCGGTTGTTGTGGCACGACGGGATCCGGCTACCTCCTCAACAACGAGTGGTTGCTCAGCGCAGCGCATGTCGTGTTCGGACAGAATCCTTCGAACATTCGCATCGATCGGGGAACGGAATCAAGCTCCGTGAGGCAGATGTATTTCACCAATGAATGGCAGGCGAATCCGGTAACCGGGCTCCAACAAGGTGGAGATCTGGTTTTACTCCACCTGGCGGAGCCCTTCCAGTACAGCGCTCAGACTCATCTGGCTTCCGGCGCATTGGATGACCGGTTCGCGGTAATGCTTGGCATGGGAAGAGGTGGCAACGGTGTGCTCGGCGCTTATGATATCCCCCTCGCGCGGGCGGCGACCAACACCATCGACCGGCAACTGCAGACCTCTGGCGGAGGAGGATTCCTCGTGGCCGACTTTGACAGCGGCGCGGATGCACAGAACACCCTCGATCTAAGATCCGTTAATCAACGTTATTATGATGATGGATTTACAGCCCCCCTTCCCTCCGATCTCCTACTGAACGGAATGGACACCAAGAGTTTGGCGGACGCCACTCGGGATGGTATCATTCAATCGCTGTTTCCTGAAATCCCGGATGTCTGGCTTGAGGGCACCACCGCGAATGGCGACAGCGGCGGCCCCTTGCTCGTCTATGATGGGGCCACCGGAGAATGGCAGCTCGCAGGAGTCACTTCGTGGGGATTCAATCCGTCTCTTCCCGAGGGTTTCGCGCGCGGCGATTCGCGCTACGGAGACGTCTCATTCTTCACCGACCTGAGCCAGCATACGGACTGGGTGGCAGCGACAATTCCAGAGCCCGGTCTTCCGGCACTACTTGGCGCTGCACTTGTTGTTCTTTTGCGGCGCAAACGCTGGATCGGTGGCAAATGACATCTCGCGACGCAATGCTTGGCTTGTCGCCACGCTCGCAGAACGAAAAACGGCGCGGCAGTCGGAAACTGCCGCGCCGTTGGGAATGAAAACGCTGTCCCTTATGGATTCTGTGCTTTGAGGCGACCGAAGAGCTTGCTGCCAGGGGCGGCGGCGCTTGCCGGGATCGTCGCCTCGACGTGGATCAGAGATCCATTCACTGAGGTGACGAAATTCACGCCACCGAGGGTGATGGAGACGGGAGCGGTGCCGGGCACCATGGCGTCGCCATGACTGGTCCAAAGATCGGTGATGCCGAGGTCCTTGCTGTATTGCACCATCAACTCCGCCGTTCCGCGATCGGCCGCGCTCAGAGTGTCGAAGCTCAGTGTCAGATTGCCACCGCTCTGGCTAAGGGTGGGCAGTCTGTCGGTGGCGTTGTCGTCTTTGTTCACTGCACCAAGCATGAAGGCCAGGCCGTTGGATACACCGTCGCCGTTGTCGTCGCCCTCAAAAGCTGCACCACCGGACCAGGTCTCATACGGGCTGAGACCACCGAGAGAGTTGAGCTTCACCATATTGCCATCCACCACGAGCTCGTAGTTAGGCACCGGGGCGGCAAGCACGGGAGCGCCAATAAGCGTGCCGGCACTGGCCAGGATGTAAGTGCCCGCAGTCGGTGTGCCGGTGACCGATACGACGGAGTCAGTCAGATCGAGCGTGCCACTCACGTCGAGGCGACCAGCAGAGGAGCCTGCCGCTTCGATGGCCAGCGTGCCGCTGAGGGTCACTTCGGCAGCATCCAGAGTGCTGCCCGGGGCGATCGTTCCATGGGCGATCACGGTGCCGAGCGTGCCGGTGCCACTCAGCGTGCCACTGGCGTTCACGGTCAGCTCGCTGGTGGTGTGGCTGCCGTCGATCTGCAGAGTACCGGAGTCCACGGTGGTGCTGCCGGTGCAGGTATTGTTCCCTGCGAACCTCCAAGTTCCACCGGCGTTTACGACGATGGCGGTAGTCGAGCTTCCGTTACCATCGGCAAGGTCGCTGAGGATCTCGCCATCACCATCGCCGAAGAAGCGGAGCAAGCGCCTATTGGTGGTGGCGATATTGCTGACGGGACCAGCGATCGTCAGCTTTCCGGCGTCCGACCAGATGTTCCAGAAACTGCCGCCAGTCGTCAGAACAAGTGGCCCCGAGAGTGTGTTGTCACCATCGACGTTCATTAGGCATGGCACATCGTCAAAGGCATTTTGCTTCTGGGCCAGACGGATTGGTTCAGCCAATGTAATGCCTCCGCTCAATTCCAAGCGCGCATTGGGTGAATTGTTGACGATCGTACCATCAACCGCGAGGTCGGTTGCGGCACCGAGTGCTTCTGGGTGGGTCACCTGAAGTGCCCCGTCGTTAACCACGGTGAGACCTCCATAAGTTTGGGCGGACTCGATCAAAAGAGCGCCTTCGCCATTTTTATTCAGGCCTCCGGAACCGGAGATCGCTGTTTCCAAAATGATGTCATCTAGGCGGTTAACAATTACCAAGCCGTCGTTGGCAATCGTGGTCGCGGCAATGCTGCCCGTGTCCAAGCCATTGCCCAGAGACAGTTCCCCTTCGATCCCGATGGTTACTGGCCCGCTGCCGAGGCCACTATCGACGTCGTTTGTCACGGTGATACGACCGCCCTCGATCGTGGTGCCGCCTCCGTAGGTATTCACCCCGGTGAGCAGCAAGTTGCCCGTGCCGGACTTGACCAAAGAACCGCTACCCTCGATCACGCCATCGTAGCTGCTTGCTCCGGTGAGGGTGAGCGTGCCAGCACCGAGCTGGATGTTGCCACCGCTGAGGCCGCCGCCACTAATCGAAGCGAGCGTCTGGCTGGTGCCATTGAGATCGAGCTGCGTGCCTGCCGAATCGGCCAAGGTCACTCCTGCGGAGACTGGCAAGCGGTCACCGCTACCAGAAAGCTGAAGAGAGCCGGCCTCGATTCCCACATTGCCGGTGAAGTCGTTGGCTCCAGAGTTTCCAAGAACGAGGCTGCCACTCCCTTTCTTGGTGAGACCACCCGCTCCGCTAAGTCCACCGGTGCCGGTGAAGGTGTAGCTTCCACCGGTTTCCACGATGACCTCCAAGGGGGAAAGTGCCGTGGTGAGGTTTACCGTCTTGGTGCCGGTCGCGCTGTCGTCAAACCAGGCCCGGAAGCCGATGCCACCGTTTTCCTGGTAGGTGGTCGCGCTGTTTCCTGGGATCAACTGCCAGTTGGCGGTTCCATCGATGTCCCAGTCGCCATTGGACGCGCCGTTCCACTTGGCCCCGGTCAGCCCGGTGATCACAAGATCGACCGCTCCGGCATTGTCCTCGAGGAAAGCACCCAGGCCTGGCGTCGGAATGAGGTTGAACGCCGCAAAGCCGTCGCCGCCGAGTCCGCCATATTCAATCAGCGTGACGGTCCCAGGGGTGAGATTACTCCCGGAGATTTCGATGTTTACCGTTCCCGTGGTGGTCACGTCCAAGACGTTGGCGCGGGCATCAATCGGAGTTCCGGCGGAACCGAGGTCGAAGGCTAGAGTGGCGTTGTCGAGATTGAGCCTTTCCAGATCGATGTCGTCGAGACTTTCGAGGCTTCCAAGAATGCCACCCACACGCAGCACGCCGCCGTTGGCGACGTTGATAACATTGCCCGTCCCGCTGCCGCAGAGCACATCGCCGCGGATCTCGACTTCCCCGCCGCCGGCATTGGTGCCGATGTTGATGATTCCTTGGGAATTGTAGCTAGTGCCAAAGTAGCGACCGAGGGTGAGGTCGCCATTGACGAGTAGCCTACCGGTGCCGTCAACGTTGACCGTGCCACGCGCGTTGCCTGGGTCGGTAGAATTCGGCTGGATCCCAGCGGTCAGAGAGTTGGTGTCGATCGTGCCGCTGTCGAAAGTCAAGGTGCCTCGGTTTAATGCGGTACCCGAGGCGGTTCCTGTATTTGAGCGACCAAGGATGATGTTCTCAACCAAGGCATCGACCTCTCCGTAGAGCGAGAAATCGACCACTCCAGAGGAGAGGGAGCCGCTGGTGCCCGTTTGGGCCGAGTTGTCCCCGATGATCCAGTTTGCTTGCCGACCCGTACCGCTGAGGTCGCGGAATACGGCGATGCCTTCGCCTAGCCCCACCATCTCAGAATTGAAGCGCAGAACCCCATTGCCCTTGCGGCTGCCGATGGACATCCCGCTGTTACTGAGGATGCTGTTGGAGAGGCCGAGTTCCAGAAGTTGGGCGGTGCCTGTGCCGTTGGAGCTTGCCATGCTGCCGAGCAAGATGCCCGGACCTGCGCTATTGAGATCAAGCTGATTGGTGCGGGCGAGCCGCAAGGTACCTTGTGCGCGGTTGGGGTTGGCCGTGATTGCCTGCCGGCCGACCACGATTTGGCCGAGCACTCCTGAGAATTCCTCGAGACCGGAGAGATCGAGCGTCGCACGCCGAGTAGAGCTGGAGGTGCCCGATCCCTGACCGACGTAGAGCATGGCTCCGCCGTTATTCACTGCCAGCGCGCCCTCGCCAAGGACCGTGGCGTAAACAACGTCATCAGTGCCCGTCGTTGGCGACTGGACCTCAATGCTGGTGCCACCGCCACCCACGGTAAGCGTCACCCCGGTCGGGATCTCGGTGGTGTGGTAACCATCGATTTCGAGTGCGGTGTATTTCAGCGACGCCACGGTGGTGTCAGCGTCTACGATGTTGTTGGCATCGCCAAACGGACCAACGGTGCCGATCGCATCCGTCAGGTCGAAGACCACATCGTTGCCGCCGGGAACGTCGATATTCCAGTTGTCGCCGGTGGACCAGTTGAAGTCACCTCCAGCACCGGACCAAGTGGTCACCGCAGCGGGTGAGATGTGGGCGATGAGACAGCTGAGAAGGGTTGCGGCCGATCGACAGCGAAATCGATGGGTAGAAAACGTGAGGCGTGGTTGGATGGCTTGTTTCATGGGTTTCTTAGCTTTATTAGGGATTGTTCCTCAAACAAAGAGGACGGGGTGTGGAGAGCAGGACACTCGGGAAATGCTCCGAGCACCTAAAGGTCATTACATGGGGGACATGATATCGGGAAGTCGGATAATGTGACGACTAAGGAAACGAAGTGCCAAGCTCGATTTGCTGGCATTGAATCGTTTAGAAGTCGGCCTTCCAGAACGGATGGTTGGATCCGCCTTGTTTATCGAACTCCTTAATATCGTGAGGGGTGACGAAGCCTATGTGACCGTCGTAATAGACAACGATCGCCCGTCCGCCGTGCCGAAAAGCCATCTTGCCGTCGGTGGACTTGCCTTCCTTCGGGCTCGATTCCCAATTCAGGCGGCCTGTATACTTGAGGACCCAGTCGGTGGCGGTGACGAAGGCGGCGGTTCGGGCCGGATCGGTGACCTGAAGAACGCGGAAGCACTTGTCTTGGGTCTTGCCATCGCGGTTCCTGTTCATTGGCATGCGATGAGTGTTGTAGCCGTAGCTGGCGAATACGCGGTCCCACAAGCGACCCTTGGCACGAACGGCAATTGGATCGAGCATGCTGATGGGCGCTTGAACGGTTGTCTCGCCGCGATCCAGAGCCCTCGTGTCGCCCGTCAGGTAGGCAATAAAGGACGAATTATCATGCCATGCGCTCACTCTGGAATTGTTCTCGTCGAGGGATTGAATCGGCACATAGAGTCCCTGATGGTCGGCGGCATACGACTGGTTGGCCATCTGCAGCTGGCGCATTACGTTACTCACCTTGGCCCGGTCCGCAGCCGCACGCGTCGAGCGGAAGCCAAGGAAAGTTAACATGGCCAGCGCGGCGACAATCACGATGACGACCAGCAACTCCACCAAGGTAAATCCTGGTCGGGTTCCCACAAAAACGCTCCTTCCGTGATGACCATGTGTCGTGGCCGAACGACAGCGAAAGCGATGGAAGGAAAACGTGAGGTGCGGGCTGATGGCTTGTTTCATGGGCTTAGAGGATTTTTTACAGATTAGGCACACAGCTGAATTCGAAATTCTACAACTTCATAGGGCGCTGGAAATTCAAAAAAATCCACTACAATCTCGTCAAAGTATATGAGAAACACCGGATGGGTAGTCGGATAAAGTGACGACAACCCGACCGTAACGAACCAAGCAACAAGCTCGGGTTGCTGTCGGAAAGCGGGCTAAAGTCGACGCCGGCATGCCAATGTAATGACAAATGTCCCCCTAAAGTTCGAAATCTCGAGCGCCCGGGCTTTCTCCGCCCACCTGATGATCGCCAGGTTTTGCGTCGTGAAATTCTCGGTGGCCAAGGGAGAAATCGACCGTCTGGTCTTCGAGGCCCTGCGAAAAGCAGACACGGCCAGGCTCCCCTTCCCGCAGCCAAGTTCGCCCTCTGGGCCTATCATCTTTGCAAGCCCGAGGGCACCTTGGACACCCGCCTGGACGGCCGGACCCTGAGCTGTCACCGCGGCGCTCTGACCCACTACTGGACGGCCGGCCTGAACGACACCACGGAAAACAACGCGCACAACCAAACCAAGCGGGTCATCGAAGATTACGAGGCATGGTTGCAATCCCGCAGCATGAACACTGCGGACAACGTCGTCCGGACCTGGTGGTTCGTGCAGAACATCGATGGCGACATCACACCGGGCGCGTGCTTTATCCCGGCGACGTCGTCAGCCAGCTCGACCGAACTCTGGAAAACATCGAGGCCTTGCTGTCGAAAGCTGGCGCCAATCTTGGCGACATGGCATCGATCCTCGTCTATCTGCGCGACCCGGCGGACGGTGCGTTGATCGAAGCCGTGCTACACGAAAAAATCGGGCCGGTTCCCTACGTCCTCGTGAACGCACCCGTCTGCCGCCCCGGTTGGCTCGTCGAGATCGAAGGCATCGCGGTAATTCCCGCACATCTACCGGAACTCCCGGAGTTCTAAATCAAATCCAGCGCGGGTGCCCGGAGCCTTCCATGAAAAGACCGACGCTAGCGCTCGAACGCACGAAAAAATTCAGTGACGCTGCTCCCGTTACTGGCGTTTTCGAAATTGAACTGTCATTCGTGTTCTTCCGAGCGATACTGGGGGATGCCAACTTACGTCTACGAGACGATTCCGCAGACCGCCGGGGAAGTTTCCGTTCGCTTCGAAGTCATGCAGGGCATGAACGACCCCAAGCTCACCGAACAACCCGGAAGCGGAAAACCGGTTCGACGACTGGTATCTGGCGGTTTCCTCCTCGATCGAACAAAACAAGCATCGGTCGGCTCCATCACCGATCCTTCGTGGCATCAGAAGGATTGAAAGGAGCAACAAAGAAGACGGAATTGATCGTCGAGCGTGCAAGAATCACAGGTGAAAGCCGTAGCCTTTAAAAGCGGCTGATCAGCCGGAAAACCTCATGACCATGACCATTCGAAACACCAGCATTCTGGCGGCATGCATTGCCGCAATCGCCATCCCCTCCACTGTCATCGCCGACGAAGCGGGTTGGGAACCCCTTTTCAATGGCAAGGACCTGTCTGGCTTCTCCATCAAGAGCGGCAAGGCCAGCTACAAGGTCGAAGGTGGAACGATCGTGGGAACCACCGTCGAAGGCTCCCCCAACACGTTCCTCATCACCGACAAGCAATACGGTGATTTCGAGCTCGAATTCGATGTGAAGGTGGACGACGCCCTGAATTCAGGAGTGCAGATCCGCTCGATGCTAAAGGATCTGGACAAGGACAAATTCGGCGGACGTCTGTTCGGCCCGCAGGTCGAGATCGAGGCGAGCGGAAAGAACGGAGCCGAAGCCGGATACATTTATGGTGAAGCCACCGGCTGCGGTTGGCTGACCCCGAAGGACAAGTTGCTACCTCATAAGAAGATGAAGGACGGTGAGTGGAATCATTTCTGCATCGTCGCCAAGGGGCCGAATATCAAGACATGGATCAACGGGGATATGGTTTCCGACCTGACTGATCAGGAGATTTTCAAGACCCATCCAAAGGGTCATATCGGCCTTCAGGTGCACGGCATCAAGAAAGGCACGGGGCCCTACTCCGTGGCTTGGAAAAACTTCAGGATCAAGGAAATGAAATAACACCCGGCTGATGCGCTTCCTTGAAGCTCATGTCACAATCCCTTCCTGCATGACCCCATTTATGAATCGTATTCTTCTCATGATCGGCGGCCTGTTTTCCGCGCTTGGAATGCTTGCCGCCAATCCCGCGCAGGTCATTCCGGGCCTTCAAACTCTGTCGATCGGCGATCGCGCACCGGACTTCACCCTTCAAGGGATCGACGGCGAAAGCCACACGCTCGACGACTACAAAGCCGCGAAGCTTCTCGTCATCGCGTTTATCTCCAATCACTGTCCGGACTCTCAAGCCGCCGAAGGCCGACTGAAGAAACTCGTCACTGACTTTTCAGACCGCGGCGTGTCGCTGGTGGCGAACAACCCTAACAGCCCGGACGGCCTGCGGGCGGATGAGCTGGGTTACTCAAAATACAACGACAGCTACGACGAGATGATCCTCCACGCCAAGGAACAGGCATTCAACTTCCCCTACCTCAACGACGGCGACACGCAGCGCACAGCCAAGGCCTACGGCTGTCTCGCGACACCTCACATCTTCGTCTTCGATGCCAATCGCAAGCTTTGCTACAAAGGCGAACTCGATGACTCACGCTTCGCCGATCCGGCCAGCGTGAAACGCTCCGCCGCCCGCGATGCCATCGGAGCCCTGCTCGATGGAAAACCCGTGCCACTCGCCGAAACCCGCCCGCACGGCTGCTCGACCAAGTGGCTGGAAAAGAAGGCAAGCGTCGGCAAGGAAATCGCCCAGTGGAAGCAAAAGCCTGTCGAAGTGGAAGTCATCGATGCCGTCGGCGTCGCCAAGCTGCGCAAGAACGGCACCCCGAAGCTCCGCCTCATCAACGTCTGGTCAACCAGTTGCGCACCCTGCGTTCAGGAATTCCCCGAACTCGTGAAAACCGCCAGGAAGTTCGGCACGCGACAGTTCGAGTTGATCACCATCAGCCTCGACCATCCGCAGGACATCGGCAAAGCAAAGGCCTTTCTTGAAAGGAATCACGCCTCGCTTCCCGATCGCCTCAAAGCCTCCCTCAAGGCCGAAGGCCGCGCGACGAACAACTACCTCTTTGCTGGCGCGAATCAGGACGAGCTCGTCGCTGCTCTCGATCCGGAATGGCCCGGACCGATCCCGCACAGCGTGCTTGTCGATCAGGAGGGAAGCATCGTTTGGCGGCATCATGGCATGATCAATGGAGAGGAGCTAAGATCGAAGATTCTCGAAATCCTCGGCCGCTACTATCAGCCCTGATCCATCGGGGCGGGAGGCATTCGCACAAAAGCCCTGAAGACCTCATCGGTTAGATACAGGGACCAAGGTGAAATCCCTGATGGAAAATCCCTTTTCGTAGCCTTCGCTCTTATGCTCGAAGTGAAGCACGTTCTGCCCTTTCGCCAGTTCAATTTCAACCGGAGCCGTTTCGTCCCACATGCCGACGGTGAACGGCAAGGCGATCTCGACCGGCTGGCTTTTACCATTCGTGGTGACCAGCAAGCTCTGCTGCCAACTTGGAGTGACGACTCGTGCGGTGATCACATACCGCCCTGCTGTCGGGGCATCGAAGATATACTCGAAGCTCTGCTTTCCGCCACCACGACTGTAATGCAGCTGCTTTCCGCCGAGAACGCTGTCCATGAAAATGATCTTGCCGGTGCTCTTGTTAGGTCGGCTGGTGGCAGCGGCGGGAATCGTGATCACGCCCTTGGCATCGACATGGATTTCCCGCTCCTCATCAGTGATCGTGACCTTGGTGATCTCGATCTTTTCTTTCGTTTCATTCGCCTCGGCAATGTCCTGACCCACCGCGTCGAGCGTCTTCGATTTGGCCGCTTCAATGATCTTGGCCTGCGTGTAGAGTGAGACGCCATACCAGAAGCCGGGACTTCCGGAAAGGAATCCAAAGATGCGCGGCTCACCCATAAGGTCGCCGATCCACTGGGCCCGCTTAACCTGCATGAACGCCTCACCGGTGGCCCTCGCCTGCGTGTTCGCCAGGAAATCGAGATCTTTGTCGTAGCGAGTCTTGGTCCAGCCACTGCCCCATCCGGCACCCAGACAGGGAACCCAGCCTTCACTCGTCCGGCGGACGAGGGCGGCATGGCCAGTCTGCGGGCGGGCCGTGGTCGGCACACCAAAAGCACGCAGGATAAAGCGACCGAAGAAGGCACGACGCCCGCAAATACCGCCGTTCTTGAGGATATTCTGGAAGAAATGCAGCTCGTCCTCGTCGTACTGGTTGTCCTGCGAGCCGTAGCGGATATCGCTTCGAACGATTTCCACGTAACGCCATCGATCGTCGGGCTTGGAGACCTGGTCGGGGCGGTAGTTCCGGAGCATTTCGCGGCCCCAGGTGAGAATCTCGTCCGGCTCTTCGCCATCGATCACCATGCGGTAATCCCAGACGCTCAGATGCTTGAAGGAGGGATCAAGTTCACCGTCGATGAAGGCCTTTTCAAAGTGCAGGTATCGTTTCACCGGATCAACGGTCGCCAGCGCAGCGGTAGCGCCCACCGCGTTGCGTTGCTTGACGGGCACCGCATGTTCCAGGCTGACGGCCAGTGCCAGGCGATTCAACGCGCCCTCGCTTGCCTTGCTACTCGCTTTCAAGATCGCGCAGTAGATTTCCATGGCCTTTCCATACTGGCCTTCCCTCGCCCCATCCGCGACGGCGATCTGCAGCAGCATTTTCTCATCACTAAACAGCATCTGGACGAGTTCCTGCTGCACTTCACCCTGCTGGGCAAAGGCCGCCAAACCACTTGGCGTGGCTTCTTTGAGGATCATGTATCCCGCCAGTTTCGCATCAAGCTTGTCACTGGAAAGAAGGGCCGTAAGACCGAGATTCTTGATGGCATCCACTGTCCGGGCCCTGGCCTGAACCAGAGCCTTCTCGGCATTCTTTTGTTCCTTCTCAATCTTGGAAGCATCACGCAGAGCCTTGTCGAGCGCCGCCTGGCGTTCCTTCAAAGCCTCGACTCCGTCTTCCCGATTCTTCTGCCATTTGAGCAGTTCTTCCTCCGCCGCCTTGCGCTCCGCGTCGTTGGTCGCCTTTTTGAGCTTCGCTTTTGCCGCTGAGATGCCCTTGTCCGCACCACCGATCCACTTGCCCTTGGCATGCGCCACCAAAGCCTTGGCTCTTCCGATCTCACCTTGGCGCTTCTTCGCTGCCTCGACTCTCACTTCCGCAGCGGTTTCCTCTTCGCGGGCCTTCAGGTAAGCCGACTTCCTTCGCTCATCCACTGCGGTCAACTCCTTCGAAATCTCCTTTTTCAAAGACTCCAGTTGATTCGCATACACGTCCTCAAGCTGCTTACCGACCTCGGTGAGCGGCACCTGCTGCGGTTCTTTCGTCTTCGCCGAAACGCCCGATGCTCCGATCGTCATTGCGACCAGCACCTTCAGAATCGCTCCTGTTCTCTTTGCTTTCATCGCTCGCTTTGACATAGATTTTGAAGTGTTACGCTGGAGGAAAGTCCGGATGCCCATCACCGCCCGGCAAACCACCCTGGGCTAAACGTCCCAAATCCATGGTTATTTCATCAAAGACGACGTTTCGGGCCGACTCCGGATGAGTTCCCTTCATTTCGTTTCCAATCCAGTAAGGTGGAGTGATCGCTTCGGCCCCTGCAGGACGAGGGCGTAAACGACATTCATGAGATCGTCTTCGCCCATGTAGGGAGCACCCATGTGGGGGGTGGTGAAATGCAGGCCGTAGCCAGGTTCCCACGCCATCGAAAACCACCAGGCATAATCCTTGATGACCTCCTGATAGCGCTTGGGTGCGCAGAGATTCATCCCGAGCAGGCCGAGCCCTCCACCTGGCTCACCATAAGCATGGCTATTCCGAATCCAACTGCGCCTTTCCTGCATGATCTGCATCATCGCGTCCTCCATGTCCTGACGCTCCCCACGCAGGTGCGCCGCCATGGCGAACAGACCGCTACGTGACCAGAACTCATCGAGATCCTTGTAGGACCGATTGTACCCCATCGCCCCGTGTCCACCTTCCCTGGGATCCGACCACGCCATCTCCATGTAGGGCATCAAGAGTTCCCAAAGCTTCGATTTCATGCCGCAACGCTGAGCCAGCGCCTCGAACACCAGCAGGTGGCAGGCAGGAGCCACCAGCGCCTTTTGATCATAAGGCAAGCCGTCCGGACCATGGCCAAGCGCAGGAACATCCCACTTGCTGTTATGCTGCCCGTTAAAGGCCCAATCCCGCATCGCATCCAAAGCATCCAACACCCGCTTATCGCCGGTGCGCAGATGCCACTCACTGTAAAGAATCCCCATGTAGGCACCTGACCAAAAACCAAGATTCCCATGCTTTTCGGGAGTCGGGTATTTCGCCATGCCCCAATCAATCGCCTTCTTTACCTGATTCAGATCCTTCTTCTTGCCGGTGGCCATCAGCGCCAGGGAAGCAAGCGTCGTGCGCTTCACGTCACCAGACCAGGACCCGTCCGGCTGCTGATTCTCACGCACCCACTCAAGCATATCCTCCAAAAGAACCGCCGCTTGCGGGTCATTCGCTGGGTCCATGGTAGTAAACGCCTTCATCCGCGGGAGCTTCATCACCAAATTCGTCACCGCACCATCGCGCAGCACCCCAAGCTCCAAAGTCGTCTTACCACTTGTTAGAGCATCCTCCGCCGCGTGGCCCAACACCGCTTCGTGGCTTTGATGAAACCAAGTCCATCCAGGATTCAGATCGTTCACCGGCAGCGGCATGCCCGAGACGGAGACGATCGCATCCCCCACCCGCAAACCGGCCTTATCGGCTGGGCCACCTTGGCGCAACCTCATCACTGAGAGCACCGTTTGCTGATGCTCGGTCATTCCGTCAAATCCGAGCTGGCCTGCTCCCAGCTTGTCCGGACCAGTCCCCCCATTGGAACGCCCCAACAGCTTTTCCGTCGGCGCTTCATGAATGCGACAGAACCGCGGGGTCCCGGCGACGACGCTTTCCCCATCGCTTGCCTTGAGACACAGCTGAAAGCGCTTCTCCGTGAGTTTTCCTAACTGATCGGCAGGGACCTCCAGCCACACTCGATTCATCGCCTGCACCGCCTCCTCTCGCGCGGGCAACTCAAGCCCGATGGCCGAAAGCTCCGCCGCCGTGCCAAACCCGCCACCGCTCCAGTCACTCACCACCACGAAACGAAATGCCTCAACCTTGGCAGGGGCATCGAAGCGCAGGTCGATCGACTCCCGGTTTTCTGCGATCCTCCGACGATCACTCGTGCCCTCCTCCATGACTTCCCACTCGGACTTCCCGGCGCGCCGCACTTCCACGCGATACTCCTTCGCCACTCCGTTCGTGAAACCACTCTGACGCGGCAAATATCGCACGCCTTCGATGACTTGCGGTGAACCAAATTCCACTCCGACCCAATGAGGAGGCTTCGGCTGATTCGCTCCGTAGCGCGAGTGCCAGTCCGTGGATTTGTCCCCATCGAACAACTTCGCAACCTCTGCGCCCCCCTGCTCCGAAGAAGAAATCGGAGCCCAAGCGGCTCGCGGAGCCTGACCCGAGACCTGAAGCTCACCCTTTGCAAAAGCCTCACCCGAGGCAGGATCGATGGCTTCCAAAGCGACCTTGCCCTCACCGGAGCCGGTCGTGCCATAGAGGTCCACGGAGAGAATCCCGCGCCACGCGCCCGGCAGGTTTGCATCCTTGACGGAGAGGCTGGGCACTTCAACCGCTACGGCCACCGACTCACCCGGTGCCAGCGCCGCCCCACTCTCACCACCCGGCAGAAACCAAGGTCGTTCCACTGGCAGCGGCCTTATTTCAATCGGGGTAGCTGCCAACGGTGCTTGAGCCAATAGAGCAAGTCCTAACCAGCAGATTTTCATGCCTTGAAAACGGCCCTAAGGCCGCAACTCTTTCTAAAACAAAGCACTACTCCATGAAGAAACGCGGCACTCAAAAGCGGCACGAACTCCCGCCACTGGAAGTCGCCCGCCAAGGCCTCATCCCATGCCTTGATGAGATCGGCCGGGACAAGCATGTAGGACCAATAACCATCGTCGCCGACGATCACCTGCCAACCGAAGATCGCGCTCATAAAAACGATGAGCCCCAGCATCACCGCCTGCTCGCGTATCACCTCTAGCGCATCGCTGGAACCTCGCACGGCACCGGCCATCGATGGACCAAGCGCCCGACACAAGCCCGGACTTCTCGCCCCTTGCCCGGTCGGGAATCCTCCGAGGCTATCCCCTCACTCCAACTCCACGCTCCTTTGATGATTGGAAACCGGCTTGATCAATGCTTTGAAGAAGCATGCTCCACGTCGTCGACCACCCGCTCATCCAGATAGAACTGACCGAACTGCGCAACCGAAGCTGCCCCGGAACCGCTTTTCGCCAGCACCTCCGCCGGATTGCCTCCCTGATGGTCCCCGCCGTCACCGCGGATTTCGGCACCCGACCCGTCCCATGCGAGACCCCGCTTGAAATCACCACGGGCGTTTCCTCCGAGCGCGGCATCGTCCTCACCCCCATCCTGCGGGCCGGTCTCGGTTTCCTCGACGGCTTTTTTGACCTCCTCCCCCAGGCCTCCGTCGCCCACATCGGACTCGCCCGCAATGAGCAGACTCTGCTCCCCGAGCCTTACTACATGAAGGTCCCGCCGAATCTGGCCGACTGCGAAGTGATCCTGCTCGACCCCATGCTCGCCACCGGCGGTTCCGCCATCGAAGCCATCCGGAACCTCAAACAAGCCGGGGCAAAGCACCTCCGCTTCGTCTGCCTCGTCGCTGCTCCGGAAGGCATCCAGACGTTCGAAGACGCCATACCGGACGTCCCGATCTTCACCGCCGCCATCGATCGCTGCCTCAACGAAAAAGGCTACATCCTCCCCGGCCTCGGCGATGCCGGCGACCGCCTCTTCGGCACGGCGGGGTAGTCAAGCCTCCTGATGCTCCACGATCGGCCACTCGCCAGGGGGCTGGTAGCGGATTTGTAAATGACCACTTTGCATCAATGATTTGACGACTCGCCCTTCCGGATCAGTTGCGAGGAATTTCTATTATTTTGTATTATTTAGGCGGTTCACTGCGTAGCACCATCCTGACACGGTTCCATTCATGTCCAGCTCCTTCGAATGATGAAAATCTCCACCAATCGTCGCCAGTTTCTCAAAACCACCGCGCTGACTTTCGGCATTCCCACGTTTATTCCAGCATCTGCGCTGGGTCGGGATGGTCATGTCGCTCCGAGCAATCGGATCGTGATAGGAGCCATCGGGATCGGGCCTCGTGGACGGCAGGTGCTCTCTTGCTTCCTGAAGGAGAAGGATGTCCAGTTTGTTGCCATTGCAGATGTGCAGGAAAGCCGTCGCGAGACGGTTCGGCGCATGGTGCTGCGAGCGTATGACCGCGATGATTGCGTGAAGTATCGCGATATGGACGAGTTGCTCGCGCGCGACGACATTGATGCCACTTTGATCTGCACCGGTGACCACTGGCACGCGCTTGCATCGATGCGAGCGGCGAAGGCCGGGAAGGACATCTACTGTGAGAAACCTTGCAGCATGACGATTGGTGAGACTCAGGATCTCGCCGATACGGTGAAGCGTTACCAGCGTGTCTTCCAAGCGGGCACCCAACGGAGAAACGTCGAGAATTTCCGCTATGCATGCGACTTGGCCACGACTGGCAAGCTTGGCAGGATCCATACCGTGCATGCTGGCATTTTGGCTCTCCGGGAAGACTTTTCATGGCTCCCTGAGGAACCGCTGCCGGCCAGTGAAGAGGTGAATTGGGACGCTTGGCTTGGGCCGGCTCCTTGGCGGCCGTATAACGAGAAATACGTCCAAGGCCGTTGGCGCGGTTACTATGATTTCAATGGAGGAGCCACGCTGCCTGAATGGGGCGCTCACACCATTGATCTCTGCCAGTTGGCTGCTGGCGCGGATGGCACGGCTCCAGTCGAGTATGAGGCGATCGATGACAATACCATTCAGGCCAAGTATGCGAGCGGCATCAAGTTGGTGATGCGTCTTGCCGGCTTCAAAGGCGAGGGCGATTGGGTGGTGCCCGGGACCTGCCCGATCCGTTTTGAAGGCGATGAAGGATGGGTCGAGGCTGCCGATTCAGGCGGGATTGCTTCCAACCCCAAGACACTCGTCAAGGATTTCCCAAGAGGTGGTCTTTCCGGAACCGACCCTACCAAGCATGTTCGAGACTTCCTGGACTGCGTCAAATCTCGGAAGCAGCCTGCGGCCAACGCGGATGTTACCCGCTATGGTCACATCGTTTCCCATGCCGCATCCATCGCCTGGCGGGTGGGGCGTAAAGTCCGCTTTGATCCTGTCGGTGAGACGTTCATCGACGACGCCGAAGCCAATCGCATGATTCGCCGCGCGCTGCGTGCGCCATGGACGGCCTGAACGATTTAACATCATTTGAAATCATGAGCTCATCCTCCATTCCGACCGAGGCATCCCAACTCGAAATTCTCGCGTCCGGCGCTTCCATGCACGCCAAAGCGGTTGCCTGTCAAAAAATCGTCTATGTCGCGGGGCCCAAGTCGATCGGGCCGCTCGCAGCACTCCTCAGTGATAAGCATCTCTCCGACTATGCTCGGAGCGGGCTAGAGGTGATCGAAGATCCCGCTGCCTCCCAAGCCTTGCTTGAAGCTCTGTCGAATCTCAAAGGTCGCCAGCTTGCGGGCGTCATTCACTCCCTCGGAGTCCGGCGCGAAAAGAAGGCGGTGCCGGCACTCGGGAAACTCGCTGCGGATGAAACTCACGGGGTGCAGGCCGAAGCGATCGCTTCGCTTGGCATGATCGGTAGCGAGGAAGCTGCGGACGTGCTTGGACCGATCATCGCCAAGGGCAAGGAGCCCCTGAAGTCGGACGCGGGTCACGCTGCGCTGATTGCCGCTGGGCATCTTGCTGCAGAAGGGAACGCCGGGGCCGCCGAGCGGCTTGCCAAAGAATTGCAGACGGTGTTCCCCGAAGGCCCCATTCATGACGCTTCCATCCACCTGAGCGTGGGCGGGTCGAAGTAGATCTCGGGAAGTGGAAAGGGTAGCGTTCTGCTTGGGAAGTAAGCATGGAAATGACATTCGCAGGCTAGAACGGCAGCAACAATCCATGGAAACCCATTACTTCGACTGCTCCAGCATTCTCAGCAGCGGGGTTTCGGCACGCTGTCGGATGTCCTCGGGGAGCTCGACTTGGGGGCTCAGGTTGAGGAGGCAGTTGTAAAGCTTTTCGAGGGTATTCATCTTCATGTAGCGGCAGTCGGCGCAGGCACAGCGGTCGGTGGGACCGGCGATGAGGTTCTTGTCCGGGGCTTCCTTGCGGAGGCGGTTGAGCATGCCGCTTTCGGTGACGACGATGATGTTCTTTACCGGAGCTTCCTTGCAGTAGCTGACCATTTTTTCGGTCGAGCAAACTTCATCGGCGAGGAGTCGAACCGCCTGGGTACACTCGGGGTGGGCGACGACGAGGGCGTCGGGATACTCGGCTTTGATCTTGTTAATCGACTCGCGGGTGAACTCGACGTGGACGTAGCAGTTGCCTTTCCAGAGGTCCATTTTCCGGCCGGTCTGCTCCATAACCCAGGCACCGAGATTTTCATCGGGAACGAAGAGAATGGGCCGATCAGCGGGAGCTTTTTCGACGATCTTGACGGCGTTTCCCGAGGTGCAGATGACGTCGCACAGGGCCTTCACGTGGGCCGAGCAGTTGATGTAGGCGATGACATAGTAGTTCTTCTCGGCGTTTGCTTGGAGAAAAGCTTCGAGCTCGGGGCCAGGGCAGCTTTGTTCGAGCGAGCAGCCGGCGTCTTTGTCAGGGAGGACGACGGTTTTCGAGGGGTTTACGATTTTTGCCGTTTCGGCCATGAAGTGGACGCCGCAGAAGCAGATCACGTCGGCATCGGTATCCTTGGCCTGGTAGGCGAGGCCGAGGGAGTCGCCGACGTAGTCCGCGATGTCCTGGATGTCGCCGGTTTGGTAGTTGTGGGCGAGGATGACGGCGTTTTTCTCCTTTTTGAGCTGGAGAATCGCTTCTTTGAGGTCGAGAGCGGCGCTGGGCATGGGGCAAATGTCTGACGCTGAGCGAGGAATGTCGAACGAGGAATGAGAGATCTTGGTCGGAAAGTGCGACGGCTTCATTTTTCCGGCTTATCTGACGAGCGTCGGGCGGTTGAGCACGCCGCCAAGTGTTATGCGGCCCTGGCGAGGCACCTTCCTTTGACAACTTCTCTGGCCGAACTGATCGTTTTGACTGAAGTGGTGAAGGGGGTGTGTTTGGGGGCTCCGGTGACGGTGAGCGAGATTGTCAAATCCAGTGGTATTTCCCGGTGGACGGTGAGTCGGATGATTATCCGTTACATCGATGCTGGTTCCATCAAGGAGACAAAAGACCCTGAAGATAGTAGGAGCGAGCTACTGACGTGGACGCCTGCGAGTTTTGAGCTCTCGCGAGAGTGGTCGAGGGATTGGAGCGAATGAATGTGATGGGACTCAGTTCGTCTCGGGAGTCCCTGATGGGATCGGCTCTACGGACAAAACGATGTAGTGCTTGGCGCGTCTGCCGAGCGCCGTGATGAGCTCATTTTTGGTGGGGGCACTGCCTTCGCAGCGAATGATGAAGTAGCGTTGGTTCAGAGCTGGGGCCTTTTCTCGTGAGAGAATCTCCACCTCCTTCACATTTGGGAGTTCCTCCCAGATTCGCTGCATGGCCAGTTGGCGGGTTCGGCAGCCGGCACCATCGACGAGGACGCGGCAATTGTCCGCCATGAGATCGGTCGCGAGAAAGAGAAGGAGGGCGAGGATCTTCATTTTTCAGACTAGGCTCAATGCCTTTAGGGAAAGCTGATGATCTCGAATTCATAATCTCCTTCACGGGAATCATTTGTAATAAGTCGTGGCCAGCTACTAACTGGTTGTCGGACCTTGCGCGGACAGGTTCGCTTCCG